>Ga0123355_10013343_pt1 | contig 12778 bp, 10 predicted proteins | sample TergutEmb28metaG_3_FD_89872 | JGI IMG/M metagenome (GOLD analysis project Ga0123355, IMG submission 89872) | Embiratermes neotenicus P1 segment gut microbial communities from Petit-Saut dam, French Guiana - Emb289 P1 | ecosystem: Host-associated > Arthropoda: Insects > Digestive system > Gut ...
TGTCGACAGTAAATATGTGGAAAAGAATTTGTGCTGTATTTTCGCCAGTCGAGGAGGCGCTGACGACGCTTGCCCATAAGGCAAGCTAGGAAGTGCCGACGAAGAATGGCGGAAATACAGTGCCAATTACTTCCACATATTTACTGTCGACACACCCTAGGTTGACGGCGGAAAATTCGCTGATTTATTACACTCTTTGCTTGACTTTCAAACATATATCACGTAAAATCCCCGTGTTATTGACGTTTGCCTCCATTTTATACTCAGTAGTTGAGGCAGATGTATCAAGCGCTTGTAGCTCAGGGGATAGAGCAACCGCCTCCTAAGCGGTAGGTCGCAGGTTCGATTCCTGCCAAGCGCGAACATGAAAACCCCTTGAAGCCAGTTAACATGGCATTAGAGGGGTTTTTTGATTTTTGCAATTCACACATATGGTACAAAACTGGGAAAAGGTTTATCATTATTGACAAAACTGACCACGCATCATTCATACCGATTCCAAATTTAAACCTATCTGACAGAGCGGCTGCGGGAAACGCGGAGCAAGCGCTTTCCCGCGCTTAGCCGCGATAGGCAGATAGGATTTAAATTGGAATCGGTATTAAACGACGAAGTAAATTGAAAGGCGTGTCTTCATGCAGAAACTTAACCCCAACATATGTAATGGTCTGTCAAGCGAATCGACACTCGGTGATATGGCACGGCATTTACAAAGTCTTTTGCCAGTAGAGATTCCTGCAAGCTACCCGATTAAATCCATGTTTATAAACATCGAAATCGAAGAAAATATACGAAACGGCATGGTTGCGCTGTTAGATTTTATGCGGTTATTTTACGGCTTGCTTGCGGAGAATAGCAAACAATACGATAAACCAAAACCTCAAAGCAGATTGGGCAAAACACCAAGTATTGCTGTAGATTTTCCATTCATTTACCATACTAAAAGCGTTTTGCTCAACATTGGCTACCACAGCAAATTGAACGAAAATGTGCTGTCTTTTAGCGGAATAAAAACGCTTAATCCCATCATCTGTTGCGAAGGTATGGAAGCAACAACGAAAATCTCCATGCCAAAGCTAATTGCCTGCATTAGTTTCTTGAATGACTGTGGTATGTATTTTGAAGGCATTGATTTTGATACGCATAGTCACAACATGGCAGATGATAGGTTTATCGAAGTCACATATCCCGACAATCCAGATGTACTTGTGGGGTTGAAAATCATGGCGATTGCTCAGCGAGATTTGCAATGGAAAACCAAAGATGAAGTTTTCATGCATTGCGATTATCGCGCTTTAGCGAGTGATTTAAGAAGGAGATAAATACAGTATGAACGTTATGGGGTAGTATTAACTCACTTAATAGCCCAAGGGCCGTAAGTTCAAGCCATACTTGGCGTGAGTTAAGTTGTAAAATTATTAGGTACATATAGGCACTGCTTACAACTGTTTTGTCCACCATTGATAATTTATATCCTTCTGCACTTGCATCATACTTCCCTTATCCAGAGAGTAAAACCCCAGGCATATAATATTAATAATCCACCCCAAAACCGGCAACCCACAAAAGCATATCATCGCCACCCAAAAAAGCCCGGCACTATAAGGCGTATCAACAGTGGGGAAGGCATCTCTAAATCCGGCAAAAACCAAAAGGCCGCCAATAATAATCGTGTTTAGGGAAGTAACAAGCTTATCAACCGCGCTAAACATCGCGCCAATTGTACCCGGCGCAAAATTACCCGAACGTGAAACTTCGTAGTCAATGCAGTCGGCAACCATAGGCACAGTGATACTATTATTAATAGACATAAACCCGCCCCGCAAGGCCAAAAATATCACTAACAGCACCGTAAACAGGCTGATGTTAGTAAAGCTGAGGGTTGCAGGATCCCCAAGCAGAAATAGGAAAAATATTAATACCGTAAAAATAATCCCGCCATAGGTGCCAAACAGCAGCGCCTCTTTCTGGCCCTTTTTTCTGGCATATTGAACGCATAAAAGCGATACGGCTATGGCCGGCATAAACACAATCAAGTTAACCTGGCCAGAAAGGGCAAAATCTCCCGCAATTACGCCATATATCATAATCGTAACCACGGCATTTTGTGTTATGTTTGAAAACAGCTTGTCTGTACCGGATGATATCATTAACATGCGCACATTTTTGTTGCCGCGTAGAATTTCTACTACGGTTCTAAGCTTCACCTTTTGAGATTTTTTTAGGCCAAAGTATTCGGCGCTGTCTTTCCGCCATATTCCTGCTATAGCCAATACGGTACATAGTGCCGCCGCCAAAGCCGTGTATATGAAAAACTCATCAAACATGTCCTCGGTAAAGCCGCCATGTTTTGGCACAAGGTAATTGCTAACCCCCAAAGTGATACCAACATACAGTATGACATTTAATATCATATCAAATGCCGAAAACAACGGGCGTTGCTTAGGGTCGTTAGTAAGCACGCTTTGGGCGGCGCGGGTGCAGCAAAATTGACATGTATAGCCGATAACAAAAATAGTATAGGCAGTAATAAACAAAAAAAGCCGCCCTGTATCCAGCCCTCGGCTTATATACATAAGCAGCAACGAAAATGCCATAACCATGTTACCCGCAACCATAAAAGGGCGGAATTTCCCAAACCGTCCGTTATAACGGTCTATAAACCATCCGATAAACGGGTCCGCTACACCGTCAACAATAACCATAACCGCAATAAGCCCCGATACCAAAGCCACACCCAACCCCAGCACCCCCGAAGCAAAGTAGGCTATATACAGCATCATCATATAATATATGTTTACCGCCGTATTGTTTAATGTAAAAAATCCTATTTGCCAAGTCTTTGCACGGTGGAGTATTGGGTTAGATATGTAAGCAGTTTGCATATTTCCACACGTCACTTTCGATACATACGTTTAGGCCCCTGCTGTTGGTGGGTTGCAAATTATGTTTTACATATATTTCGGCAAGCAACTCTTTTACTCTTTTGTAATAGTCAATTTCCGGCGGTTTCATGCTTCCCTGTACCGGGCGCCCCATTGGCATCCAAACCGATGCCGTTGGCAGTATACCTCTTGAACCAAGCCAATGGACACCTTCGGACAATGTGTCAAAGTCCTCTATACCTATGATAAAATTTGAAAATGCTTTGCCGACACCGTATTTGTCCGCAGTTGCTTCCAGTACGCGCAAATGCCTGTCGCGCCCGGTAATGTTCACTTTACCGGGCGTTATTTCTTTTGCGCGAGTCATATCCCATACCTCGATACTGCACGCGATACGGCTTGCACCATATTCAAAATATTGGTCTACAGCCGCAAAGTCTGACGGTGGTGTAATATACAGAAGGATTTCACCTGGGAGGGCTGTGCCCAGTTTCTTTATTGCGTCTAAGTACTTGACGATATGGCTGGTTTCACTGTTTCCGTCAAAGGTGGAACCCCCGGTAATTTGCACATGGCTCACCTGCTGGCTTTGTATTGCGTAGGCGATAATTTCGGCTACGTCTTCGGCGGCAACGGCCTGTGGAAGTGCCTTGCCTTTTTTGGCCGCGTTTTCAAAGTCACCGCCGGAAAAGCAAAACTGACATGATTGTCCCGCCGCTGCGTATTCACAAGGCCACAGACACTGGAAAGCGACCCAGTCCAAACCCTGCAACACGGTATTGCCTACGAAGCTTCGGCCATGTTGCGTCTTTTGGCTGTAAAATTCGCTGGCAGGCGGGAATGTGACTATATCTATTTCTTTGCCATTGTAAAACAGTACCGCTTTGTCACCCTGCATCCTAAGAGTAAAAGGCGTTCCCAAATCACCTATATATTTTAGCAATTTTAAGTTATCCCAGCTTAGTATGCCGGATAAATAGCGCAAATGGAAATTTGTATCCGTTAGTTGCACTACCGTACCGTCACTTAAAAGGATGCAATTACAGCATAGCGGATTAATGTTCAAACGTGCGGTTTTCTTGTGGAACTTGTATACCGCCATGTCCACCTTAACCCCGCGGCTGATAATCAGGCATTTCAGTTCCACAGAGTCCACATAAGTACCATCAAGGAAATATGTGTTTGTTTTGCTTGAATGCATAAAATCAACTCCTTTGTAGCAGTTTCGAGAGCGATGTAGAATTATTCCCGGAATGTTATCGAAACTGCTTTACAGGCGCAGATTTCCACCAAGTCCATCTTTAAGTGCGTCGGTTATAATGCTGATAATTTTCATACCCACGGCGGAAATAACCACCAGCCCATGGGGCGGCGATTCGCCTGTCCACGGTTCAATTTTAATCACCCCGCCAACGGCGTTAATGGCAATCATGGAATCACCGGCCGGAAGAAAGCCTTTAACACGGTAAGCATGTGGCATCAGCTTTTCCACAAAAGTGTGCAAAGCATCAACGGGAACACTTCCCTGGGGTTTTAGTACAAGGGAAAATAGGCGCGATTCCGGGGTATTTGTGCTGTCCTGGGCCGATTTATCCCCAGGTGAAAGCCTTTGCACCAGTGCCGGGATATCAAACCGGCAATAGGATGTGATGATTATTTCGCAGTTTGGGTTTATATCCTTTATTTGCTGGGATATGGCTTCCAAACGGCTCTCGTCAACCAAGTCCGCTTTGTTGATTATTGCGGCGCTGCAATACTCTACCTGACGGGTAAGCGCAGGTAATACTGTAGACAGCTTGGGAAAAGTCTCCGCATCTACAACGCATACTATGCCCAGATAATCATATTGCTTTTCCAGCCGGGGCGCGATGGTTTCAAGGACTTTACCCATTTCTGATGGGTCTGCAAGGCCGGAAGGTTCGATAAACAGATATGATATATCCTGCTTGGACATCTCTATCATGCTTTTCAAAAAGCTGTCCTTTATACACGCGCAAAATATTGAGCCGTTGTTAAGTTCCGTCATTTGTATGCCATCCCGTGCAAGCAGGGGGCCGTCTATCCCTTCCGTTCCGAACTCGTTGATAATTAAACCAACTTTTTCATGGGCATGGCTGTTAAGGATATTGGTCATCAAGGTGGTTTTTCCGGCACCAAGAAAGCCGGAGAGTAGTACAAGCTTTATCATTTCTTTAGCTTTTCAGCATATTCGCGGATTACGGATAGGAATTCTTCCTTGCTGGGTATGACGGACACCCATCTTGCATCGCCGTTTACGCAGATTGCCGGAAGGTTTTTAAGCCCCATTTTCTTAACGCGAGGGATATGCCCTCTTGTGGTGAGTTTATACTCAACATATTCGGCATAATCTTTGATTTCATCGTAGGCATCTTCAACCAGCTTTAGCATGTACGTACACGCCGCACATGTTTCGGAGTTGAGCATGAATAACTCAATCAATACCTTGTTAAGATTGGGGTAATCGGGCAATTCGATAACCACATCGTCGGCAGCCTTCTCATAGTTTTCTATGATTAGGCGGCAGGAGGCAGTATCCCTTACCGCTTGGCCAGCCGCGATAGTGTTTTCCGCAGGGGTTTCGTAAGGCATGTCGCAGCCGGGGCTTACAATTAAATTTAGATGGTCAACGCTGTCAAGTATCCCTATGACGCTTTTCATATTGTCTTGCTGGTTGCCAAAAAGCATAATACCCGCAAGTGGGATGTTGCCACAGATTGTAATGTTATATCTGTCTGTGATTTTCTTTGCTTCTACCAAGTTAATATTATCGTCTATGGAAATGGCGTCCGGGCCGGTTTTACACATGGACTCGATTTGCCTTGTGGCATTACCGCATACAAAAAATGACGAAAACGCGCCTTTATTCCTGATGTAATCGTAAATAGCCTTGAATGTGTTAAATGTTATTTCGTCAAAATGAGCCGTTGAAATTTGGCTTACAAGTGGGTCTACAACGGCGATAATATCCATGCCCGCGTCGATGTACATTTCGGACATTTTCATACACACTTCACCGCAGAACTCGACTAACTCTGTTATCTGCTCGGGTTCGTCAAACATATCCATAAAGATATCACTGCCGCGCAAATGGGAAGCCAGGGTAAACGGCCCGGTTACAAGGCCATACAGGGCTGTTGTCTCGCCTACGGTTTTCTTCATTTTTTTCATTACGTCCAAGATTAACGGTATCCTCCCGGACTCCGGGGTGGGGATTAAGCATTTGCATGGTAATTTCAACTCATCGGCAAGAGGATGCTTGCTTATGGCCGGAGGGTTGTCTTTAGTCCATTTCAACTCACAGCCCAGGATTTCGGCTTCAACTTGAAGGTCAAAAACTACGGGCATCCCGTCCGGGGCATATAGCTTATGCACTTCCAGCAGCGACTCATACAGCTTGTTTCCGTCTGTAAGTACTTCGGTTGCATCGTAGCCTTTAAGCTTGCCTGCATGAACTCCCGCAAAGGGTACCCATGGTGGACGTTCTGGTTGTTCGTGTCTAAATGCCTTGAAAACTAAATCTTTACCATTCATTATGCATTCACCTTTCTTAATATGGCTTCTTTCGCCACATCGGCGGCTGAAGCAGCATCAGCGGCGTAAATATCCGCGCCTATTTGATTACAGTATTCTTGTGTAAGAGGTGCGCCGCCTACCATAACAATGACATCATCCCGCACTCCCGCCTCTTTGAAAGCTTCAATGGCTTCCCTCATGCTGTCCATAGTGGTTGTTAATAGTGCAGACATGGCTACAATCTCGGGTTTTTCGGCCTTTATTGCCTCTATAAACTTCTCTGGGGGAACGTCAACACCTAAGTCTATTACTTCTATGCCTTTGCCTTCTAGCATCATGCGCACTATATTTTTACCTATGTCGTGTAAGTCCCCTTTTACAGTACCCAGTACTGCTTTACCCAGCGGCTTTACTCCGCTTTCGGCAAGGTATGGTTTTAACAGTTCTGAACCGGCATTCATTGCCCTGGCCGAAATTAGCACCTCGGGAACGTATACATCATTGTTCTTAAATTTTACGGCAATAATGTCCATGCCGGGTAAGAGACCTTCTTGCAAAATTTCCTTTGCGCTAAGCCCTTCAGACAACGCTTGTCCGACTAACTCCTTAACAATTTTTGCTTTTCCATTTTGGAGTGCTACGGAAATTTCATTTAATAAACTCATGTTTGCCCCTCCTTGTGTTTGTATAGCGAACGCACTTGAGAACCGCGAAGCAAGCCAGAAAATCGCAATGCACCAATGCGTTTTTTGGCGCAGTCTGAGCGGGCTTCTCAAGCGCGTTCGCTGTAGTTCAAATTATATTGCTTTATTTTTTTTGTTCTATTAATATCTTACAATGTTTTAGCACAATATTATGCATTGGCGGTTTTGTATGAGTGATATGTATGCAATGTTCGAGCATTTTTCGCGGGCATGTGGTGTAGGGCTTAGAATTAAGAATTTATCAGGGGAGGCCCTGTTTTCATCTACACTTTTAGTAGAACTGTCCGATTTTACCGGTTGGCTGTTTGAAATGCTGGATTGCACAGATTCTGAAGAAATGGCCATACTTTACGGCGTTTATCAAGCCAGAAGGTTTGACGGGCGTTATATGTTTATTGCACCTTCGGGATTTACCTATTGCATCTCCCAAGTTATTTGCGGACAGGGCGAGTTAATGGCCGGTGCGGTGGCCGGCCCGTTTTTGATGACCAGCCACGAGGAGTATCTTGCAATTGATATTGTTGACCGATACAAGCCGGATAATCTTACAATGGAGCGCCTTATCGCCGGGATAGAATGGGTGCCGTATAAATCTACAATCCAGGCCCGGTCTATAAACGAGCAGCTGTTCTTGTGCGCCTCCCAGTACGGAACACTGCCCCAGTCAAGCTTCCCGGCGCAACCAACAATGTATCGCTTGGGTAAGAAAGATGAACTGCTTGCGGCCATAAGCAAAGACGACATACACACCGCAAGGCACCTGCTTAATGACATACTGGGCCAGGTGCTGTTTGATTCAGGCAATGATTTTGAGACATTGCGCTCGCGGGTGTTTGAGTTGATACTCTTGCTGTCACGCGCAGCGCTACAAGGCGGCGGTAACATTGATGCCATTTTTGGGTTGGAATATGCAATCCTGCGTGAAATAGACGAACTTTGTACAAAAGAAGACGCTGTTCACTTGCTGTATGACATAATGCGCCGGTTTAGGCAACAGGTTTTCGATTTTACCGGAACTAAGCGCTCAGATATTATTAATAAGGCCATCGAATACATGAAAGTTAATTATATGGAAAAGATTACTTTGCAAGATATCGCCAACCACGTATTTCTTAGTCCGACTTATTTCTCAAAGGTTTTTAAAGATGAAACGGGGCAGCCTCCCATCGGTTTCCTTACCGCTGTACGCATTGACGCAAGTAAACGACTGCTTCGTGACCCTGCGATAAATATAGCTGAAATTTCCGGTATGGTAGGCTTCGAGAGTCAGAGTTATTTTACCCGGGTATTCAAGAAAACGGAAAAACAGACCCCAAATGATTACAGGCTATGCCTACGACACAGCAACCCACAGAGATAATGTTTGTATTATTGCAGTTTCGAGAACTCTGAGGAATAATTTTCACTGATTATGCGTTGAAGCGTTCGGCAGAATCAGCGAAAATTATTCCGGAATGTTATCGAAACTGCTCTATTGCGCTGCTTGGACATTTCGAAACTGCAATAATTTGATTTTATAGCAGTTTCCACATCATACCGATTCCAAATTTAAACCTATCTGACAGAGCGGCTGCGGGAAACGCGGAGCAAGCGCTTTCCCGCGCTTAGCCGCGATAGGCAGATAGGATTTAAATTGGAATCGGTATTAAATCCAGGTGACGGAACTTCCTTTTTTATATCGCCATCAGCGGTATTTATAGCAATTTCACTTTAAATCAGTCCCGTCTGTCGCCAAAAACGCATAGAAGCGTTCGCGATTTTCGGCTTGGCCGGGACTGTTTAAAGCATAAATTGCTATATATGTGCAAAGGCGCGAAGCTGCTTATTCCTGGATAGGCTCTTAATCCATCATATCGAAAAGCCGCAAAATTGTAACTATACTTTGCTCTCTTGTGTAGTCACCACCTGGAGCAAACTGATTATTTCCAACGCCACCCATAATGCCTGATGCTTGCATTTGGCCTACCCCGTCAACTGCCCATGAGGATATTTGTGCATTGTCTGCAAAAGTAGGGGCTGATGGCAATAATGGTTGACCTATAACATTAGCAAGCCGTGCAAGCATAACTGCCGCCTGTTCTCTTGTCAGGGTACTGCTTGGCGCGAAGTTGCCGCCACCAACTCCTGTTACTACACCTAAATATCCCATTTTTTGCACGTTTATATCGTTGGTGTCGTTAAACTGCATACGCCCTGTGATTTCTCTTGCTGTTACTGTTTCATACAAGGCTACAGCAAGGGCGGCAAATTCGGCTCTTGTTGTGGCTTGTGTATATTGTGATTGTAAAGTTTGCGGTACAAGCCCTGCGGCTATTGCAGCGTTTACATGTACTGCAGCCCATGACGAGGGTTGGCTAGTTGTGGGGGGTGTAGGTTCCGAGGGTACCGCTAAATCCTGAACAAACCCTGGGCCCCAGGGTGCAGGGTGATCCCGGCGCCACTCATCGTCACTATTACGATACAGCCAGTTAAGAGCCTCTTGAAGATGAAATGAGCCTATTTCGCCCGGTGCTATAAAATGGTCGCTGAATGCGCTGTCGCTTTCAACCATAAATTCAAAAAAAGTATATCTGGGCGCAGTAGGCCATTGGGCCGCGTTTGTTAAGCCTCTGGTGTCAACAGCGAGACGCGGAAAATCAGATATTCTCACAGTCTCACCTGCACTAACGCTTCTTGTGCCACTATGAGAAATCTCGCCTATTGCATAGTGAATTACCACATTTCTGTCAAATGTGACCGTACCTGAAGGGGACATGGTAAAAGTACGCACAGCATCACTAAAGTCGTCCTCCCCAAACATAAGTGAAAACCAGTCGTGCTGAAGCCGGTCATACACATCACTCAAGAGGGCCGTTCCGCCTGTTGAATCCGTGCGAACAGTAATGCTTGAGATAAGCCTTGGCTCCGTAGCTGCGAAAGCGGGGGCTGCAATACTAAGGCATAGTATAAGCCCTAGAACAAAACTAATACTCTTCCTTACTGCATTTTTGTTTTTCATGTTCTCATCTCTCCTTTTATCTTAATAAACGCAGAACCTTATCCATTTACCCGCTATCACATATAAAATCGCGAATATAGTATAGCATAGGAATTTGAACAATTCCACAAATCAATGCCATACGCAGTTTTATAGGAGGCATTCAACACCAAAAAACCGCGCTGTATTTGCGCGGTTTTTTACTAAAATTTCTCCTTCAGGCGACGGATTAGGCTTATCAAAAGTTTGTGGGGTTTGAGTGGGATTTACAACCCCCGTTTTAGGATAAGCAGTTTTTGTTCGGGGCTTATCTTTGACGGATGCTCTATATCGTTTACCGCAAGCAGTTCGTCTATGGCGGTGTTGTATTTCTTTGCTATCTTCCATAGGGTATCGCCTTGCTGTACGATGTATACGGTCATGCTGGCCATGCCGGCCAGGGTTTCCGGGCTTAGGTCTGCAAATTCTATGTTGTGGATTATCCGGGCCTCTTCTTCCTCTATTACTTGGGTGCTGAATGTTAAAAGGAAGCGGACCTCCGTTTCCCTGCCGCTTAACATGCTAAATGCCGCATGATCTATAGATGCATCTACGCTTACACGCATGGCCGGCCTTGCGCCTTTGGCTTCTATTACCTGCCTAAAGGGTATCACCGTGCGGAAGCTGCCAAGTGGCGCGGCATCGCTTTCGGCAACATATAGGATATCTGTGGTGATTGCGCCTTCTACTACAACCTTGTCTTCCATTACCTTTACTTCGTCCAGGTATGCGTTGCCTTTTACCCTGAAGACTTGCAGCATGTTGGGCGAAGAGTTGCCAAGGGTGACAACTTCTTTTATGGGGGTCTGGTTGCGGTTAAGGCATACCAGCCTTGGGAACCTTACAAGGGTTTTGGCCAATGTTAGCTGCTGGTTAATGCAGTATGCATCTTCCAAAATGGGCAGTACATCTGTGCTGTATACTTTTAGCTGCACGCCTACAGATACCTCTATGTCCAGAACCCGGTCTTCCCCGTCTTCGTCTTGCCGGATTTGTATGTGATGATCCATCACTTGCAGGCTTACGTCCGTAAACATGTCTTCCCTGGCCCCCGCAACGTCTATGGGCCCGTTGAAGGGCAGTTCGCTTTCTACAAACTCTATTATGCTGTCGTCGGAATCGCCCCGGTACAGGGTCGTAACCAACAACTCGCCGCTTAGGTTTACCCTGCCGCCGGCTATGCGAACGTCCCGGTTGGTGATATTGGCCGTTACCAACAGCACATCCTGTATATTTGGCTTACTTGCCGGCAGGGGCAGGCTGTCTTTGATAGAGAAACGCTCCAGCTTATGCTCTATTGTACGGTTGATGCTTAGGTTGCTTTTTAGCAGCTGGTTTTCCGGCACGTCATGGATATGTACGACCATCTCGTGAGCGTCGGAGCGCTCGGCATTAACTTGGATGTTTACGATGGCCCTATAGTTTACCTTGCGGTCATTTAGCATACGATAGTCTATATGGGATATTTCGGCCTTTGCCGTTACCCACATATCTTTGGTTACGCCGTCTACGTTTATAAAGTCATCTATCGGGCGCGTTAGGGTTACGGAACATACGGGTTGGCCTGTAGTTTTGGCTACATATAGCAGCGAAATGTTTAAGCGTCCCACGAAGTTTATCCGGTCTGTGGATACCTCTGTACGGTCTATGATAATTTTTTCTTCGGTTTGCAATAGCAGTGCCATGTCCGGCCTTGCATCAGGAACTATAATGTCCCCTTCCAGCATAATCTGCGCCTGTTCGCTGCCTACGCATTGATCCAGGAACACCTGCTCCTTTACCAGTTCATATGCCACGGATGTAACCCTCCTTTTTTATACTTGCACATAATAAAGCCTCCATTACACAGCTTTGCGGCCCTTTGCTAAGCTGCTATAGGTATATATGTCAATGTATGATGGAGTGAGGGTTTTTATTACAAAAGTAAAGCCTGCACGGTCAAGCAGCGGGCTTAAATAAGTTCGATGCAATGAGAGTTTGCGTATCAAATCATAGGGAAATGTGCTATACTAATATCAAGACCAATGGAAGCAGTGATGCCCTCTTGAAATATGAAATTCCCAAAATCCTCTCGCCCCTCATGGACATAATATTTAAGTTGCTAATGGGTACAGAAGGTAGCAAAGATTTACTAACGGATTTTTTACTTGCCGTGCTGAATATCTCGGCAGATGAGTTAGAGGACATTACCATAGCCAATCCCTTTTTATTACAAGAGTACAAAGGGGATAAACTTGGCATACTGGACGTTAAGCTGAAACTAAAAACAGGCAAGGTAATCAATATAGAGGTACAGGTTGACCCTATGCCGTTCATGGAATCAAGAATCCTTTTTTATGTTTCCAAGTTAATCACGGAACAAATGGATGAAAGCGACCAGTACGGCAAAATCAAGCGGGTAATCAGTATTATTATTACAGACCACCCGCTGATAAAAGAAAGCGAAAAGTATCATCATCACTTTGGACTATATGATATTGAAAGCGGTGTTTTGTTGACAGATGTTTTGGAAATCCACACGTTGGAAGTACCGAAAGCCCGCAAGCTAAATGAAGATACAGCGAAAGCCGATTTATTAAATTGGATGAAATTTTTTGATGCTAAGACGGAGGAGGAGTTGAAAGTGTTAGCCCAAAAAA
>Ga0123355_10013344_pt1 | contig 12778 bp, 8 predicted proteins | sample TergutEmb28metaG_3_FD_89872 | JGI IMG/M metagenome (GOLD analysis project Ga0123355, IMG submission 89872) | Embiratermes neotenicus P1 segment gut microbial communities from Petit-Saut dam, French Guiana - Emb289 P1 | ecosystem: Host-associated > Arthropoda: Insects > Digestive system > Gut ...
CATCTCCAACAACACTATTCCAGTCCCCCATTATGATGGTGTTTGTGTCACCCTTTCCATCTTCTTCAAGAATTTCTTCAATTATATCATAAAACTCTTCCACTTCATCATCTTCATGCTGTGATGTTGGCACGTATACTTGCGTCATCAAAATACTTACAGGCTGTGCATGTAATTTGATAGCAATGATTCTGTCATTATAAACAATCTTCTTAACAACACTTCTCACTATAATTGTATGCACAACTATTGCCACAACTTTTTCAGCCCGTTCACCTCCAGAATAATACACTTTGATGTGTTCATCCCATGTTTAATTAAGATTTGCTTTAATACTATTTTTTATTTATGTCTAGATCTTCCAAGTGATCTTCTTCCTTCATAGCTATTACTTCTTTCAAGAGGGAATGAGTAGTTGAAATAATTGTCATCAGGTCACATGGAGTAAACTGAAACATTATTTAACAAACTCGTGACCTACATTCAGTACTCTATCATGCCAAATTAAGTTACTGTGTTAAATGTATGCAAATATCAATCATTTACCTGTACAGGACACTCTCAGTCTAAACCTGAAGGCGATCCTGAATTTAAGAATGGTGCAGGTGACCAGGCACTTCCAGGGGAACAGGATGAAGGTTCACAAAAAGGTATACTATGTCCTAAACATTTAAAACTCAGGTTAGGGGTCAGAGCACAGTGCTCATTTCTGTACCTTACAGGATCTCTCCTGACCCATTTCCTGTAAGGAAGTTACAGTATTATTTGGAAGAACTGAGTTGCCAGGTTATGCAAACATTGCGTGATTTTGCCATAAACTACAAAATTATAATTCCCTTCATGTATTTTGATAACAGTTATACCTGCAAGGTTACAACCAGTAGAGGAGTGAGAGATTGGCAGCTTAACAGAGGGGAAGAGATTTTTACCAAGAGCAGAGATAGAAGAGAAATCTGCACATGTACATCGTATGTCACATATCTTCCATGCCTCTAGGTCCATGACTGCAATGTCAACAAATCCTTATACTTCAGTATTTTCATGTCATGCCTTGCACTTTCAGTCTGGTTATGCATATATATATATATATGTTGGGTCCATGTTACTTGGGCATGTATATACATATATATATAAATGAAGACATCCTCTTATGTCACAGTATTTTATGGCTAGGAAATCTATCATGGAGGATTGCTATTTATATTGCAGCATTCTCTTCTCTTATTTATTGCAACTGTGGCACAATGGGGGGGGGGGAATGTTAATTTTATATAAAAAGTTGCCAGATAAATTTTATTTGGATTTTTACTGTTACAACGTAATTCTTTTGAAGCATGTCTTGAACCAATTACATTAAAATAGCTTTCTTTGAAATCTCTTGCCTGGGCTTCTTTCTTATTGCCATATTAGACAGAGATTCTTTATTTCAGGTGGTGACTGTGACGATAAGTTCCGCAATTGTCAACTGGTAGTCCAAGCTAGACTCTGCAAATACAAGTATTATCGAAACTCCTGTTGTCATTCCTGTCATAAAAAATCATAGATATCCCATATCATCAATCTCATTTTAACACAAGCTACAAAGTCAAACTTACCACTACCAGATGTAACTTTTCTTACTGCCATTCTTGCCATGAGGATCTTTTTAAGTTAAGTCACTAGCTGGACCTCATCTTCCTATAGCAAGATGTTTATTATAAGCAGGTAAGTAGCACAGTTTAGAAGATCCAAAATTGATGCTTCATAGTCCATGCTGCAATTTCAAATTCCTTATGCATTACAGTATAATACCAAACTATTGCTTCCATTGCACCTTGATAACATACAGCCCAAACTGGGTGTTACTGTTTACAGTGATAAGTGTGATACTTTTCTTAAATAACTAACATTTTGTGGTTATAAAACTACATATCCTGATTATGTATTTGTGTACAGTATGTGTTTGAGGAGAGTGGACTGGTTCAGTGTTCCATAGTCATCAGTCAAGGAACAAAGTTTCCAATGTTGTCACAAAAGTAAATAAAACATTGCTATTAATATGGCCAGCTGGTAGATTTTGAATATGGTAATTCGTTTTCTGCAAGTGAAGTACTGTCTGAAATGTGGGCCAAAAAAAACTGTACAGGTTGAAGGGGCCCAGTATTGTAATTGTCATCCTCCTCATCATCCTCCTCATCATCATCATCATTGTCATCATCATCCTATCAGTTATTAGTCTGTGTGACCTGTTAACAGTTTCATGCCATGGAAATCTAGTGTTGCTAAATTAATTAATGAATTAATTAGGGTATACTTGAGATATCAAAACCATGAATTGTATAAAAGAAGGCAAGCAATCCATTGAAACCAATGAGGAATACATCTTCAAACTTCTCTGCTAAATCTTAGTAATTAACCAACTTAATGCACAAATTCTTGTTTTATATTATGTTTATTATATGCCTCTACATGTTTTGAGCATCATGTGCTCATCATCAGGAGGTCAAAATTGTATTACACAGCATCTGGTATAGATCACACGGAAACAAGTGAGTGGTCTAAAATTACTAAAATACAATTCTGTAAATTTGAGCACATAGTAGTAAAATTTACGTATGAATTTTTCGGGTGTGATTACTGTATATTACTTACTATAAACATGTTATGTCATGTAGAAGTTACGTTTATCCTCTACATGACATAACATGTTTATAGTAAGTAATATACAGTAATCACACCTGAAAAATTCATACATAAATTTTACTACTATGTGTTCATATTTATAGAATTGTATTTCAGTAATTTTAGACCACTCACTTGTTTCAGTGTGATGATACCAGATGCTGTACAATACAATTTTGACCTCCTGATGATGAGCACATGGTGCTCGAAACATGTAGAGGCATATAATAAACTTATTATAAAACGAGAAATTTTGCTTTAAGTTTTTTAATTACTAAGATTATACTGAGATGCATGGTCAGCAAAACATCAATACTCTGCTAAAATTTACAACAAACTTCTACATAGAAAGCTTACTGCAACCATATTATTATCCGCTAAACAGAAAAGTTCTTGAATGAGTTTGCCATAAACAAATTCAGTATTTACCATAGGATGAGGTTGCCATATATCCAACACATGACAAGAGGACTTTTGCCACTTAGCCACACAGAAAAAGAGGAAATATCACCAAAAAAGGTGATTTAAAAACAGGACATATAGTCACAGATTTATTAAATAAAATTAGCATTGTAAATTCAAAGCAAATATAAACATTGAAAACAAGGTACCCAAATTGGTGTGCAGTATACAACAGTGTATATTCTGTCCAATTTCTCTAATTTGTCATCCTTCTCATGTGCCATTGATAGTTCTCTCTAGGTCAGATTTTGTTTCGTGGGTGTGCATCCACATGAAATAAGAAAAATGTTACATAGGTTATACCCATTTGTCCAAATATTCCACACATGTGCTGTACACACAGTTTACTCAAGCAAAGAAGTGTCACACACTTTATCAAATACCTTCCTGCATTCCTTTGCTTGTTGTTGTTTAAACTTATGGGTATGAATTTCCAAATGAGACATTCTGTAAGCATGTTTTTCATCAAGTTCTTGGCATGAATGTCAAGAATTTTCATGCTGAAGTTTCCCAAGACATTCTGAAAGTCAAGTGCTGAACACATGCTTTTATTGTTTGACTTGGACAGTGAAAATACAATATTATGTATTTTTTTAAAAAGTATTGGAAATATTTTTTTGCATTTTCATACAATAAAAAAGGTAAAAGTTCTAGGGAGTACAAAATAATAAAAAATCTGGACATTTCTACAAATTTTAAAAATTTGTCTAGATACAAATTTTTGGTTCAGAGAAGGAGGACATATGATAGCCTACCATCGACAATGTCTTGGAAAAGGCACTTGGCTACAGTTACCTACCTTTCTACTGTTCTGTGACATACAGTTAAAGTACATTGTAGATATTTCAAAACAAAGTAATTTCCAAATGGGCTTCCTTCTTTGAGTAGGCAGATATATTTATTAATTTTATGAAAAATGAAACGGAATGGAAAAATGAAAATAAGGAAAATGAAAATAAATAGGCAGATATATATTAATGAGTCCACAAAAATTAAGGAATAGTGTGAACAGAAGTTCTAGTTCCTATGCCACTTTCCCTGTTCATATGGCATGAAAAAGCTTAGATTGTTAGGTCTGTGTTATTCTTTCTTTCTCTCTCCTTTCACCCTTATCCCTCTTCCTGAGTTCTGATGTTGGCTCATGTGATATTTCTGTTCCTTGTGAATGTAGGCCTATTCATGTGTGGAACAGACTGATTACTCATACCATAGATAGGAAAATGCCACCAAAGATATAAATTAAAAAAGTAAAACAAGGGTGCAGCAAGGAGACTCTTGGAACTTGTTTCTTTTTAATGTGGTAAAGATTGAAATTTTTCAAAATGCAGGTGGAAAACAGGGATATAAATTGGAAAGAAGAGACATAAATACATGCTGCTAAAAGATACGAAGAAAACTGGCAGAGACTATTGTATCAGTTTCCAATTAAGTCTCAGAAGTTTAAAATGAGAAACTCAACAACTTAAAAAAAAAAACATTATAGGCAAAAAATCATAAATAAAGGTAACGAACAAATAAAGTTTTTTTGATATTTGAGAGTTAGCTAAACAAGTAAAATAGCCCTGCATACAGAAATCACACAACAGGCAACTAAATTTACCAGAATATTCAGATAATTGAAGGATATTCAGCCTATATAGGAAAGTACAAAAATAAAAAAAATATCAGGTCCATTCTGACACATGCAGTTGAAACAAGAGAAGATACTGCAAGAACAATACTAATGCAAACTAGAAAATGGTGAAATGCACGTAATGAGAAAGATAGAAGTCAAAATGAGTTTTGACTAAGTGATAAGTGAAGACAGACATAAATACAGTATCAAAGAAACAGAAGAAAGAAATGTGCTGTTAAGTTTTATTGTTGTGATTAATGACTACTAATCTTACTTCTATCTACGCCTTCATCACAAGGGGATGTTCCACTTAAAATTATGAGACAAGGTAAATACAGTAAGTACCAAATGGAATGAGCATTATCATAAGTGGCATCCAGTTGGATCTCACGAATAGCAACAGACACTTCTCCTGAAGACCAAGAGGTTTTGACAGATTGTCAAGAAGACGGCAATTTTCACACTCTGAAGGCAAGAGGTCATGTCCTAATGAAGAGAAACAGACTCAGGGTAATTAGAATCATCAGTATCATTACAGTTAAAGATTTTACCACAGTCTGCAGGTGGCCTAGCAACATGTAAATGTTAGTTCAGTTTCTCAATTAGCTACAAGAGGACAGACAACTTATGTTTCTGAACATATAAAATCATACAAACAATTATGTTATGTCCCTAAAACTTGTAAAATTCGGAGAAGTACTAGTTGAGGGCAATACCACAGGGGAGGAAATTGACTTCATCCTTCTACCCAAACTTACCTTGTTGGAAAGTAATGTCAGTATACAAACTTAAGTAAGAACAATGCCAAATAAATTTTCTTCTAGACACTTTATTCCAATTTTATTCAAATTTAAGTTGAAATTTATGGATGAAGATGTAACTAACAATGGGTAAGAAAGCAAATATGAAAATTAGAGAAAAGGTATTTTGACATATATTAGAAACTGTGATATTGCATACTTTGTTACTCTGTTCTTCAGTGACAGGTATGGCTAGATGGTTTATTAAGTTCACACATCCCCACTATAGTCCACTTCACTTAATGCTGTGTCACTAATGCTCTTGTGCCACACTTGTTTGTTGTTTTAACTCTTGCACATAAATGTTAGTTTATGGGTCTGAGTGCTTGCATTTGTATTTACCCCCACCACCTCATTTACTGAAAGCCTTTCGGCAACAGCAGCTTGTGATGTGTTGCGGGAGGGGGATTACCACATCCCTTAAGGAAAAACCACAAGAAATCAAAGAAGGAAGGAGCCATATTCTGGTTTTTTGCATTAAGTGGTACAGTGTGGCACATCTCTTTTGTGTTTAGTGTGCTGTGATCAATTTCTGGAACCAATCAAGAACACTTAAGTAAGGGATACCTGTACATACATTTTTCCACTTCTTTAATATAAAAAATGAGAAGTTTATTCAAAAAGATGTAGCACACTGAGAAATAAAGGTGTATCCTACACAATTCTAAATGTATGAAGGGGACAAAATGTTATATCACCTGTCTTTATACTTCTGCATTGTCTTACATATTTTGTCCCTTAGGGTTGGTTTTCAGTATACAAGGCATAATTATCAGCTGAAGCTGCATCATGTTAAAGAAGCATTATGATGACAAAAACTAATGAAAAAATTGATGCTAGAGTGGGCCTGCAGTTTAATACATATCTAATGAATGAAAAGAATATGTTTAGAAATACCCACACAAGAACAACCATGGCAAAATACAACAATGCACTTTTCAAATATGCAGTTACATGAGAAGCTTTACAGTAGCAATTTCTGTATGAAATGTAATGTTTTAAGACTTGGTATTCTGGGATGTGATTCCATGTACTTGGTAGATTGTAACAGTGTTGTGGAGGTACCTCCTGCCTCCAGCAGCAAGCAGTACTTCCAATATGATGGTAATAGATTACCAAACTACACAGTGTCACATCCGACAAGATCTGCAGTCTTAAGAGAATTTATGTCAGTTGTGTAAATGTAATTCAGTGTCAGAAAGGTGCCCTGAAATATACCAGTACCATAAGCTTGTTTACTGGGTATACAAAATTGATCAATCAATACGTGTTAATTTTTTTAATCATAGGTTCCTGTTTTATTTTTTCTTTCCCTCATGAAATTTTTGAAATTCATTTTGACACACTGATTTTTGTCATTACATGTGTCACTTGTAATTTCACTTTGTAAGAGCCAACAACATATTGTGTTTGTGTGTGTGTGTGTGTGTGTGTGCGCGCGCGCGCGCATGCGTATGTGCACACATGCATTGTGTGGTGGGGGGAGGGGGGATGGGTAACACATGAGTTACAGAATTGAATATATCATCATCATATTTAAATTTGTTGTCAGTTGCATTCTAAGATACTTATATTATTTTTGTATAGGACACAATAAAGTGATGATGTTACATCATCCTTCCCAGTATTAGGCATAATGTATGCTGTTATTATTACACCATCTTTCTGTCTCCTTTCAGGCTGATAATTTTTAACCTTCTGTTAGGACTGTAAAGAATATCATCCCCCATGTAGTCTTTCCAATCTCTTCTGTGCACTATAAAGTATGTGTTATTGCTGCAATTTTTAATTATCACTATTAATTCATTTCTTTAACAGTGAAGAGGGATGACTTGCAGTTTGTCTCATTAAAGAGATTTCCTGTTTTCTGCCTCCGTTCAGCAGTACTTGGCACTTGTATGAAACGACAGAAACAAAAATTACCCTATTAATTTTAATTGAAAATCATCTTCAAATTGGTATAAATAATGTAAATATAAATCATATATATATGCCAAATGTCAGTGCACATTGTATTATTAACACTTACCCTGCTATCTCTATTTTATGATGAACAACACCTGTGTTATGAGGATTCAGCTTCAGATGGTGTAAGTAAGGTGTTTTGCTGCTTTAAATAGTGTTCGTGCCAAATATATGTCTTCAGAATTCAACAGTGATGTAGAGTATCTAGCCAGTTGTTCTGGAAATAAGTTGTGAATGTAACATACATATTCCTTCTGTAAATGTGAGATGTGTATGAATGAAACATTTGTATGGTACAGTTTTCAGTGAACTGTCATGGTTGTGAAATGAATTTAGAAATGTGTGATTTACATGAGTTGCCTTAATGGCAATGTACATGAATTATTAACATAGTTATGCAAAGATGGTAGGTCACAGGTGATATCACCTAGTAATTATGAGTGATGCTCAGTTATATACTGACATTTCAGATTCAAGAAATTTATAGAACCTGTATGGAGATTCGAGTCATTTAAGTGGTCAATGTGTCATAGCATATCTTGTGTTATTTTAATTCTGAGAGTGTATGAATGGCTTATGACTATGTGTGAGAATGTGAATGGACATGCAATGTTGTATATACATTAATAAATTAATTTTTATATTACAATTATGTTATAACTGTTATACATATTTAATTCTATATTTCCTTCGTTAACTGAATAATTCCAGCGTTAGATAAACAGATCATAATAAGTGAATTCATCAGATAAATATTGTCCCATCTTTTAACACTTTGCCAACCGGATGGCCCTTTAATTAAATACCCCACTTCCTGGATGTTTTAAATGCTTTGAATGTTCAGCCCCATAAACTACTCTAACTTATGGTTTGACACTCTAGATTATGCTCCTGAGCCTGAGACTGCTGAAACTTCATATAGATAGTCTAGTAGTTCTTCACTGCATGGTACATCTCAAAACAAGACCCTTTGTGAAGCAGAACAACTCAGAATTTACAAAAGTACTTTGCTGCTTATGAGCAGAACACACTTTGCACTGTCTTGGGGATACTTCTTTTTTCCCTCCCCACCAGCAACAATTTTTTTAAGTTGGTGTTTTCTGAAATCCCTGGAGAGTCTGCCTGGCAGGTCCTGTTTAGGCCCCCTCGGTGTTGTTTTCTTCTCTGGCAATTGAAGGTCATCAGAACTTGACTCATTTCGATTCTGGACTTCTGATATCCAGGGCCTTCCTACCTCATACAGAAAGTTCTTTCACTGTACTTTTTTGTTTGTATTTAGTGTCTTGTACCAAAAAATTGCAATGAAGAATGCATAGTTTAGCAGATACAATACCACCTTTTTCGAACATTTTACAGTTTTCTTCAGAACTGAGTAATAACTGAGGTACTGGTTTGCCTTGTCTACACCCTTCATGAATTTACAGTACTGGTCAATAGCAAAAGGCATCTTTATTTCCATGTTTGTTTTCCTGTCTTTCCTTCCTGTGTTTACAGTTGTTACATCATGGGTCATACTTATCATTCGCACAAGTCTTTTTCCCTTGCACACTTGCACCAGTATGTCACCTTTCCTCTAGAACGCTGACTGCCCTTTTTTCAAGCATTTGCCTTCCCCTTCTAGGTCACGTGGAATACCCTTATTAGCCCTCATAGTGCCACAGACTCTCACGTTTCTGTCTAGCAATGTTTGAGCTAATCTCACACTGTTATAAAAATTGTCTTAATAGATGTGATGATTTTGGCCTAAGTTTCCGTCTAAAAGAGATAACACTGTGTCCTCCAACTTCTTTTATTCAGCTGAGTATATCTCCATGTTGCAGATATGACCCTATTCCGCCTCACACACCATTCTCACCAGCACTCCATATTTTGTTATTTTCTCTGGATTGTACATCCTAAATTTCAGGCGACCTCATCATGGGATCATGGCTTCAAGTGACAGTTCTTGTTTTGGGCTCTAAATTGACCTAAATTTCTGTACAAAATATTCATGCACAGGCCAAAGTTTTGAATAGCCACCCTGAATCCTATGTTTGCTGGCTGTTGTCATTAAAATGCAAGGCCTGCCAAATGGATTCAGAATGGTTCCAACTCATAGTGTGAGGAAAAATGGGTGTGGAAACTGTGGCGTCAGTGGACCAGTAGCCTCTTTCCTTTCTGACTTGTCCCATCAAAATTATTAGTCCCCCAAACTTTCCCATTTCTTCAGATGTGATGTTGAACCACTTCAGTGTTTTAGGCAAGACTTTCCATTTTTATGCATTTTGACTATTGTAAAGGTTAGACTGTTCAGTAAGTAACTGTATCAGATTGTCACCAATGATTGAACTCACGACTTCAGCAACAGACTCAGGGTTATCAATTACTGTATTCAGAACTGTGGTTCCAAGGAAATGCTCAATGCTATTTTTTTTAATCAGTTTTACACAACACGTCCCTTGTTTTATCATCAGAGCTCTCCAGTTCACTACTTACCTCCTGTTCTGTACTTGTCTCACTGTCACTCGTAACAACTACATCAGAAAGGTTGCAATTGTTTACATGAACTAATTGTTGGAATGTCACTGTTACTGTCCAAAATTTCATTGTCACTGTTATCAGAAACATCAGAACATGTATCTGCATATAACTCACACAAAATGTTGTCCTCTTTCAGAACACTCCTACAGAAAGCTACGATTGCAACTGAAGGAAGTTAGGCAAGAAAACAGAGACAGTATCTGAATCAGTGGTCTCTTTGTTGTAGTCTTAAGGTTCTAAAAATAGGTGGTCAGGAACGGTCTGTTTGTAACTTGAAAACCAAATATCCTGCATCAAGTTGTCAATAACCTTGAAGCATTAAGTGAGCCAGACCAGCTGACAAACGTATGTGCAGGACTTCGTGTAAGAAAATGTCGAAAGATGTAACCCATCAAAGTAATCACGTCTTTACACATGGCCCAACGGCGAAGTATTAAATTATAACAAGCTGTGGGTACAAACCCTTTCAAAATAGCAGTGTGCAGAACATGATTATATCATAATTGATCTCTCCAAGATAGTGATGTTTACAAGTATCCTTTACCTATCCAATTCATCACTATAAAAACACAGACTGGTATCTATCATGTAACATTCATATTTTTTTCTAAAAATCAGAGTTTTTACTCTAATGATAAAATATCTGAAGCCTGCTGAGTGTCATTATAATGGCATTTGCTTAAAGATGTTTTAAGGCTTTATATTTGCACATTCATTGTTATTCTTGCTAAACATGATGACCCTTTTAAAGTCGTCTATGAAGATTTTTGACTGAGAGTGTCATATGAAGGTTGTTCAAATTAAACACATTTTAAACTTGTTACAGGTGAAGGAGTAAGAACCATAATTGAGGCAGGCATCATTTTGACACACCAGCTGATTTATTCTCTCACAACAGGACTTCTGGTCTGTCGCTGAAACTACTGCACCACCATGGGCTCGGAAATCTTTATTTTAACCCAAATCTATGGCCTCAAACTTTAGTATTCAAGGGTGCTGACAACACCATCAATGCAGAGGGCTACTGTGGAACTCTCAGAATCTGCCATACTGTCATCAAGAGGAAGTATCCCAGCATGCTCATAATAGGTGTCTGTGTTATCTCCCCCATCCCCAGGTGGCCCACGCTGTCCAAGATATTCTGCAGTCTCTGTACTGCAAAATGTTTGACCATCTCCTATACAACCTAAACCTTTCTTTATGTGACTTCCACATGTTCAGCCCACTAAGTACAGTGGTAAGGTGCTGTATATTCTGGTTGGAAATGAGCAACAAGGATGCAGTGGTCCAGTGGTTCTAGAGCAGAAGCCCAGCATGTTATTTGTACAGGGAATCCATCAGCTGGTATGTCAATATGATGACTATCTCAACACCCAAGAGCACTATATTTAATGGTCTGAACTGCATTTCCAAGAACAACAACTGAACAGTTTTCATCTGAACAAGCCTGATGAAACAAATTGGTTGCATCAGCTTCTGTTGGGGGAGTATAAGTATACAAAATGTGTTCTTGATAAATGGTATTCCTGATTTTGGGATGTTCTGTAAAGTGTAGCAACTTATTTAGACTGCAAGACTACAACAGTAAGCTGAATGACACATTACATTATTGCTTTCAGTTACTGTAACCTTTTATTGCATAAATGTTCTACAGTAGGTCTGTTTTAATATAGAATTACGTTTCTGAAAACAACCATATCCAACAAAACTTACACAGGTGAGAAACACAGTAGTTGCACTGCTTCTACAGATGTATTATGTTTTCCTCAAGATTTGTTCCATTGAAATTTATTATTCACTTACTATCTTACCATTCAGTGTTGTCCAGTATAAACTAAAGGCAGCATTATTATATATCCCACATATCAATAAAGGTGATGACTGGTTAAAAAGTTACCTTGTAATCTGTGCTTTTACAGAAGTCTTGAAACATCTCATTTTTCATATATTACCAGAATTTGCTCCTGCTGATATTTTTCAATACAGACAAATGTTCAGGAAATGTGTCATCATACATCAATGATGCATGTGTGACAGCTGTGCTTCTCATCTGTGTAAATTAGAAGGGCTGCATAGGCTATGAACTGTAAGCAATTACAATAAGCACAGTGACCAATACATGCTGCACATCTTCCTGATGTTAACTGACAGTGCATTAAATTCGCATCACATTGGATTTATCATTACAAGCTGTACTCAGAATTGCAAACATGCACTCTTCTTCAAATGACAATGGAGTCCTAATAAGTCAGAGGACTGAAAACCCACACATTTCATGGAATGGCATTTTGCATGTTAAAGTTAAGTGCTGTACTTGGACTTCAGTGTTATCCGCTACCTCTAGAACTATTACACATATAGACTCTACAGAACAAAGGCCTTCTTCAAATGGTAATATTAATTTGGCTTGTCAAGAAATTTCCTGTACTTTAGGGTACTGGAAGATTCACTACCATGTCTGTTACAGTATTTTTTCCTGAGTCAGTTCAGTACAGTCTACATTCGCACACATTTCTTTAACACATTGGCGCCCGACAGCTGTGAACACTGCCCACCCCTGGTGGACTGGACATTTAAACTCTCAACCGGACCTTTAACCTTACAACTCCGTAGTACCGTACGAGTCCCTTTGCATTAACATAACTTTTTTCAATATAAACATATTTAGTTAAAATTTTATTTCTGTACTCATCAGGTATTCTAGTAGTGTTTCAGGGTATGGTACCTCTCGAAGCATTTTCCTTTGTGTAGAGGC
>Ga0123355_10013345_pt1 | contig 12778 bp, 10 predicted proteins | sample TergutEmb28metaG_3_FD_89872 | JGI IMG/M metagenome (GOLD analysis project Ga0123355, IMG submission 89872) | Embiratermes neotenicus P1 segment gut microbial communities from Petit-Saut dam, French Guiana - Emb289 P1 | ecosystem: Host-associated > Arthropoda: Insects > Digestive system > Gut ...
ACACACACACACACACACACACACACACACACACACACACACACCATCCCAGAAAACCCCTTCAAACTGGCTCACTACCAGTACTGGCTAATCTGCTCTCCTGATACAATGCAACTTCTAGAATCTTATTCTTTTTCATCTGCTCTGAAAACAAGAGGCAGCAAGCTAACCTGAAATATCAGTAACAAATTATGAGTCAACATGTTGTCATGTCCCACAATACTCCAAATATTGCAACACTACAATAAGAACCTCACATATCATACCTAAACTAATTAACTTCATGCACTTTTTCCAACATCTAACACACTAAAATTAATAGAATTAATACAACAATATGTTTCAGGGACAGGATCAGCCCCAACTTCAGGGTTACTTCTAAAACATGATGTTACTACAGTACTATTTACAGTCAAACTCTACTCAGTGTTAAAGAAAAAGGAAGATAATTCTGTAGCACTGTTATGCTTCAGAAGCCTGAAAATAGCAACAGATCCTATCCCAAAACACAGTATTTTATTAATTTTATTAGTCTCAGTATGTCAGATTATGGAAAAAGTCCAAAGAGTTAATGAGTATGGATGTAATGTACCATCATCAGAACTTACAGAACTAATAATGCCAAAACTTTAAAATTTCATGAAAACCCATGACGTGGTCTTGGATCTGTTTCATGTGCAGGCTGAGGTCAGTTACAATAGATGTTCATGGCTGCAAATGTGAAGAAAAGCAAAGTGGGCACATGGTGTGCCTACTAAGTTTTATGAAAACTCACAGACTGCTTCAAAAACACAAGAAGGATAAAGGGAAAATATAAAAATTCTATCGCTCACTTTACTGCCTCTATGCTTGTTCCTTCGCTTGCTTTCATGTTCTTCATACTTGACACCAACTGTACTAGTAGGTACAGTCTGATGCACTGCTTCAACTTGTGAGTGAAACTGGAAGGCTCTACTTCTGTCATCATAATAATAGTAGGTACCTGAGTTACCATCATAGTACAATCCCAGCTCCTGAAAAATATGACAGTAGTAGTAGAAGCAGTGGTAGTCATGGTGGTGGTGATGGTAGTAGTATCTGGGCAGGTCACAAACCACATACAGTCTGGGATGTAATGTTGTGTTGCAGGCTTAGTAGTTCCTTACATTTTAAAAGAAGGGTCCATTCTGTGGATAAAAGGTCAATGCACAAGAACCTGCCTGGTGCAATTTGTAATCTCCATCTGTTATGTTGCACAGTTACATTTTCTATTATGGACTGGTGACAGCACATTCACTAGTGACCAGGCTATGGACTGGTCAATCCACAGTTTGATATCTAACAGAGGCAACAGATTTTTCTCTTCTTCAAAATGTCCATACTTGCTCTGATGCCCAATCAGCCTTCTATTCAATGGATACAGGGGTCTCTGCACCCACGGATAAAGCAGCTAGGACAGGAAGTTGACCAATCACCTTCGTCTGGGACTGAGGTTAAGAATGACAGGAGCTATACTTCCACTCCCTCTTTATACCTTCTTGGTGTGGACAGAGACAAATTTAACCTTGTGCATTACCTTGTGGTTCACAGGGATAAATTGTTTAACATTCTGTTAGGGTTTTGTTTCACTAATTTTTCTTGAATGGTCATATTCTTGTTCACATCTTAACAGTCTGAACCAGCGATCTGTGGTGCTTTATTAATCAACTATTACATTTGTTTTACACCATGGGACATTACTGAACTATGCATGTAGTACATGATTTGTATCTGTGTATTGCCTACTGCAGGTTTCTGTTATTTGGCCCTACAGAACGTAAATTAATAATGTATGAATTAAGCCCAGTAACACAGTAGGAAAAGTGCATTAGTGGAAGTTGCACTCAATAACTAAACTTTACAAACTGTACTCCTAAAGTTACAAACCTTAAGTATCATACAGAACCACTGTGCTGTAAACTAAACAGACTCAGCATAACTTGCTTACGGCATTGTAATAGTAGCCTGTGCTATAATCATAGTACATTCCAGACGTCTCTTCATAAACAAAACCTGTCAGCTGCATAGCAGTCTGAGCGGCTTCCTTCACTTCTTCTGCCAGACTCCATGTTTCTTCTACCTCCTTACTGGTCCTTTCCTTGCTCCAAGCTGGTGCAGCTTCTGATTGGGCTTCATACCCATCTTCTGTTTGTGTTGCTGCATTACATTTTTTCCTCTTCTTTGACTTCTGAAAATAAAAGCACAAAGGGTAAAACAGATACAAATGAAGCATAATTTTTGTTGTTTTCATGCTGGGGCAAAATTTGGCAAAGACAAAGTTGGAGTTGCAGGAAGTTGTCATTTAATGTTCCAGCTATGTTCCAGAAAATCATATCCCACCAGCAGCTAGTACAAACAATGTTAATCAGGTACAGACAGCATTAACTGAATCTCTGTCACCAAAATCTATCAATGTTGAAAGGAAATAACTTTGTTTGGGGCAACATTAGAAAAGGACTGCCTGAATATCAAGTCAACACAGTATGCAGGCAGAACTATAATGGGAACCATAAGTTCTAATGAAATTTGGCACATTTGTTGAGTGATAAGAATATAAGTGATAAATACAAAGTTACTTCTTTACATGATTTAATTTCAGACATCAGGAACTTTTCTTTAAGTTTGTCCCAATTTTGAATAATTATACTTCCGTAACTGGCTTGGAAGTTATAACTTACTTTGTAGATTAATTCCAGTTTAATAAAATTTTATAACATAGAATAAACAGTTGGTAATGTAAAAAAACCTACGTGAATGTTTGGATTATGCTGAATAAATTGATGTTGCAAGTACCACTTGTAAATAAAGGTCTAAGTGTCAAAAAGCATAATTGCTTCATAATAAAATAATATTGTTAAAATATCTGATGTACCATAGGATTCCACTGTACAACATCTTGCCTGTGTTTCACATATTGCTGCCTACTGCACTGTCTGATTATAGTTCAGGTGAAAGGATGTCAATGATTGCATGCCACTCAGTGTGCATTGAATGTATGCCATATTGTGAGCCTGAAGAAACATATGCTGCATTTTTGCACTATTCAGGCCAAACTTGTGCCTGTTTGAATTCATTTGTAACAGATTTCTTTTCATTTCTGGATATTTGATACTTCAATGTTGTAATCTGCAAGGTGTCTTACTTTAAAAAATTAAACAATAGCAGTCATTTTAAATTTCAAACTACATTTCACTCTGCTCATAAAAAGACACTACAATATATGTCAGGAGATGAATTACAAGCACAAATTAAAGGCTGCATGAAGCATGATATGCAACAGAAATGAAAATATCCGGGTGTGAGTAACATGTAGTGCAGCATTATCACTTACAGTAATAAGCAGAACAGCATCAGCACTTACAGTAACATAAACAGCAGCATCATCACTTACAGTAACAAGTGTGCAGCATCAGCACATACAATTACAAGCAGTGTAGCATTAGCACTTTCAGCGACATGCAGGGCAGCATTATCACGTGCAGATATGTAGGTGCGAATTCTATTTACATACACTATATAACATGACACAAAAACACAGGTATATAAGTTACTTCATACATAAAACACCAGTACTGATGCTTTACAGGCACAAAACTATGTGCTTAAAAATTACTTACAAACACCACTAACAGCAGATATACAGTATTAAATTAGTCAAAATATGTAAGAGTCCAAGAAACACTGTATGAATGTCCTTACATAGCTTGAGATCACATGCTCTACATCCTTGGCTTGGCCCTATGACAGATCTACAGAATGTAAATAAATTCTATTCCGTCGTGTTGCAGAAGAAATAATTCAATACACGCTATAAATTGAAACGAATAAAGAACACTACCTACAAGTAACACATTTAAAATGTATACTTCACAGCGAGAACGCTGGCTGAATAAAAATGGCATGAACATAGCCAGCTTCACTTACATGTTCCTTGAGCTCCTTGTGTAATCTATACAACTTCGACTGCTGCTTATAAATGAAACTCTGTAGGCGTTTAATATATATTACAACTTCCGGCAACTTTTCTAATTCAGCTTCGCACGGGCAAGTACCAAAATCTGATGGAATATCACAATCGCTTTCGCTGTCTCCACTGGTATCCTGTTCTATCATCTCTGACGTGAACTTAAAATCACTCATATCATACATTTACTGGTAACTACTTTACACCTTATACAGAGCTCAATACGACTATTCTATTGTGGTCACCGTCTACATCATAAAGCTATTACATTATCTGACAACTGCTTGCGCACTCCATAACAGAGATCGGTACGTAATATTATTGGCTGTTCAGTTTGTTCAGTGTAGCCAAAACAAATAAATTCCCTTCTTGAGCTACTTTCATTTGTTTAAAATTGACACATAACGTGCAAAACGAAATGCATTACGTGGTGACTGTGTTTTCCCATTAGGTTCTATTACACAAATTTCAAACCACTTACAATACTTTTCAATTAATATATGGAGATGTTATGAGCTGACAGACAACTTCATTTTGGTATAAAAAAAGTCTACTATAGCCCTTTATGTACAGAAATTTCAAATTGGACTTCCAATCCCGTAGAAAAAAAACTGAAGCACTTAAAGAAATGAGAGCAAATCGGTAAATCGGTTATTTTGAATTACTGTCTGCAACTTTTACTGCAACAATTTGTTGACATCCAAAATATTAGTGGCATGACTACCAACGCTTTGTGTGTCGGACTGTTGACTTGATTTTTTCAGACAAACGTGCATTTATCAAACCTCGAAAAGAAAAAAGGTCTTATCGATTGAAAAGAACCCCCATTACCAAGAATAAAGTATGGCATGATCTACACTGCTGAATAGCAAATTATGACGTGTCAGGTAAACATCCCTGTTCTGTTAAGGCCGAGCTCAAACAGTAGTCCACATAATATATGATTGCAAACTACTCGAGCAGGAAAGAAACAGTCTAAAAGCTGCAGTATTACGGACAGAAAACTGGCAAGTGAGTAAAAAGGAACTCATTAACAAATTTAACAAAAATTTAAAATATTTACGAACAATATAGCCTTTGACAAATTATAGACACTTCATTCATTCGTATTCAGCCTTAAAGGCCGGGCTTGGTAGGAACCAGAGCCCAGTCATGTGACCGGTATGGCTCTGGTACACTGCATCCTGGACAAGTTCTTGGGGGTAGTTTGCCATTGCTTTCCCCCGCCTTTACACGTTCCCACTTTAGCCGCCAGGTGCCTCCGTCCGCAACGACGTGAGAGATCCTAGCAGCGAAAGGTGGAACTGTGAGCGAGAAAGATGTCCGGTAGTAATTTTGCCTAAATTCCGACTTCCATGTTCATTTAGGGATCTTTTACATGCTGCAAATCTACGACATGGGACCGACGGCTTTACTTCCCCTCCGAAGGAAGGCGTGCTGAAGGTTTTTTCGCCCTAAAAATCCGACGGCTTCGGCCGTTATAGTTAATTTAACAAACTTGCATATAGAACAAGGAATTTTAGTTTAAATTATGTACGAAACCACCAATGCATGTAGTATTACTCCATAGTAATGGAGCATGCAGAATAATAATAATAAATAAAATAAAAACATCCCCATTGTGTTCAATAATCAATAGAACATACATATATTCTCCTTGTAGTAACCACATTCTAACTTTAGAAGCTGAAAAATGCAATGCATCATCAGTAGCTAATCTGTAAAGTTCTTATATTCTGTCATGTATCTAATATTCCTTTTGTTTGTTTTAAACTTGTTAATTTTATTTCCAGACATTAAAAATTTTTGTTCCTGAAAGTGATTTCACATTTTGCCTTGTTCAGAGTATCTCCATTTCATTCACATCGATCCTGTAACCTTTGCAATTCAGCCTCCTTATTTTGATATAATAATTTTGACAAATTTTCATGAAGCAATGTTCTCTCCCTGGTTAAAGTTTTGCTGTTCTCTCAGATACATTTCCAATTCCTACTGACATGCATTTTCCATCCAGATTTTTAAAAGATGCAAGCTGATGTGTGTTTTTGACCCAATATTTTTCTTTGCTTACATACCATTCAACTTAGGGAGATGAAATTTTCATCATCACGTTTTTGTATATTGAAAATTGTATTCATGCCAATCAGACAGGGTTAACTATTTCAGTGGTACCAACACGACTGCCTATAGCCTAAAACTAACTCATCCATGTCACTTTTAGCCTCAAGCTGGTGAATCAAAATTAATCACTGGTGGGAGAAATGTCATTTAATTTAACATAAAAATCTATGTCTTTAGTGCCTTCTGCACCATGCAGCTATTTATTAAAACTTGTGTGACAGTAACCAACAGTTTCTAAAAGTCGCTGATGGCACCCTCCATGCTCCACTGGCCTGGTCACGTACAGTACAGTAAATAGAATGTTATTTTCTTCTCTTCTGTTTCCTATATGGTTGATGTAGATCCAGGATAATATAGTCAGCATAACTATGGGCTGGAAAATCTGAAGTGTGATCCCAAGAAGAAGATGGATTAATGTTTTGAGGTAGGGATACTGAAATTAAAGGTATTTTGCAATTGTGGAAGAGGGATATGGGAATAATCAGTGGTGTAGGGCAAAAGGCTTCTTGTAGACAGATTTGAATATACTGCCACTATTTTGTACATAACCTACATAATTGGAATAGTGTGTTATAAGGAAAGAAAGAAAGAAAATCTGGAGAAGAAAATACCAGGTCACAATTACAATTCAAGAAAAAACTTAATATCCATGTTCAGGTGTGTAAAACAGATTTTTTTAAAAATCATATTAAAGAAATGGACAAGAACAATTTAGAGAAAAACAGCTGTTACAACATACATTCCATTCAGTGGGAGGATATATGTCTTGCAAAATGAGGTTGACATTTGCCTACGAATAGAATCTTTGATGAGTTGTGCTGTACTCATTTACATATGGTTGATGTAATTCAGAAGGCTATGTTCATTTCTCCGTAAAATGACTGACTGAACAGACCTGTCCTGTGTCTTGTCTGAAATGGATGAACAATAAACTGAACTAAACTCCCCCTTTCACATATTTCATGAAACACAGCAGGAAGTCACAGACATATTCTTGAAATCCAGAATATTGATAAAAGAGGGGCTTACAAACTGAGAGTGGGTATGAGCTAAAAGATACTGCATTTTTATTCCTCCTGCATTCTTACAAATTCATCGGGAATAATTTATAAAAACTTGTACAAACAGCTGCTGCATTTTCATTTCATATATGACCAACAAACCCAAAAAGTATAAATTACAAATTTTTAAACCTATTGTTGCAAATATTCTGAACCAGTAGGTTTCAATTGGAAGTTTACTGTGGCAGACAAAGAGAAGTGCCATATTTAGTGTCCATTTTGTCACCTGGAATTGTAAATAGACTGATTAATAATCATACTGAAAGTTCCAACTAAAATACCACTCCTGACAACCAGTAAACTCATTATGCACTAAGTACTGCCTCATGAATAAATCTAGTACATTTCTCTATGACACAGAATGTCTGATAAATTACAATCAATCATGCATATATCTAACTCCAACGGTAATTCGGAGTCAGAAATGCCACATACACAAGGGTGCAATTCACGGTGGCTATGGAGTTATGAGTATTTGTTAGAGTGAGGTGAATAAAGTATGAAATAAAGCGTGTTGTATGTTTATGGCACAGTGACAGTGACACTCATACAAGTTGTTCCAAGTGGGCTACATCTGCGAGACCAAAGAACACACCATCTTGCAGCACCGAGAATTCTGTGCAGCAGTTTTCCCATATTTAGCTCGCACGCCTACAAACTTTATTTTATGTTAACCCCACACATGGTAACATAATGGGTTCAGGATCTGGCGACCACAGTGCCCAATTCTGTGCACCAAGTGACTGATGCATCAATTAGGAAAATGCTGATTCAGATACAGCATGACAATCCACCTGAAATGACAGGTTGCCCTGTCATGCTGCTAGGGCATATGATGGAGGCTCATATGAGAATGTTGTGTGACAGGGGTTGCAGTAAATGTTGCAAAAACAGTTGGCATAAATATCACGTGCTAGATATTGCAAGTAGATACATGGTCCACTCAGATGGTCACCAGTGACACCACACCACTTGTTTATGGCAGAGGGTTGTTGGTTACTTTCAGCTGTTCCAAGTGGATCACCATGATCCCATAAATAGGAGTTTCTGGTATTGCTGACTCCACCACAAGCACAGCCCAACAAGGAGATGATCCCTGCTAGGAATTCAATAGATATGCACGTGCAAGATTTCATGCAGACTGATGAACTGCTATTGCCCGTACTGCAAACATTCACACAAAGCACCTGCTCACTATACGCTACTCCAAATGCTGTAAGTTTTCAGTTTGGGTAGTACAATGAACTGGTGTTTACATCATTAGCAGTCCTTTATTCCGCACTATAGTCATAACTCCCTGTACCACAAAAGAGATAACCCCCCACCCCCCCAAAGGCATCATCTCCTGGTCTGTGAACAGTGAAACAAACCTCACCAGAATTATTTGGGGGTTAGCTACTGAATGTGCTGGATATGAGAGAGACACAATCCTTCATATACTACCGTGTGCTCCTTCCTGTACCATGCCAGGCATGTGGTCTTCTTTTGCCACAGCTTGTTGCATGCAATATTCAGCAGAATGGCTTAAACTTGGACAGCAGTGCTCTTCTTGCAAATATTGGCAATCACACGTGAAAACATGCTGGTCAAGGATATCACTGCCGATATTCTGCAATAGTTGTACTGACATTACCATCACAAAACTTGCAAACAAAATCTATATTAGTGCATTCTTCATGAAAAAGTAGCATGTTTAGTTATTATCACAGGATGAACTGACTGCACTGTTTGCCATCTCATGTACTGCTGGTGTTCTTATGATTACATGAAAACATCCACACTTGCGCGGGTCTCCTATGCTTCAGTTATTACCGCCTCAGTAAATGTTGAGAAACGGACCCATGAGCAAATGTCATTTCTGGCTGAGAATCACCTCTGGAATTAGATTCTGCAATACTGACCTGGGCCACACCACATATCTCATAAACAAACAATGAAACACAACCACTCATAAAAAACCAGGTGGGAAGAATAAATTTAAAGCCATTTGGATGCTTCTGTAGACATTTATTATGGTACTTGTAGCAACTTGTACTGTTCATTAATATCATTGTAGTTAATACTTATATGTTTTGCTGCATTGTATAGCCTTGTGAAGGGTCAGGCTCTTCTTAAACACAATGCAACGAACAACAGCAAATCCTTACATTTATGTAACAGTACTCAGTGATATAAAATTGAATTCAACAATATACAGTACAAATATACTTGTACATGATATACTCTGACATCATATATATATATATATATATATACATATAGAAAAAAACCCCATTATTATGCACAACCTCAGAGTACAGTCTAAATAAGTAAAAAGTTGATCACAGATGGAAAAAAACACATTACGGTAATTACTATGGCTACAATATATGACATTTCTTAAAATATTTTTATTGTAGACATAAGGATGATAAAAGGGTCATGGATTTTCTCTGTAAACTTAAGTAAAACAGCACAACTTCTGCCACAGTGACTGCTTTTTCCGTCCATTTTTATGTCTTGATTTCAAGTTTTGGTTTGTATTCACAAAAACAGTTCCTCTATGGGTAAGTGCACTAACAATTGCTTGGTCAAAGGCTTCTTTTAAATCTCGTTGCGTAAGAGCTGATGTCTCCACGTAGGTGGCAGCATTAACACGACGAGCCAGATTCAGCGCTTGTGCTTCTGTTACTGGTTCTTGGCCATATCGTGCAAGTTCTTGCAGCTGTCTGGCATCACGCCGTCTGTCACTCTGAGTTCCCACTAGAACTATGGGTGCCTTTGGACATATACGACGAATTTCTGGGAGCCATTTTTTTGTTATGTTTTGGAATGACATAGGGTTAATGACACTAAAGCATACAAGGAACACATCAGAATCTGGATAACACAGAGATCGTAATGGGTCAGACTCCTGCAACAAAAAGAGCAATTGCACATTTCAGTACGTCATAAGACCCATTCACACAGATGAACATGGGGATACCTAAAGGAAAGAGACCATTTCAAAGACCTAGGAAAAGATGGGAGAATACTACTAAAATTGATCTTCAAGAAATAGAATAGGAAAATGTAGACTGGCTTCACCTAGCTTAGAAGAGGGACAGGTAGCAGGCTGTTGTGAATACAGTGTTGATGCCTCTGTCTCCATGACATGTAGGGAACTTCCTAAGCAGCTGAGAACTATTAGCTTCTCACAAAGGACTCTGGTCCATGGACGGAGTGACTTACATGCCATAGAAATGGGAGAAGAGATTTGAACAGCAACAAGTCCACTGAAGTGCAACTAATATTTACATTTATTTAGGCAAACATGGCCGCATGTTTCAGCTATATCGAAGCCATCATCAGACTGCACAGTAACTATGACGCAGCATACAACATGTACAAAGATAAAATATGATAAAATAAACTATGTGACTATGCCAAGAGACTCATAATTCATACTGCCAATATACTATTTGATTTTTGATCTTCAACTAGTTTGACAATGTTTTGAATGTTCAATTAATTTGACAGTTTTAACAAACTGACATACAGCCCCAGTAAGCTGCCACCTTACAAATATAGATACAGATGTTTTAAAGTATCAAAAATACAAAACTGTACCAGTTTCAGCTCACATTGCATTTCACCGTATGTTAGTTGTACACAGGTTGTATACTGTCTCATAGTCTGCTGTATAGCCTGAGGGTGGTTGGACACAGCTGAAACATGAAGCTGTGTTCCCTAAATAAATTTATAAAGTAACTATCAGTTGCATTTGACTGGATTGTTTCTGCTCAAGAGTAAGAAAATGCAACAGACTAAGTAACATAGAAAAGAAGAGCTTCCCTTCTGTAGCATATAATATATTGTAACTGGCCCACCAGGTTTTTACAAACCTACAAGGACTTCACCAAATACTGAGGGGTTAATGGCATAGCAAATAAGTTTTCAGCTAACCTTAAGGGGTTAAATACAACAGTAATGGTTGAGGTATTCCTGACTGTCCTTGTATGGAGAAAAAATGGGAGAAGGAATCTGTGTACAATCCAAAACAAAAAGGCTGAAGAGTGTGACCATGACTTTCACACTGTTCAGATGTCTGTACAGATACAGCATTTAACTTTAGAACTCTCTCTGTTACTGTCCATAGTAAACAGAAATCTGTAACATTTAAACAAGGCTTTATAAATCTGGGCAATTAATGTCATTACCAGAACGAAAGAACATGAATAAAAAAATTACTACCACAATGAAGTAAACAGTGTAATCAAACTATATCAAATCTAAATAAAAAAATCTGAACTACTGTACATAATGGAATTTATCAGTATGTCAACCACTGACTCAGGGTTCAGCTTCACTAACTGTATGCAATGCATCCCCTGTGGGTACCTAAATTGCATAACTTCTCTCTGGACCAGTGTATGAGAGCAGTTTTGAATATTGGGTCCAACTGAGCTAGCCTTAAACCTTACTTTTTAGCCCAAGGACACACACACTAATCCTGTCCCCAAAACCCAGTGTTTTGTGAAGTTACCCTGCCTTTTAAATGCAGCACTCGAGGAAATTATTTGCAGCCCTCGGTAACCAGAACAGTTTCAGTAAAACAGTTTAACAAACACAAGAAGGTCCACAGAACATACTATTGTAACTTTATTGGCAAAAAAAAAAAATTTTACAAACTGCAACTCATCAATATCAAGACAGCATGCAGTAGACCAATCAGTCTTTGTGTTTTATCAAGTTTTGTAAGGCCCACTAACTTGTCACTGAACCGTACTTTTAGCGTAACTTCTGTTCTTGCAACTAACAACATTCAAGTGAATTCAATCCCCCCCCTCCGATATATGTAAGCACAAGTGCAGCCCTCAGGTGAGTCCTTAATGAATTAGCAGCCCCCCCCCCCTGTTGGTATTGTAAGTACAAGGTATAGTTGAGGCCTGGCCAAGTTAAACTGTTGTGCCCATTGCAGACATCCGGGCCTGGGTTGGGATACCACTGCGCTGGTATTGTACGACTCTGCTTTGTTCATACAGTCATAAAACATAAACTTTTATTTTCTTGCTTTGAAGCTGTGGTCAGTTTTTCCTGTGTTGTGGACCTAACTAATGATGTGTCTACATGTGTAGAAACATGTGTATGCATATAAGGGGGGGACCCCAAAAAAACAAATTTTCTTTAAAAAAGAAGATGTATTTACATTTCGAACAAAAACACTTAATCCCACCTTCAAAATACTCTCCAATGGAGGCAATACACTTGTCCAATCTTTTTTCCCACTGTGTGAAGCATCTCTGGAACTGCTGAAGCTTGATGTTGTTGAGTGCCTTCTGTGAAGCTGTTTTCACCTCCTCCACAGTGGCAAATCTCTTTCCTTTCAATGTTTATTTCATTGTCGGGAATAAAAAGAAATCAGAGGGGGCTAGGTCCGGTGAATAGTGTGGGTGGGGAACGATGGTCCATCCCAGAGAGGCCAAATACCGGGTCACAGACAAAGCTGTGTGAGCTGGGGCGTTGTCATGATGGAGAAACCAATCACCTGATCTCCACAATTCTGGGCGTTTTCTTTGCACATTCTCTCTCAATCGCCTCAAAACCTCCAAGTAAAATTCCTGATTGACAGTCTGTCCAGGAGGAACGAATTCCC
>Ga0123355_10013346_pt1 | contig 12777 bp, 9 predicted proteins | sample TergutEmb28metaG_3_FD_89872 | JGI IMG/M metagenome (GOLD analysis project Ga0123355, IMG submission 89872) | Embiratermes neotenicus P1 segment gut microbial communities from Petit-Saut dam, French Guiana - Emb289 P1 | ecosystem: Host-associated > Arthropoda: Insects > Digestive system > Gut ...
CTTGGGGGCGCCGTGGGGCTGGCGATGATCGAGCCGAAGGCGCCGGTGGATCAGGCCTACCTCGGCAGCGGGAAGTGGGAAGTCGACATTGCCGGAACACTCTATCCGGCAGTCGTTTCCGCCCGGCCGCTGTACGACCCGCAGATGACGCGCATCCACGCATGATCATCATCGAATCACCAGCGCCGCCGGTGGAGGTACCGGCGATGACGCTGCCGCGTTATATCCGCGAGCAGGCGCGCCGCCGTGGCGACAAGACCGCGATCGTCGATGCCTCGAGCGGAAGCGCACTGCGCTACGGCGAGCTCGACCGCGATATCGGGCGCTTTGCCACAGGCCTCGCGGCGCGCGGTTTCGCGCCTGGCGACACGCTGCTGATGTTCGCGCCCAATGTGCCGGAATGGCCCGTCGCGGCGCTCGGTGCGCTGGTCGCCGGCGGCAGGGTCAGCGGCGCCAATCCTCAATCGAGCGCCGCGGATCTCAGCCGCCAGATGCGGGATACGAGCGCGCGCTTCGTGTTCACCGTCGCCGCGCTGCGCGAGGTGGTGCAGGAGGCGGCGGCGGCCGCCGGCGGCGCCACGATCATCGTGCCGGGCGATGCCGGCGGGGACGCCGCCTACGAATCGCTCCTTGCCGGCACCGCTCCCGAGCCCACCGTCCCCGAGGATCCGGACGGGCTCGCCGCGCTGCCGTACTCATCGGGTACGACCGGGCTGCAGAAGTGCGTCATGCTGACGCACCGGACCATCCTGTCGAACGTTCTGCAGTACAACGCGGCGACGTTCGAACCGGGCACCGACGATCGCATGGTCGTGCTCGCCCTGCTGCCGATGTTCCACATCTTCGGATTCACCGTGATCATGCTGTGCGGGTTGGCCCGGGGCGCAAGACTCATCACACTCTCGCGCTTCGAGCCCGCACGGTTCCTGCAGGCGCTGCAGGAGCACCGCGTGACCCATCTGGCCGTCGTACCGCCCATGCTGCACTTTCTTGCACTCCACCCGCTCGTCGGCTCGTACGACCTGTCATCGCTGGAAGCGATCGGCTGCGGCGCGGCGCCGCTTGCGGGTACGCTCGAGCGCAGGGCCGCAGAGCGGATTCGCTGCCGGGTGGCGCAGGGCTACGGGATGACGGAATCCTCGGGTGTCATCGCCACGACCTACCCGGGGCGCAGCCGCCTCGGGTCGAGCGGCCAGCTGCTGCCGGGAACCCAGGCGCGCGTCATCGACCCTGTGACGCTGGCGGACGTGCCGCGCGGCGAGGCAGGCGAGCTCTGGTTCCGCGGGCCGCAGGCCTTCAAGGGCTATCTGGGGCAGCCGGAAGCGACCGCAGCGACCATAACGCCGGAGGGCTGGGTACGCACCGGCGACCTCGGTCATGTCGATGCGGACGGCTATCTCTACCTCACGGACCGCTTGAAGGAGCTCATCAAGGTCAAGGGCTTCCAGGTAGCACCCGCAGAGCTCGAGGCGCTCCTGTGCACACACCCGCAGGTGGCGGACGCCGGGGTGATCGGCCGGCCGGACGAGCGGGCCGGCGAGCTGCCGATCGGCTACGTGGTTGCGCGGGGGGCGCTCGACGTGGACGCGCTGCGATCCTGGGTCGCGCAGCGGGTCCCCGAGTACAAACAGCTCGCCGCCGTGGTCCTGTGCGAGGCGATTCCGAAGACGCCCTCGGGCAAGATCCTGCGTCGGGCGTTGCGTGCCCAGGACGCGTCGCGCACGAGCGGCAGCGCAGACTGAGGACGAATCATTTGGCCCAGGGGCGAAGGATCCGTCTGACCGGTGCGGTCACGGTGGCCTCGAGATCCGGGTCCAGCAGCCGACGCCGCTTGAGGTGGCGAATGCAGCTCTGGACGCTCGATTTGGAAAGCCCGGTCCGCGTGGCGATGGTCTGCAAACTCACGCGGACCGCATCGCGGGAAGCCCGTTGACTCTGGCGCAGCAGAAACAGATAGACCACGAATGCCGCCGGCCGGCGGTCGTGCCCCACCAGATCCGGCATCAATACATCGGTCACGTAGGCATCGCAAAGCCAAGCCTTCTCACGGCGAGCGGTAAAACTGGGCATTGCGCGCACTCCCAACCCTGGAGGGATCAGCAACCCGTCAACGCCTGCACTCCAACCGTACTGCAGCGATATGAAGCAGCTGACAGGCTCGGCATCCGCTACCGCATTAGAATGCCAGAATGAATGGCGATGACGCGCGCGGATCCACTGCTGCTGCTGGAACGGCGCGCAGCTGGTGGCAATCCCCGACCGTACACCAAGCGACCGCCCTCATCGTCGTTGCGCTGCTCCTACGCCTGCCCGGAATAACACAGTCCCTTTCTGCCTGGGACGAGAGCTTATTCATGCTGGAAGCGCGTGCGCTGCTCGATGGACAGCTGCCCTATATAGCGGTGTTTGACGACAAGCCTCTCGGTGCACCGGTCCTCATCGCCGTTGCCATGAAGGTGGTTGGAGCGTCTTTGATCACCGTGCGCCTGCTCGGCTGCCTGGCTGTAGTCGCGACGGCTCTCCTGCTGGTGCAGCTCGCCCGCTTGTTACGTTTGCCACGAGCTGCGGGTTTGGCCGCGGCCGTGCTCTATATCGTATTCAGCGCGCAGTTCTTCGGGCAGTGGACCAGCGACGAACTGCTGCTGATACCCTTCACAGTCGCGGCGTTGTGCGTGGCCGCAGCGGGCTGGGGTGCAACCACCTGGCACCGGCAGGTCGCGACGATTGTCAGCATGGGAGTGCTCTTCGGGGTTGCGCTGTGGGTCAAGTATGTGGCTGCGGTGCCCGCGTCGGCAGTCTTCGTCGCCCTCGTCGGCTCGTGGATGCGTAGAGAGCGCGGACTTTCAAAGTTCCTTGCCCTCGGCGGACTGTATGCGGTGGCGTGCGCCTTACCCACCGCGCTGAGCGCACTCGCTTACGCGTCAATCGGGGAGTTCGCTGCCTTCTGGTACTGCAACTTTGGCTTCATGCATACCTATCTGGGATTAGTGCCAACCGACAAGGTCGTGCGGCACGCGATCCGTGGTCTCCACTACATCTGGCCGCTGCTCCTGTGCGGTGCGGCGGGCCTCTGTTTCGGCTGGTGGCGCCGTGGCGAGCCGCCGGTCCCGCCCCCGGCGATGGCACTGCTTAGCGTGTGGGTCGCCGCTGAGGCACTCGCCGTCGTGGCACCGTGGAAATTCTTCGACTATTACTTCCTGTTGCTGCTGCCACCGCTCGCGCTGTTATCCGGCGTGACGCTGTGCGTCGTCGCGGACCGCGCGGTGGTGCCGCGCTACCGCGCCGCGGCACCCTGGGTGCTTGCCGGGATGATCGCGCTGTTCCCGTTGCACGCAGTTCCTGGGCTCGTGGCGGGCCCCGACACACCGCGCCGGGTCGCCGCCGTTATTCGTAACGACCCGCATGCCACTGCCTGGGTGGTGAATTACGCGCCCATCATCTATTTCCTGGCGGACATACCCGCACCAACACGCTTTCCGTTGCCGGGACACCTGGTCGGTGGCCTGTCGAGTCTGATAAACACGGATCCGGTTGCAGAGGTTGAGCGCATCCTCGCAGGCCGTCCGCGTTTCCTCGTGGTGGACGAGTTGGCCCTGGATCACATCAGGCCGCAGACAGCCGCACCGATACGCGCCGCGCTGACACAGCGCTACACGAGAGTGGCGAGCTTCGAGAGCGTCGGGGTGTTCCGATATCAGACGCCACTCGAGATGAATCGAGATGCTGACCGGACGTTGCGTGACGCTGACGCAAAGCTGAATGCTGCGATCACCGCCTATCGGAAACGTCTGATTGGCTCCCAGCTGGCGGCATTTGATGAGTCCCAGCGTCGTTGGGATGCCTTCCGAAAGGCGACCTGCGAGTTTGCGGCCAGTGGGTCTGCTGGTAGCTCTGCTTATCCGATGAGTCGGGCTGCTTGCCTGACCAACTATGCTGCTGACCGACTAGACATCATCACTGGATTGATGCAATGCGTTGAGGGGGATTTCTCGTGCCCGGAGTTCTAGCAACCCGCCAGTGCCGAGACTCAGCAGGACGACTGCAGGCTTCCCGAGAAACGCATGTGCCAAGACGGTGTGACGACAAAGGTGCTGCCTGCCAATTCGCGGGGTCCGTGAACGCTCAGTGGTCACGCGCCGGAGCCACAAGCACCTCCGGCGAATCGGGGCAGAACCTCCAATTGCCTGGTGCGGCGTCCATGTAAAGGGAGAAAGGAGAAATTCATGGAGGCCACAAACACAAATAGAAGTATCAGCCGGGAAACGGTAGTCATTTTGATCCCGCGGGTGATTTTCGCGGTGGTGGTTGCGCTCGCCGTGTTGTTCAGGATCACGGAACACGGTCGGCGAGGGTCGGGTCCCGCGGAAACGCTCGGCAATCCGCCGTCGTCGGCGAGCCTCGCGCCAAACGGGCTCCGCGCCGCATGGGCGGCGGACGATCGCCAGGACCTGCTGACCGCGACACGGAGAGCCGTCTCCGGCGACTGGACTGCGGCTGATCGTCTGCTGTCGACGCGCGGCAGGATCGGCAAGATCGTGTTCTCGCCCGACGGCCGCCGCATTGCATACGAGGACCGGCGCACGTGGCGCAACGACGGGACAGCGGGCGACGAGTGGCAATTCATTGCCGTCTATGACCTCGCGAGCCGTCAAATCCAGTACGTCGATCCGGCCTTCGACCTCGATGCCGACCCGCGCTGGTCTGCAGACGGCTCGAGGATTACCTTCAGTCGCGGCGTAGGAGGCCTGCGGTCGAGCGAGCTGACCCGCCGGGTGCCAGTGTTCTCGGACGGTACATGGCAAGCGCCTCCGCGGCGTCCGCCGGAAAGCTTCACGATGGCCGCGATCACTGCCACGCCGTTTATCGAGGCACCGGCGCCCGCGGGTGATGGGCTGTCGATCGCGTACCTCACCCGCGAGGCTGAGAGCCGGAACGTGTACTTTCTGCGCGTCGGCGAACCGGCGCGTCGGCTGGTCAACTACCCGGATGACGATGGACGCGATCTCTCGGACATCGTGGTCTCGAAGTCCGGCGGAGCCGTCGCCTACGTGCGCGGTGGTCGCGTAAACGCCCAGGGCGACTCGCCGAACCCGCGCTCATCTCCCGACATGCCGCAGCAGCTGGTGTGGATCGTCGGCACCGAGAACGACGCGCCGCGACTGCTGGGCACCGGCAATGACCCGATCTTCACGCCAGATGATCGTTACATCCTGTGGCGCTCGGGCGGTATGGTGTGGGCGGCCGCGCTCGTCTGGTCGGATCACCATCTGCTCGGTGTCGGTGAGCCGGAGTCATTCCTGTTCGGCGTGCACACCGGCATGCGCTTCTCGCCGGACGGGAGGAAAGTTGCCTACGAGCGCGGCGGGGCGATTGAGGTCCGCGACCTCGCCTCGCGCACGACCGTCCTGATCCCGCACGGCAATGACGTCGATCGTGGGCCCGCATGGTCACCTGACAGCCAGCGGCTCGCGTTTCGGCGCGAGCCGAACGACTCGCCCGGGCTCGAGTCATCCGGGTGTGGTGACACACAGCGCTACTGCGGTCCGGTGCGCTCCAAGAAGCCGTGGGCAATCTGGACGGTTTCGCTCGCAGACCTCGTGCCGCACCAGATCTGGCAGGCGAGGCCGGGCGTCGGCTCGGTCTACTACAGGCTCGACCAGCGCTACAGCCCGGGTCAGTTTCGCGACGAACTGTTCTGGTCGGCCAGCGACCGGATTGCGTTCGTATGGGAGGGCGACGGTTGGCGGCACCTGTATGCGGTATCCGCCGCGGGCGGCGGGGCGATGCTGCTGACCCCCGGCGACGGCGAGGTCGAAACGGCGGCGATCTCGATGGATCGCAAGCAACTCTTCTACGCCACCAACATTGGCGACCTCGGCCGCCGGCATATCGCGAGTGTCGGCTTCGACGGCGCGGCGCCGCGTCCGACTACGAGTGGCGACCAGAGCGAATGGGCGCCGATCCCGCTGGCCGCGGGCCGGCTCGCATACCTTGGTGCCGGCTGGGCCGACCCACCACAGGTCTCCGTCCGCGAGGCGAGTGGCGCGACGCGCGCCGCAGGCCTTCCGCAAGCGCTCGCCTCGTTCCCGGGAAAGCTGCTGGTGAAACCCGAGCTTGTCGAGTTCCCCGCCTCCGACGGCCAAAGGGCCTTCGGGCAGCTCTTTGTTCCGGTGCATCCCAACGGGTGCGCGATCGTCTTTTCGCACGGCGGAGTCCGGCGGCAAATGCTCCCGGGGTTCCACTACATGGAGGCGTATCACTACCTGTACGAGATGAACCAGTATCTCGCCAGCCGCGGTTGCGTGATCCTGTCGGTCGAATACCGCAGCAGCATTATGCGTGGGGAGGCGTTCAGGAACGCGCCGGGCTGGGGATTCGCGGAGAACTCCGAGGTCCGCGACTTCGTCGGCGCCGCGCGCTACCTGATGGCGCGGAAGGACGTCGACGCGCGTCGCGGTATCGGCATATATGGCCTCTCATGGGGAGGATACATGACCGCCGAGGCGCTGGCGCTGCACTCCGATCTCTTCAAGGTCGGCTTCGACATGGCCGGAGTGCACACCGCGTCGGATCCGGTAGGATTCGCGCACTCCGCTGTCGGGCACCTCCGCACGTGGAGGTCGCCCCTCCTCCTGATGCAGGGCGACGACGACATGAACGTCAGCTTCGACGAGGGTATCGCGCTCGCGCGTGCCTTGCAGACGCATCGGTCGCAGGTTGAGTTGGTACAGCACGCAGTGCCCGGACAAACGCACGAATTGAACCAGACCTACCGGGGCCTCGTGGAGGTCTATTCGGAGGGCAGCGAATTCCTGCTGAGCCACCTCGGCGTCCACTGAGTGCGTATAGCGCCGATGACGATGTGACGCCTGACGATCAAACGCAGTTGCCCCGTGCAGGCGGCTGCCCGCCCGTTCCGCGTGGTCTTCAGGGCGATGACTGCTCTATTTCAGGGGGCGCCTGCGGCGGAGCGACGGGAGGCCGAGCCCAGCGAGACCCAACGCGAGCAGCGTGAGAGTGCCCGGCTCGGGGTTCGAGACGGCTACCACGTCGTCGCAATCAGCGTCCCCGTCTGGCCCGTTGTGCTCCCCCCGACATGAAGCAAAACGTGACGCGCCTCCTGGCCACCTGTTATGGGCCTGGTGTACAGGGCTGGGCATAGGGGGTACCCAGCTGGGCGTGCCCGTGTCGGCAGGCATACTCACGAGGAGACCCGCCATCATGGCGATACTGGCTAACCCAACAGTCAGTCGTTTGTTCGTCATGATGCCCCTCCATGACAGCCGCTCAAATGCGGCAGAGCGTCCGACCACCGATGCGGTTGCCCGACGCAAGTATCCTGGGAAATTATATCCTCTATTTACGCCGTCAGCGAGTGACGTTCGCAGCGGGTGACGCCCGCAGCGGCGCGTGCTGCATCGCGGAAAACAACACTCCACCGCCCCGCCCCGGGTCCCGCTCGCCACAGCCTGGCGGCCCTGCATCGCTTCGTTGCCGACACTTTGTGCTCATTGGGACCTGACAGTCCGTTGGTATTTCAACAACCTACGGTGGTTAGCGCCTGCACCGGCACATTATAAATCCCGGGCCAACCCCGGGTTCAGCCGCGGCGCCACCATGCCGACAGCGTATGGCGTATCGCTTCCCGTCGGGGTCTCGCCGCAGGTTCGGCGTCATTGACCGCCGCGATCCGTGAGAGTGCGCAGCAAACACCCATTGTCATCCACAAGCTGGCCGAATAGGCCTGCGACAGGAAGAACCCGGCGGTGAGGTTTCCAAGCAGTGCCACACGCAGGGCACGAGCATAGAGAGCCGCTTTCGCGCCCCCATCATCGGGACCGTCGCGCGGGCGTGCGGCGGATGTTCGGCCGAGGTCCCGCCAGGCGACGTAGTAACTCGCCAGAAACAGATACACACCGACGGCGCCGAGCTCGAGAAAAGCCTGGATAACGCTGTTGTGCGCGGTCAGATACCGGGAGTCGTGGCCATATATCATGCCAACCGTCGCCGCAGTACCCATCCCGTAGCCGATCGGCCGCTGCAACGCCAGATCGATGTCTCGTGTCCAGAGCGCTCGGCGCTCCTGCAGATGACGCAGCGACAGCAGACGCTCCTGCGGCGTTCCAGGAAGCGATCCCAAGACCAAGGTGCCGAGCAGGGCCACGATACCGAGTCTCACCAGTGATCGGGCGGGGTGAAAGCCTTTGAGGTTGCCGCTCCTGCCCAGATCCAGGGGAAAGGCGCACACCGCCAACAGGACGAGCAGCAGACCGAGTGTACCGCCCCGGGACGCCGTCAGCAGTACGGCGCCGCACATGAAGAGTACGAGTGCCATCATCAGCAGACGCCGCCAACCCCAACGGCTGCCGGACAGCACCAGGACGATCGGCACAAGCGTAACGAGCGAATAGGCGAGCTCGTTCGGATCGAATGCGGAACCGATATGAGCCCGGCCGCCGTGATATCCCACCAGAGCCGCGATGGACAGGGACGAACCGGCCACCGCCAGGCCAATCAGGAGGCGCTCCACATCCCTGATGGTCTGGGTTGCCTTCAATAACAGCAGGAACGAGATCAGGAGAATCACGGAGAGGTAGCTGGCAAGGAGCGTCTGGGTTCGGTAGATGGAGAAGAGGATGCTCACGATCGACAGGGTTAGAAACGCGATCGCGAGCCGCGCAAGCGGAATCGATCGCACCCGCACCGGGGCCAAAGCACCGCTCACCCTGCTCAGGTAGAAGGCAATGGCGGTTGCGACGAGAGCCGACTCCAGGACCGGAAGGCCCTTGAGCAGGGGAAACCACCCGTCTGCTTTCGTTACCATCACCACCAGCAGGACAACCATCCACACATTGGTGCCAGCCAGTTGCCGCAGCCGGCCGAAACGCGCTCGCAGCCGGCCCGGCGGGGCGGAGATCGCCTCCCTGGTCGACGGATACGCCGATCCTGTCAATGTCATTTGAGTAGTCTAACCGCCGGCGAAAGTTAGTCACTCAACGGTCGCGGCAGCCGCCGCCATGGTCCCAAATAAATCCGCAAGCGGCGCAGCATAGGTAGCATCGGCACGCCGGTTTCTGTACAAGGTTTTGATGGTGCAATACCTCCCGCGGATTGCTGTCGTTGCATTGACGACCATGGGATGGCTGGCTCTATCCAGCTGTACGGAACACTCATCGCACAACGGGACGACACCGTTGCGGTGGCATGCCGGATCCACATGGGCGGTATCCGTGTTTGGGCGGTATGACCAGGATCACCAGCTCGTTGGATCCATGGTGGTTCGCTTGACCAGCGAAAAGGCGAGTTCCTGCATAGGCGGAGACTGGAAACAGCTCGAGATACTGAAACGTCAATTCCAATTGAAAGGTTCCAATGGGAAGATATCCGTTAGCCGCTGGCTCCTGGCAACACAGCCGTTGTCGTATTCCATTGAGGGAAACAGGATTTTGCTTGCAGTGACCGGAGTCTGCGACGCCTATGTCTTCCTCCCCGGCATGCTGACGGACGAGGCGGCAACGGGAGACTATGGCAGGCTTGATCCCGATGGCTTCAGCCTGTTCGGCTCATTTGCCGCGGTGCCAGTCAAAGAGCAGGTGCCGGCCAAAGAGTAAATGGCATCATATAGTACTTAATACTATAACTTTAAGTGGCACCTCGGCCGGCGGCCGCGTTCCATAATGGCTGCCTCAACGAAAGGGCCTGCCATGATCACGCACGTCAAGTTCGTCGGCATTCCGACTCGCGACCAGGCTCGCGCGCGCCAGTTCTATACCGAGAAGCTGGGTTTCGAGGTAGCGACCGATCAACCCTTCGATGACAAGCAGCGCTGGATCGAGCTGCGGATTGCCAACTCGCCGACCCGGGTGGTGCTGTTTACGCCCGAAGGGCACGAGAACCGCATCGGCACCCACTTCAACGGCGCACTGGCCTGTGATGACGTCGAAGCGACCTACCGGCAGCTGCGCCAGCGGGGCGTGGAATTCACGAGCGAGCCCCGGAAGCAGCCGTGGGGTACGTTTGCGATGCTGCAGGATCCTGACGGCAATCAGTTCGTGCTCTCATCGGTTTGAGTCAGCCGGCCAGTGTCCGCCACGGCGGACGGCGCAGCCGTCGACGAGCGCGGCTGCAGCGGCGGATCGTGCCACGCAGTCACTGCGGGTAGGTCATGCGGTCCTGGATGGCGAGCAGCAGGTCGTGGCGCGCGACTTCCCCGAGCAGCGTGTTGCGCCACTGATCGGGTGTGACCGGCAACACCGTGGCCTGCTGGCGCAGGAACGCCTCCAGCGCTGCAGACAGGGACATGTCGGGCGTAAGAGCAAAGGCCACCGGATGCGCAACCGAGGCAACCGTCGCGTCGGGGGCGAGTTGCTGCTGGTTGAGCTGCGCCAGCACCTCGCGGGGATCGAGCCACGCGATGAGCTTGTTACCCTCGGTCACGTACACACGGGCCACGGGGCGCGTCGGCAGCCCGGCAAACAGATCCTGCAGGCGCGTGTCGCCCGAAGTCGCTGCGTTGACGGGCTTCACCAGCGCCTGAATGGTTCGCAGGCGCCAGTCATCCATGCCGTCGGCCGTCAGCGCCCGCGTCAGTGAGGGCTGATAGATCGATTGCCCGCCGCGATAGACCTTGGCTGTGAAGTGGGCGACCACGCAGGCCAGCATCAGCGGCAGCACGATCTGGTAATCGCCGGTCAACTCGAACAGCATGAGTATCGAGGTGAGCGGCGCGTGCGTAGTGGCCGCCAGAAAACCGCCCATGCCGATGAGCGCGTAGGCTGCCGGCTCGGATGTTTCCCGGGGTAGCGCACCGTGCAGCAATCCGCCGAACAACGCGCCCAGCGCGCAGCCGATGAAGAGTGTCGGTGTGAACACACCGCCTACGGCCCGCGAGCCGACGGTCGCCGAAGTTGCCACGACCTTCGCCACGAGCACGGCCAGCAGCCACAGTCCGATGAGCTCGCCGTGCAGAATGGTGCCGACGACGCTGTAGCCGTTGCCCCATACCTGAGGGACGAATATGGAAATCACTCCGACGATGAGGCCGCCAGCACCGAGCTGCCAGTAAAGCGGCAGCCGCAACCGTGCAAACCACGACCTGGCGAGATCCAGCAGCGCGAGGAAGGGCGGCGCGAGGTGACCGAGGATCACTCCCAGTACGACATACAGGACCAGCTCCCAGTTGTGGAGGAACTGCACGGCCGGCACGTCATATACCGGGCCATAGCCGAGAAACTTGTGGATCGTGGCGCTCGAGGTCACGGACGCCACCACCAGCGGTCCGAAGCTCTCCATCGCGATCGACCCCAGCACGATCTCGGCCATGAACAAGGCACCGGCGATAGGTGCGTTGTAGGCCGCCGCAATGCCGGCAGCGCCACCGCAGGCGACCATGAGCCGCAGTCGCGGAATGGGCGCGTGCGCGAGCAGTCCAAGTCTCGAGCCAACCATCGCGGCGAGTTGCACCATCGCGCCTTCGCGGCCGATCGAGCCGCCGGAGGAGATGGTGAGCAGTGAGGACAGGGCATTCGCAAGGGTCGCGCGGAACGGGATCCGTCCGTCGCCGACCAGCACGGCTTCCATGTAGTCGACGGCGCGCGCGGCGGCGAGCACCCGCCCCGCCAGATGCAGCACCAGTCCGGCGAGCACCCCACCGATCACGGGTACCAGGGCGCGATGCCACCAGACGAGGCGGGAGGCCGCGTGGACGAGACTCATCGATTGACCGGTGAATGCCGTCTCGAGCAGCCGTATGCCTTCACGAAACACCACGCTGCTCAAGGCGCCGCAGACGCCGATGAGCGCAGCCCAGAACACAATTCCCGCCAGGTCTTCGTGGCCGAGGAGCAGCAGTCTCAGGCGGGTGAGGAGCGAGAGCGGGAAGCGCATGAGCTCGCGCGCGGTGGCGTGTGTATGCACGCGCTGCCGGTGGCTCGTCGGCGTCTCTGGCGCGTCCGGCGGATGATCGGGGCCGGATCCCGTGCCGTCTGGCAGGGTCGGGGGAGCTGACACCGTTTTGACGCCGCCTCGCTGACTCACATCACCGGGCTAGCTGCCCATGCCGTGCCCGGCGTGACGCGCCGGGATTTCCGCGATCGCTGCCCAGTCATGGCCGGACATCCCCGCAGCTGCCGCCTCCAGGAAGTGGTCGCGCAGCACGCTGGCGAAGGGCAGTGCGACATTGGCAGCTTCACCTGCCTGCAGGGCGAGGCGGACGTCCTTGAATCCGAGCGCCAGCGTAAAACCAGCCGGCTCATAACGCTGTGCGGCGATGAGGCGCCCGTAGATCTGATATGCCGGAGCCGCGAACAGCGTACTGGACATCACCTTGAGGAAATCGCCGGGCGCGACCCCGTGCGACTTCACCAGGGCGGCAGCCTCGCCCATGGTTTCCAGCGCACTGGCGATCATGAAGTTGCCGGCAAGCTTCACCACGTTGGCGCCTTCGGGCACGTTCCCCAGCGGCCACGTCCGTTCACCAATCGCTGACAGGAGCGGCTCGATGCGAGCGATCGCGGCGGCGTCACCCGCGACCACGATGTTGAGTTTCCCCGCTGCCGCCACCTCGGGGCGTCCGAAGACCGGGGCAGCGACATAAGCAAGGCCATGATCGCGATGCAGTCGGGCGAGCTCCCGGGCGAGAGCGACCGACACAGTCGCGAGGTTGACGTGGATCAGGCCGCGGGCGGCGCGCTCGAGCACACCGGCATCGAGGAGCACCGAGCGGTAGGCGCCATCGTCTGCCAGCATGGTCATCAACACCTCGCCCTGCGCTGCCGC
>Ga0123355_10013347_pt1 | contig 12776 bp, 8 predicted proteins | sample TergutEmb28metaG_3_FD_89872 | JGI IMG/M metagenome (GOLD analysis project Ga0123355, IMG submission 89872) | Embiratermes neotenicus P1 segment gut microbial communities from Petit-Saut dam, French Guiana - Emb289 P1 | ecosystem: Host-associated > Arthropoda: Insects > Digestive system > Gut ...
CCCGTTTCTGCCGGTAGCTCTGGTTTTTCTGATCATAAGAAAAACACCGGCTAAGAATATCTCCGGTGTTTTTACAAAGACGATGAAGCAGCTAAAAAATGCCGTTCTTGCACTCCTTTTTGGTGTCGCACTGGTGCAAATCATGAGGTTTACTAATTACACACACCCCGGTGTAGAGTTGGAAGCCATGACCACCGAGATAGCCCGGGAACTAGCTAATGCCTTTGGTGGTGTATATCCAATCATTAGCCCTATGATAGGTTCGTTAGGTTCGTTCGTATCCGGCTCACATACAGTTTCTAACGTTATGTTCTATGGTCTTCAGCTTGACGCTGCTGAGCTTCTTGGCTTGCCGATCGTTCTTGCTCTAATCGGCCAAACTGCCGGTGCGTCAATAGGCAATATGGTAGCTATCCATAATGCTGTAGCTATATCCGCAACAACCGGTGCAACCGGAAGTGAAGGTAAAATGATTGCCGCTGCATTTATTCCGTTTATATTATGTATTATTTCTGTATCGTTGATTTTGTTCCTATATCTTGCACTAGGGATAAATTGGGTAGCCTAGAATCACAATGTCTTCTGTGCTATCAACCAGTAGGCAAGTGATAGTGCAATACCCCCTAGTAAGTTTCCTGTTGTTGTAGCACCAAGATTGATCATCATTTGACCGAATATGAACGGGCTTACCCCATTCATTGTTTCAAGACTAAATAGTGTCATGTTTGCTATTGAGTGCTCAAAACCGCAAATTACAAACAAATAAATACACCAGAAAATCATGATAAGCTTACTGCTTTCACTTTGCAGTCTGTACATACACCAGACTCCTGCACAAACCAGCACATTACATAGCACACCACGAACTAAGAGCTCCCAAAACATTGGGTCTGTTTTTGCATTCATGGCTGCATGAGCTGCTTCCAGAACAGGTCCTTGTAAGTATCCGGTCCCCAAAAAGAGTGCTGCTATCAGCATCGAGCCTACAAGGTTTCCCAAATAACAGTAAACGCATAGCCCGATAGCATCCCGGACCTTAACCTCTTTTAGAACAATACCCGCTGTCATTACGAAGACATTTCCTGTAAAAAGCTCAGCACCCGCAAAGATAACAAGGCTGAGAGCAGCGGCAAAGCTTATACCTTGCAGGATTTTTATGCCTGCAAAGTTGTCCAGCATACCTGCCATCACCAAAATCGTTATCATGCACAGCCCGACGTATACGCCCGCCATCATAGACGCAACAAAGTAGCCGACTTTTTCGGTCTTGTAGAAATTCATTTTATACTTTGTAGAGTCTCTGAGCTTACTGTACCCGACACTTATCATAGTTTCACACCTCACATAAGGAGTATTCGGAGCTACATCTTAATAGTGATTTTAGCATGCAAAAACACAATGTCAACGAATTAATTGTAAATAAACTGTGCACGAGATGCATTAGCTTTTGCTAATGCATCTCGTGCAGTATGTGTAATCCTTTTTTCATTCTATAGAGCTTAACCTGCCTGTTGGATACTTCTGGTTGTCTCACTTTTCTTCTCGCTGTTCTCAGACTTGTCATAGTTCTTCTGCATGTTGTCGGAAGCGCCATCTACCTCTAAATCATCCAATCTGGAGTAAAGCTTATATAAATCATACTCATGTTTTAAGATACTAAGCTTAAGTGTATCGATCTGCTCCATTTTGCTTCTGATCTCTGCTTTTAAGAGTTGGGCAAGCGCATCGCGTTCTGTACTAGTTTTGTTGACCTCTACCATGATAAATACCCCTTTTCTAAAGATAAAATTACTTGAAGCTTTTTTGTCTTTTCTAATTCTAAAGCTTCAAGTAACTTTAAGGTCAACACTTTTTTTTAAATTTTTCCAACTTTTTTGTAGAATTATAGAATTTTCTACTGTTACAAGCTTTTTTTCGTTTAATGCAAGCTTTTCTTTCCTTCAAGTAACAGGGAAAATGCAATGTTATTCGCATGGTCTGCGCTTCTTTCAAGATCGCTGATCATATCTGTAAATATAACTCCGCTTTTTGGCTCGCAGCGAGTTGCTTTTAATCTATCTATATGATTGTCGGTAAATTTTGCGGATAATCTGTCTATCTCTTGCTCCATTGCATTTATCGCCGGTAATTGCAAAACATCTTCATTTTCAAAAGCATTCAATGCTTTTGTTGTATGGCTTATCGTCAGCTCGCTAAGTTCCTTCAGTTCTTCTGTAGCGGCTTCTGAGAACTTCAACTCATTACTTTCCATTTGGATCGTATATTCAGCAATGTTTTCTGCATGATCGCCTATCCTTTCCATATCGGAAACGATCTGGAACATTCTTCCAAGCCTTTCGGCCTCATAACCTGATAATGGCATACTGTTTATCCAAATCAATTTAATTGCAATATTATGGCTGAGGTAATCTATGATTTTCTCGTTTTTAAGCACCTTCTTTGCTTTATCTACATCTTTACCGGAAAATGATTCGATTGCTAAGGCAAGATTTTCGTTGGCGATTTTTCCCATTCTGCATAGCTCCAGATGCGCATTTACAACAGCTATAGACGGGGATTGACTGGTTTTTTCGTCGAGATACATTAATTTCTTTTCATAAATCGTTTCAGCACCATCGGACTTGATCGGTACGATTTTTTGCATCAACTGCGCAACATAGGGTACAAACGCCAACAGCAGGAACATTGTCGCAAAGTTATACAAGGTGTGGAACATCGCGACTTGACGTCCCGGTTCCGCCCATACGTTCTTAAACCATTCTAAAATACCGGGGAACACTGTAATCAATGTGCCAAACACTGTAGTACCTATAATGTCAAACATTATGTGGAACAATGCCGCACGTTTGCTTTCACGATTAGCCGGTATTGAGGCGATGACAGTTGTAATACTCGTTCCGATATTTGTTCCCAGTATTATATACGCCGATGTTGCAAAGGGGATAGGGACCCCACTTAAATGCAAAGTCACCAAAATACCCATCGTGGCTGATGAGCTCTGAATGATTGCAGTAAAGAGAAAGCCTGCCAGAATAGATAGGATCGGATTTTCAAACGTTGTCAATATCACATTAAAGTATGGGTCGTTTGCCAGTCCTTTTAACGGACCTCCCATAACAGTGACGCCAAAGAATAAAATACCAAATCCTAATATAGCGTAACCAATGTTCTTAATGCTCCGCTTTTTAAAGAACAGATGCATCACTATACCAACGAATATAAATACCGGGGCAATTTGATCGATTTTAAAAGCAATCAGTTGTGCACTAAATGTCGTTCCGACATTTGCGCCCATAATAATACCGATCGCTTGTGTTAAGTTCATCATTCCGGAGTTGACGAAGCTTACAGTCATTATAGTTGTAGCTGTAGAACTGTTTATTGCTATCGTTGCAACTATACCAACCGCAACAGCTGAAAACCTGTTTGATGTAACACGCTTTATTATACTTTGCAATTGGTCTCCGGCAATCAGCTCCAATCCATTTGACATCATCTTCATGCCAAACAGAAATAGTCCAAGACCACCGATAACTAAAAATATACTTTCCAGAGCCGGACTCATAGCTTCACCACTCTTGTTTAAATCCCTGTAGTTTTTCCACCAGGATGTTAATTTGCTGATATAATTTAAACATTTTCTTGCTCATCTTAACACGGTATTTTGCATTCTGCAAGTCCTGTGATTTTTTGACGAAACTTCTCCCCAATGGAAAACCATCGGGGAGAGTTCGCTAGTGTATCTTTTTTGGGCAAGGGCCTTTTACTGCAGGGTCACGACTGCGCTGCTACAAATGCTCGAATGTTTGATTCGTTTGCATAGGTGTCAAAAGCGTTCCCGTTTTTGACTATCAAGGTCGGTGCACTCCTCACCGAGTACAGTGACACAACCTCGGGATTCTTCGATACTTCCACAATATCATATTGGATATTTGCGTCGTTCATTATAGTCTGGACAGTAACACAGTTAGGGCATTGCTCCGTCGTTACCAGCATAACGCTGTACTCCGGCATCTCAATTTGCTCCACCGAATGTGCTGTATCAGGTGAATCAGTTAAATCCATTGATTTCGATAAAACAGCCGATATTTTTGAATCATCTACATTATATACTTTACGTGCTTTGAACTCCTGCGTTTTGCCTGCATTCCAGTTCTGTACCGGACGATAGTAACCGGTGATCCTGCTGTAAACTTCAGTTGTTTCACCGCATTCTTCACATGCGTATTGCTCTCCGGTAAGATATCCATGATTTTGACATATGGAGTAAGTTGGCGAAAGAGTATAGTATGGCATTTTGTAATTCTCGGCAATTTTGCGTACAAGGTTTGCTGCAGACTTCCAGGACGGAAGTTTTTCACCGATGAACGCATGAAATACTGTTCCTGATGTGTATAGAGTTTGTAGCTTATCCTGAATATCTAGCGCATCAAATATATCTTCTGTATATCCGACGGGAAGGTGAGACGAGTTCGTATAGTAATGTGTTTCATTCTCGCCTTTTGCTGCCGTTATTATATCAGGCCAACGTGCAACGTCGTGTTTAGCAAGACGATATGATGTGCTTTCTGCGGGGCTTGCTTCCAGATTATATAGGTCGCCATACTCCTCCTGATAATCCGAGAGCCTATTTCTCATATGATTGAGAACGTCCTTTGCAAACTTTTGTGCTTTGGGATCGGTCAAATCGGTTCTGAGCCATTTCGCATTCAAAGCTGCTTCATTCATGCCCAAAAGACCAATCGTTGAAAAGTGATTTTCAAAGCTGCCAAGATAACGCTGTGTATACGGATACAAGCCTTCGTCCAAAAGTTTTGAAACAATGATACGTTTTGTTTTCAGCGCGCGTGCCGAAATATCCATCATTTGGTCAAGCTGCACATAAAACTCAGCTTCACTGCGAGACTTATACGCTATACGCGGCATATTTATTGTAACAACACCAATAGACCCGGTGCTCTCACCACTGCCAAAGAAACCGCCGGATCTGTTGCGCAGTTCTCTAAGGTCTAACCTCAAGCGGCAGCACATGCTCCGCACATCACTGGGCTCCATATCGCTGTTGACATAATTTGAAAAATATGGTGTTCCATACTTAGCGGTCATTTCAAATAGCAAGCGGCTGTTCTCCGACTCGTTCCAGTCAAAATCCTTAGTGATCGAGTAAGTGGGGATCGGGTACTGGAAGCCTCTGCCGTTTGCATCTCCATCGAGCATGGTCTCAATGAATGCTTTGTTGATCATATCCATTTCCGGTTTGCAATCTTTGTACTTGAAATCCATCTCTTTTCCGGCGACTATTGCCGGAAGTTCGGCAAGGTCGTTCGGTACGACCCAGTCCAGAGTAATATTTGAAAACGGTGCTTGAGTTCCCCACCTGGATGGGGTGTTCACTCCATAAATAAAACTCTCTATGCATTTTTTGACTTGATCATAAGAAAGATCATCCGTTTTTACAAAAGGCGCAAGGTAAGTATCAAATGATGAAAATGCCTGAGCACCAGCCCATTCGTTCTGCATAATACCTAAAAAGTTGACCATTTGATTGCATAAAGTAGGAAGATGTCTTGCCGGGGAAGACGTGATTTTACCTGAAATTCCACCAAGACCTTCTTGAATAAGCTGCTTCAAACTCCAACCGGCACAGTAACCTGTTAGCATCGACAGGTCATGCAAGTGTATATCGGCATTTCGATGTGCGTCTGCTACATCTTTATCATATATTTCGCTAAGCCAGTAGTTTGCCGTTATAGCTCCGGAGTTATTTAGGATCAATCCGCCCACGGAGTAAGTGACCGTGGAGTTCTCTTTTACCCGCCAGTCCGTGATGTTTACATAACTGTCAACTGTTTCCTTGAAATCCAAAATCGTGGATTTCATGTTCCTTATCTTTGCATGCTTTTCACGGTAAAGTATATAAGCTTTTGCTACGTCTGCGTAACCGCCTTTGATAAGAACAGCCTCAACACTGTCCTGGATTTCCTCTACTGATACTGCATCGTCTTTGATTTTTGGCTCAAATTCCGCCGTAACCATCAATGCCAGTAAATCAATAGTATCACGATGATATCGCCTGCTTTGTGATTCAAAAGCCTTTGTTATAGCCCCTGCTATTTTTGCTATATCAAATCCAACAACTGTACCATCACGTTTAATAACACTATACATAAAAGCATATTCCTTTCAGTGTGCAACAGTTACCAATCGTCAACAACTTAATAACTTGTTTCCCGAGTGTTTTTTCATACTACCACCTGATTTGCAGCATGTCAAGACATAAAACACAATATATTGATGAATTATTTATGAACTCCACAATATATGCTAATTATTGCTGTTTTTTTACATTCCACGCAACTCGGCATTTGGCAGAATATCTATGATATTACTGAGAAATCGAAGCATTTCAGAGTCAGAGTAGCTATGTAATCCTCTTTGTGAAACTCCTTCAGAATCGACGAATGTTTGAAGATAGAATTTCTTGGCATCAAAAATCCATTGTGCGATGGAAATCAAGTCTTCAACGGTATGAAGCTCTCGTACTACTGTAGTACGAAACTCGTAAGATACTTGACTTGAATGCAGTATTTCCATGCTCTTTATTATCGGAGTTAAATCATAATCAGGAACTCCGATCGTCATGGCATACTTTTCAGGACTGTTCTTTATGTCCATCGCAACATGATCAACTCTTCCTGATACTATCAACTTCTCCAGTTTATCCGGATAGCTCCCGTTCGTATCAAGCTTAATTAAAAAGCCTAACGCTTTTAACTTATCTATAAAAGTGTCGAGATCATCTTGCATCAGCGGTTCACCTCCGCTGATACACACACCATCAAGTAGATTTTGTCGTGTTTTAAGAAAGCCGAGTATTTCCGTTTCGTCTATATAGTCCTTACTATCACTTTGATTGATAAGAGACGAATTTTGACAATATTTGCAATCAAAATTGCAGCCTACAGTAAATATTGTGCAGGCTGTTTTATCAGGGTAATCCAACAAAGTTAGTTTTTGAATTCCACCAAAAACCATATTCTGTTACACCGTCCGGTTCTATTATACAGTACTCGCTCTCAAACCTGAAGACGAGTTAGCAGGGATCGTGCCAAAGCTTGTTCCGCCATTTTTGCCGTATCCGTGAATATACGTACTATTGATGTCATAGTGTCTTATGCGTACGGCATTGCCTGTGTTTCCTTCAACTGTGTAAACTCTTTGTGTTTCGGGATCGTACGCAACTACGATTCCGACATGACCAATACGTCCTTTTTGCTTGCTGAAAAAGTATATAGAATCGCCTTCACGAGGCTGATACCCTGATTCGCGAGGTGCATATAAGCCTTTCTGCATGTACGCTTTAGCACCGGTGGGTGTATACGCGTGCTTTGGAACGACCGAATGTAAAATGCCTGCCTGATCTGCAGCCCAGGAAACAAACATTGCGCACCACGGCTGACCATTCATACCGTACCAGGCACCAAATTTGGAATAATTTCCTCTCCCGATAGAACCATCTTCATTACGCTCATGATATCCAACCTTCGACAAAGCTACATCCACCATTCGTTTTACATCAGCGGGTGTTCCACCTTGCACGTCTTCAAGTCTCATCATGTTATTTTGCTTGCCTGACGACGCATCATCGCTAAATTGTGAGAGCATTCCGGCCATCATCTGCATTATCGGAGTCATATCTCCTCCGCCGTCGCCGGATTGCATCATCATGATCATCATAAAGAGCATTAATTGCGCACCCGACATATCGCCGGTCTCTGCTGCCGAAATGATAGTGTTTTCCATTCCAGCGGTGAGCGACGGCATAAATCCGTTGATCATGGCATTTGATCCGCCAAGTCCGCCTGTTCCGCCGAGCATTGAGTTGATACCACCAAGCCCGTCCAACCCTCCGAGCATTGCATTAGAACCGCTAAGACCACCCATGCCACCGAGTATTGCATTAGAACCGCTAAGACCGCCCATACCTCCTGTTTTGCTAGTTATTTGCTCCATAACAGATTGCAGCATTTGCTCCCTTAGCGACGCATTCAAAGCATTAGAAAAGTCAGCATTATTAGTACTGGATCCGGAATTGGCTCCGGCTCCCGGTCCAACTGTCTCATTGAGCGCTTGTGTGTTTACTCCTGTTGTTCCGTTTACCATGCTTAGTGCTGACCTCCATATATTCATATGCGCAATACGCGCTGTCTATATTATCGTCTGTTTTTCCGTATCTCTTTAGTATTATATCAAGAAATTATTCGGATTGGAATCATGTTTACATATATATTATTTAATAAAGGTAGCCGGTAACAATGTTTTTCGAAGATGACGCAAAATGGACACAAAAAGTAAAAAAACTGTAAATTAAATCCAATTTTATTGACAGTTAGGTAAATAATGATATAGATTTTATACGTATTTATTGCATTTTTAGTGATTTATTAGGTAATCACATTATTATTTAAAGGAGTGTGGCATGAAAAACAAGAGTCTTAAAACTACTATCTTAATACCTCTTTTACTAGCAGTTGTAGCAGGAATCGTAGCATTAACAATACTCGCAGTCGTAAATATATCTAATATCACTACCCGGCTGACAAATGAGCGCGTTGATGGCGCAGCTCAAGCTGCTGCCTCACGTCTTGTTGATCTTGAAGATCAAACCCGGATCATCGCCCTTACTGTTGCTGACAACTACATGGTCACCAATAGTTTGCTCAAATGGAATGACGACATAGACAGAGAAGAAACCAGAGAAGAGTTATTCGCTTACCTTGAAGGTGTTGCGAAAGAAACAGGAGTAGACAGCTTTATTGTGCGCGATCCGGACGGTGTTGTTGTACTCAGGCTGCACTCTCCTCTCTATAATGATATTGATGGATCACCATCTGCCGCTGCAGCTCTGCGCGGCGAGGTCACAACTGCTTATTCTTCGACAGGTACAATGCCAATGGGATTAAATACAACAGCTCCTATATGGTATGAAGGTGAAATAATAGGCGCAATAGCACCCCTTATGTTTCTTTATACCGAGGAGTTTGTTGACAAATTTGCAGATATATTCGGTTCTCAGGTCACTATCTTTGGCGGAAATATGCGTGTTGCGACAACACTTATCAACAATGACGGGGAACGAGCAGTAGGAACAGAGCTGACTGGTCCTATTGCAGACAGGGTGTTGGGAGAAGGTCTTGAATTTATTACACCGGAACCGATAACACTGTTCGGTGAAAGGTACATGGCAAAATACCTGCCGCTGTTTAATTTATCAGGCGATCCCATAGGTATGTTCTTTATTGGTTTTCCGACAGAGTATGCGGACAACGCATTGGACGAACTGATACGCAGCTTCATCATAGTTGGTGCAATAGTCCTCATAGCAATCGGACTTATAGTGTTCCTAATTGTACACCGCCAGACAAGAAAGCTGCCCATCATCACGGCTGCTGCCGAGCAGATAGCATTGGGAGATATCAATATCGAAGGAATGGATTCAGGGACGAAGCCGACAAATAATGAAATTATCAAGCTTGAAAGAGCTTTCTCCAAAATGCTCGTAAGCTTTAAGAATCAAGCGTATATCCTCACGCGTGTCGCAGAAGGAGACTACACATCAAGAGTTGATATCCGCTCGAATAAAGACGTCATCAACATTGCGATCGATCATATGCTTGCAGAAACACTGAGTGTGCTCAATCAGGTAGCAACAGCAGGTGTGTCGGTAGCAGACGGCTCCAAGCAGATAGCCGCAGGTGCTCATTCTCTTGCACAAGGCTCAACCGAGCAAGCCGCGACGGTTGAACAACTATCATCATCAATGACGACGATAGCTGAAAAGACTAAAGATAATGCGGAGATGGCAGGCAGAGCAGCCTCGCTTGCAGGCACTATCAAACAAAACGCGGAAAAAGGCACCCGTCAGATGGGTGATATGATGGATGCTGTAAAAGAGATCAATCAAGCTGGACAAAGTATAAGCAAAGTAATAAAGGTTATAGACGATATTGCGTTCCAGACCAATATACTCGCCCTCAACGCAGCCGTCGAAGCAGCCCGTGCAGGTCAGCACGGCAAAGGATTTGCTGTTGTTGCTGAGGAAGTCCGCAACCTTGCTGCAAAAAGTGCTGACGCAGCAAAAGACACAGGTGGGCTTATCTCGAACTCTATTGAAAAAGCCGAACTGGGTTCAAGGATCGCAAGCGAAACCGCCGCAAGTCTTGATGAGATCGTGACAGGTATAAACGAAAGCACAACGATCGTCAACGATATAGCAATCTCATCAGAAGAACAGTACCAGGGCATTGCTCAAATCAACGAGGGTGTCGATCAGGTAGCTAAGGTTGTACAGCAAAACAGCGCTACTGCAGAAGAAAGCGCCGCTGCCTCCACTGAGATGAGTAATCAATCAGCAAAGCTTGAAAAACTGATCGCACAGTTCCAACTTCGAAACGAAGGAAAAAAACTTGGCTTGCCTTCAGGCGAGAACAACATAATAGAAATGGAGTGATATAAATGTCAGGTGGTTACAATAGACGTATATTAGCAGTAGACAACGCATTAATGTTTCTGAACTCTTTAAAGAAGTTCTTAAAAGATGCTCCGTACGATCTGCATTGTGAAACATCCGGTCAAGCAGCGTTAAGCTTTCTTGACAGTAACTCGGTAGATTTGATATTACTAGATGTCGAAATGCCCGAAATCAGCGGATACGAGCTGGCTTCCAGAATAAAGCAGCGTGGTATAAAAACTCCCATTATTATCATATCCGCAAACACAGAAAAAGAAGATATTGCAAAAGCAGAAGCGGCAGGCGCAGCAGGCTTTTTAGGAAAGCCGTTCAGACCAAGTCAACTGATAGAAAAAATCAAAGAGTATATCTAACAGTTTAGTTACTTGCGAATAGAGTAATATTTAGCTCAGCAAATGATTTTTCGTTTGCTGAGTTAAAGCTTACATTGATTTCAGCATATTTGAAAGGTATGGTCATTTTTTTATGAGAAGCATTGGAACGAAGATTTCTATTATCATGGTATGCATTATTTTAGTTGGAATAGTCACAACAGTCGGGATCGCAATCAACTTAGCAGGCAACAGCATCAGAACTGAATCACTTGCAAAGTGGCAAAGTGAAACTGCTCGCCAAGCGCTTTATATGAATGAATGGTTGGAGGGCGAAAAAGCAGCCGTAAGCGCTGTGGCTTTTACAATAGCGCATTTGGATGATCTTTCATATGAAAATCTGAAAAATATACTTGCCAATATGTATGAGACAGATCCCGAGTATGAGGAAGTATATATAGGTTTTCCCGATAATACTGCAATCATGGGCAGCGACTTTGATATAGAAGCACACTATGACTGGTGGAGAGCTACAGAGCGGGGCTGGTATAAACTTGCATTGACTGACAAAAACGCAGCGTTGATTACTGAACCATATTTTGATGCCAGCATTGATGAGCTTGTTTTAACCATTGTTCGTGCTGTAGAGCGCGATGACGAGCTGATTGGTGTAGCAGCTATCGACATTCTTCTTCCATTCATGAAAGAGCAAACACTGGCAGCAACGATGCATGAGGACGGGTCAAGTATGCTTCTGAGCCCTGAGGGGGACATCCTTGTACATGCCGATCCTGAGCTTGCCCCGAGCGACGAAGATGTCTTCAACAATCTGAGCGAAATATCCGATGGTGCATTTTCTGATGTCTGGGAAGAAATAGAAGCAGCCGATGGTGTCTACAGGCACAGAGGGCCGGACGGCAAATATAGCTACTTTGCCTCAGGAACAATCCCTGCTACCGGATGGCGTATGGTGACAGTACTACCAGAGAGCGTTATCGGAGAAGTTATGATGGACTCATATACAGCCATCATATTCATGATAATTCCGATATCTGCAGCAATACTCCTGATTGCTGTGCTGATAATACTTTTTGCAATAAGGAAGACAGTAACAAATCCAATCAAAGAGCTTACAAAAGTCGCTGATACAATATCAAATGGAGATATTAATATTGATGGTTTAGACGATGGAACAACTCCGACGAAAAATGAAATCATTATACTGGAACGTACTTTCTCAAGAATGCTTAGCAGCTTTAAGCAACAAGCTCGAATCCTTACACGTGTTGCCGAAGGTGACTACACCCTTAAGGCAAATGTTCGCTCGGACCATGATGTATTAAATATCGCAATCAATCTGATGGTCGAAGAAACTCTCGGCGTCCTGCATCAGGTCGCAACTGCTGGTGTGCAGGTGGCAGATGGTTCCAAGAATATTGCAGAAAGCGCACGTAATCTTGCAGCGGGTGCAACTCAACAAGCCTCAACTGTTGAGGAGCTGTCAGCATCCATGTCGACGATCGCAGACAAGACAAAAGAGAATGCGGATATGGCCGGTAGAGCTGCCACGCTTGCTGACACGATCAAGAAAAATGCAGAAAAAGGCACCCGTCAGATGGGTGATATGATGGATGCCGTTAAAGAAATAAATGAGGCGGGGCAAAGCATAAGCAAGGTAATCAAGGTTATCGAGGACATTGCCTTCCAGACCAACATACTCGCCCTCAATGCGGCTGTCGAAGCAGCACGCGCAGGGCAGCATGGTAAAGGTTTTGCGGTTGTTGCCGAGGAAGTGCGCGCACTTGCAGGCAAAAGTGCAGAGGCCGCAAAAGATACCGGCGGGCTTATTGCTAACTCAATGGAAAAAGCAGAGCTTGGTGCACGCATTGCCGAAAGCACCGCCGAGAGTTTATCGGAAATCGTCTCCGGCATCA
>Ga0123355_10013348_pt1 | contig 12775 bp, 11 predicted proteins | sample TergutEmb28metaG_3_FD_89872 | JGI IMG/M metagenome (GOLD analysis project Ga0123355, IMG submission 89872) | Embiratermes neotenicus P1 segment gut microbial communities from Petit-Saut dam, French Guiana - Emb289 P1 | ecosystem: Host-associated > Arthropoda: Insects > Digestive system > Gut ...
GCGGTCCACTTCCTGCAGAACTTCAACAGCGATCAGTTCGACGTGCTCGTGCAGGCGAGCCAGTACTACAAGTTCGCCGCCACGACGATGCTCGCGATGGGGCTCGTGTTTCAGATTCCCGTGGCCATCCTTGCGGTCACGAGCGCCGGCATCGTCAGCGCTCGCCGGCTGCGCCGTGGCCGCCGGTACGCGGTCGCCGCCTGCGCCGCGGTGGGCGCGCTGATGCCCGGCGACCTGACGACGATGGTGCTCGAAACCGTCCCGCTCTACCTCCTGTTCGAGATCAGCGTCGCGGTCGCCGCCTTCATCGAGCGACGTGCGAGCCTATAGTCGCGAACGTTGGGATGACCGTTGAGGCCCGAAGCTCATCGCAGAGCAGACCCGTCGACCTGACATGGATCGGGCAAGCCGGGTTTGCGTTACTTGCGGGTTCGACGCGGATTCTGATCGATCCATTCGTCGGCGAGCACGAGCTGCGCCGCGTCGCCCCACCGCCGCTCGAGCAGGTCGCCTGCGACGTCGACTGGCTGCTGATCACACACGAGCACATGGACCATCTTGACCCAGCCTTCCTACCGGTCGTCGTCGAGCGCTCACCGGGGGTGCAGATCGTCCTGCCGTCGCCGCTGGTGGAGACCGTCACGCAGCTGAGCAGCTGCGACCGGCTTCATCCCGTGCAGCCCGGGGACAAGCTGCGGCTGTCCGACGATGCATCGCTCGAGGTGATGCCCGCGTGTCACGCTGTCGATGTTGGCGAGGCATACGGCGACGGCTCGACCGGCGAGAGGACCGCTCGATTCGTTGGCTACCTGCTTCAGTTCGGCAAGCTCTCCGTCTATCACTCGGGCGACACGCTGGTGACTACTGAGTTACTCGAACATTTGGCTTCGCGGACCGTCGATGTCGCGCTGCTGCCGATCAACGGTCGCGACTACTTTCGTGAGCGCGCCGGCCTGGTCGGGAACATGGGCGTTCGCGAGGCGGTCGGCCTCGCCGTGCAGATCGGTGCCAGAACGCTGGTGCCGATGCACTGGGACCTGTTCGAGGGCAACACCGAGCGGCCCGGGGCTGTCCTGGACGAGGTCGTGGCGACCGGCGCCGACCTACATGTCCTGACGCTCGCTCGGATGAGGTCTTACCGATTCGCGTGAGCGTGACGCTGGAGCATCCGTGCGCCGCTCATGACCGCTTCAGGAACCTCAGATAGAACGCGGCGAACACCAGGACAACGCCGACGTTGACTATCAGCCGCTCGACGAAGTGGTGGCTGAAGAAGAGGACGTCGAGGCCTACCACGACGGCCACCAACGCGAACACGTACAGCGCGACGGCCCCCCGGCTTCTCACGTGTGTCCGCCGGTTTGCGAGGTCACGGGATCGTGAGCGGCGGTGGGCCGTATCGGCCCCAGGCGATGGCGGAGGATCGCATACGCGATCGCGCCGCCGACGAGCGGCACCAGCAGTCCGACGGCCTGGTGGAGCAGGACGGCGGACAGCGCGGTGTTGTGCGCCACGCCGTAGGCGATCAGCATCCCCGCGACGCCGCCGATCGTCCCCGCCGCGGCCGGGAGCGGGAGCGATCCGCCGAGCGCGCCGATGACGTACGCCATGACCACGATCGGAAAGCCCGGGACGGGGTCGGCGTGGACGACACGGAACGCGACCCACAGGACCGTCAGCTCGAATCCGAGGTAGGCGATCCCGCCGAGGACGGTTCTCCAGGAGTCACGACGCGACAGAAGCCGCTTGGCGTCCTCGACGGCGGCCGCGAGCGTCGTGATCGTCGTCGCGACCTTCTCGTGCTTCGCCCGCAGACGTTTCGCAGCGGCGTCGGCCCGGGGGGCGATCAGCACCGCAGCGGTGATCCCGGCACCCGCCAGGGCTGCTGGGAGCAGCGTCAGCAGCAGGTTGCTCTCGCCGGTCAGGACGCCCGTCGCGAGGCCCAGTCCAAAGACGACGATGGCGAGCGCGTCGATCCCGGTGTTGAGAAAGCTGAGGTTGAGCTGACGCTCGGCGATGAGCTTGGGAGTCATTCCGAACCGGTGCAGGATCACGCCGCCGAATCCCATGCCTCCCCAGGTGCCGCCAGGGAGCAGCAGGCCGCCCCCGAGCTGCGCCCAGGCGACGTGCTCGTCCATCCGCCGCCCACGCTCGCCGCGGTCCAGCACGTCGTCCGGGTCGACGATCTGGCTCCAGGCGTAGACGAACCCGGTCTCGGATAGCACCTCGATTGCGAGCAGGGCGAGCACCCACGCCGGAGGTGGTCGCTCGCGCTCATCCCGGCCCCCCAGCGACGCCGGCGCTCGCGTTTTCCGGGTCCAGGAGCTCGAGCGCGAGTGCGGACCATGCGAAGTCCTCGGCGCCCATGCCACGCCCGTCATGCGGACCGTAGAACTCCCGCAGCCCCTCGCGGACCACCGTCTCGGTGATCGCCCGGGCGAGAGTGGCCGCCTGCTCCTCGTAGCCGAGGCGCACCATCCCGCGCCACAGCAGCCACGCGCTGTTGATCCAGGTCGGCCCCCGCCAGTACCGCCGCAGGCCGTCGAAGTGCTCCTGCAGCGAGAACGACGGCTCATCGAGCGCCACCGACGGTGCCGGCACCTCCGTCCAAAAACGATGCCCGTCGAACAGGTATTCCACCAGCCGGTGGCCGATCTCGTCCGGCAGGTCGGGGAGCGCGAGCGGGGAAAGCGCGGCCACGGTGACGGGGATCCGCGAGCTGATCGCGGGCATCACCGCCGGCAGGAACAGCCCACTCGGCTCGTCGTAGCACCGCGAGATCAGCGCCGGGGTGATCGACGGAAGCCCCAGCGCCAGCCGCGACAGGCCGTGAATCACGTTCGTCATCACCTCGCAGACGACCGGATCTCCGTCGGCGCGCGCCGCCTCGATCCGAAACTCGCGCTCGCGGTTACGTCTGACGAGCTCGACGAACTCCGGCAGCCCCTGTGCACGTGGACCCCAGATCGGGTCGAACTGCGGCGAGGCATCCAGGCCGGACTCGTCGGGCTGAAGGATCCACAGCAACCCGTCGCCCTCGAGATCGCGCTCGGCTGCGACCGCCTCGTGGTGGGCGACGATCCCTGGCTCGAGCGCCGGGTCGCCGACCGCCAGCCGCCAGGCGAGCGCCAGTGCCGGCGGCTGGATCGTCGCCGTCATGAAATCGTCGCGATGGATCACGTTGTAGAACAGCGCCCGCGCGCCGCTCACCGGGTGCTCCCAGAAGATCGTGTGACCGATGAATCCGTCCGGCCGCGCCGCCGCCAGCAGCGTTTCGAGCTCCGCGCGGGAGCGTGCCGGGTCGAAATGGCGCCACGCGATCGCCGCGAAGCACGAGTCCCAGTACCACTGCCAGCGGTAGCGGCCCGGACTCGGCCGGGTGTAGGCGAACTGCACCCCGTCGCGCTCACCGGAGATCCAGCTCCCCTCGAGCACCTGCCGGCAACGCTCCGCAAGCCCGCTCACCGCGGCAGCTTCGCAGATCGTTGGATGATTGCCATTGATGCGGGTAAGGAACCTCAACTTCCACGGCATCGGCTCACCGGCAGCCCGCGACTTCGGCGAGGGCGAGCGCGAATTCTGGGCGACGCCGGCGCTGTTCGAGGCGACGCTGGACGCCGCGGTCGGCAGAGACGATCTGACGCTGAGCTTCGACGACGGCAACTCGACCGACATCGACGTCGTGTTGCCGGCGCTGCGCGAGCGGGGGCTGTCGGCGACGTTTTTCATCGTCCCCGGCTGGCTCGGCAACCCCGGGTTCCTGACCGAGGCGGGCGTGCGGACGCTGACGGCGAGCGGCATGACGGTCGGCAACCACGGTCTCGCACACCGCTTCTGGACCGAGCTGACACCGACCGACCTCGAGCACGAGCTGACCGAGGGCCGCCGCGCGCTCGAGCGGCTCGCCGGCGTCAGGATCACGACGCTCGCGATCCCGTACGGGGCCTACGACGACGCCGTCCTCGAGACCCTGCGCCGCCACGACTACGAGCACGTGTTCACGAGCGACGGTGGCACCGCCGAGCGGGATGCATGGCTACAGCCGCGTGAGCACCTGCGGGCCGGCCAGACCCGCGCCGACCTGGAGCGGATCCTCGCGGGCCCTTAGCTCTGGAGAACCGGCTCGGACCCCGCCCCCTGGCGGAGCCCGACCGGACCGTTGAGCCGCTCGCCGGTCTGCGAGTCGAACATGTGCACCCGCCCCGGCCGGGCGACCAGCGTGACGGTCTCGCCGAGGTCGGGATACTCGCCACCGGTGACGCGCGCGACGAACTCGACGCGATCCCCAGCCGGCTCGCCATGGGCGTAGATGTACGCGTCGGCGCCGAGCTCCTCGACCAGGTCGACGGTGGCGCTGAGCCCGTCGCCCTCCCCGGCCAGCACCTGCAGGTCCTCGGGACGCACGCCGATCGAGACCTCGGCACCGGACGCCGCGAGGGCCTCACGCTCGATCGGGATCACGGCCGAGCCGAACCGCACGCCGCCCTCGACGACCTGCGCCGGGAACACGTTCATCGTCGGGCTGCCGATGAAACCGGCGACGAACACGTTGCGCGGCGCCGTGTACAGCTCGCGCGGCGTCCCGACCTGCTGGAGCACGCCCAGCTGGAGCACCGCGATCCGGTCGCCCATCGTCATCGCCTCGGTCTGGTCGTGCGTGACGTAGACCGTCGTCACTCCCAGCCGGCGGGTCAGCGAGCTGATCTGGCCGCGGGTCTGGACGCGCAGCTTTGCGTCGAGGTTCGAGAGCGGCTCGTCCATCAGGAACACCTGCGGGTTGCGGACGATCGCGCGGCCCATCGCGACGCGCTGGCGCTGACCGCCGGACAGCGCCTTGGGCTTGCGCCCGAGCAACCCGTCGAGGTCGAGCAGCTTCGCGGCCTCGACCACGCGCTGCGTCCGCTCTGCCTTCGGAAGTCCCTGCATCTTCAGGGCGAACGCCATGTTGTCCTCGACGGTCATGTGCGGATACAGGGCGTAGTTCTGGAACACCATCGCGACGTCGCGGTCCTTGGGCTGGACGCGGCTGACGTCGCGGTCGCCAATCAGCACGCGACCCGCGGTCAGGTCCTCGAGGCCGGCGAGCATTCGCAGCGAGGTCGACTTTCCGCAGCCGGACGGGCCGACCAGCACCAGGAACTCACCATCCGCGATCTCCAGGTTGAGATCGTTCACGGCCGCGTCGGTCGACCCGGGGTAGATCCGGGTGACGTGGTCGAAGCCTACGGTCGCCATGCCGCCCTCACTTCCTTCACCGTGCAATGCAGATTACGGGTGTGGTCAACGATGCGCGTGTCGCCGGTCAGCTCGATGACCGCGTTCATCCGCAGCTCGGCACTCGAGGCGCCGAGTCGCAGTTCGAGCAACCCCGGCTCCACGATCCGACGGCCGTCGCGTCCGGTGAAAGCGCTGAGCTCGGCCGGAACCTCGAAGCTGACGGTCGCGCGCTCGCCCGCCGCCAGCGGCACCCGGGCGTAGCCGATCAGACGGTTCAGCGGGCGCACGACCGATGCAACCGGGTCATGCAGGTACAGCTGAATCACCTCAACACCGGCCCGCGGGCCGGTGTTTCGGACCTTGACGCCGATGGTCGTCGAGCCGTCGGTGGCGGTGCTCGCCGCCGGCCGAAGCTCCGCGATCGGAGCCTCCAGCGGAGTCGACTCGACGGCCTGGCCGTCGATCGTCGGCCGACTCCACTCGAAGTGCGTGTAGGAGAGTCCATGTCCGAACGGGTAGCGCGCGGTCGGATCGACGCTCGAGGTTCCGTTCCGGTGCGCCAGCGGGGGACCGAGATAGGTCGTCGGCTGTCCACCTGGCGTGGCCGGGACGCTGACGGGCAGGCGGCCCGAGGGCCCGACGCGACCACTGAGGACGCCGGCGATCGCGCGCGCACCCTCCTCGCCCGGGAAGAACGAGACGAGGATCGCGGCGGCCCGTTCCGGCGCCGTGCCGAGCGCATACGGACGTCCCTCGATCAGGCCGACGACGACCGGCACGCCGGTGTCGAGCAGGCCCTCCAGTAGGTCCTGCTGTCGCCCCGGCAGGCGCATGTCGAGCGCGTCGCAGCCCTCACCCGAGGTGCCGCGCCCGAACAGGCCGGAACGGTCCCCGAGCATCGCGATCACGAGGTCGTGGTCACGGGCGGCGGCGAGCGCCGGCCCGATCCCGGAGGTGTCGTCGCCGTCGACGCTGACGCCCCGCATGTAGGTGATCTCGGCATCGGGGAACTCGGCCCGGAGGCCGTCGAGCACGGTCGGGATCTCGATCCCGACCGGAACCTCCGGGTGCCTCGAGCCGACGTGACTCGGAAACGAGTAACAGCCGAGCATCGTCAGATGGTCGTCGGCGGTCGGACCGACCACCAGCAACCGCCTGCCGGCCTGGTCCTCGAGCGGCAGCGTCCCGTCGTTGGAGAGCAGCACGACCGATTCCTCGGCGATCCGCCCGGCGAGGGCCCGGTCCTCGTCGGCGTCGAGCGTGACCCGCCCGCGGACCGCGTCCGGATCGTCGAGGTCGGCGTCGATGAAGCCGTCGGGCAGCGCGTCCCAATCCGGATCGAGCAGCCCGAGCTCGAGCTTCTGCCGCAACACCCGGCGCACCGCGACGTCGACCACCTCGACGTCGATGCGCCCGGCGTCGACCTCGGCGGCGAGCGCGTCGCTGTAGGCGCTGACGGTCGGCAGCTCGACGTCGAGTCCCGCTGTCAGGGCGGCGACCGCCGCCTCGCCGTCGGTGGCCGCAACGCCGTGCAGGGTGCGCAGGAAGGTGATGCCGAAGTAGTCACTGACGACCGTGCCGGCAAAACCCCAGGTCTCGCGCAGCAGTCCGGTCAGCAGCTCCCGGTCGGCAGCCGCTGGGACCCCGTCGACGTCGACGTAGGCGCTCATCACGCTCCGGGCGCCGGCTTCCCGGATGGCCATCTCGAACGGCAGCGTCATCACGTCGGCGAACTCGCGGTGCCCCATCGACACGGGCGCGAGGTTGCGTCCCGCCTTCGAGGCCGAGTAGCCGATGAAGTGCTTGAGCGTGGCGATGATCCCAGCGCTCTCCAGGCCGCGGACGTAGGCCGAGGCGATCGTGCCGACCAGGTAGGGGTCCTCGCCGATCGTCTCCTCCACCCGGCCCCAGCGGGGGTCGAGGACCACGTCGAGCACCGGCGCCAGCCCCTGGTGGATGCCGACGCTGCGCATGCTGCGCCCGATCCGGGATGCCATCTCCTCGATCAGGGTGGGGTTGAAGGTGGCGCCCCACGACGTCGGCACCGGGTACGCGGTCGCGCCCCAGGCGGTGAAGCCGGCGAGGCACTCCTCGTGCGCGATCGCCGGGATCCCGAGCCGGTTCGCCTCGACGATCCGCCGCTGGGCGCGGGCCAGCGACACGGCTCCGACCGCGGGGTCGACCGGCGCCGAGCCAAACGGCCGGGTCAGCTGGCCGAGGCCGTCCTGGATCACCGCGTCGAAATCGACCCCGTCGCTGAACTCGTGTTGAAAGGGCGCGACATCACCACCGGCGGGCGAGGCGCCGACCCAGACTCCGTACAGCTGCGCGAGCTTCTCACGCAGGGTCATCGCCGCCACCAGCGCCTCGACGCGTTCGCGCGCCGGCAGCGATGTGTCATTCCACGGGCCCACCGCCCGTGGTGCTACAGGCCATGTCGACATTACTTTCCTCCCACGCCCATCAGGCCCTGGATCAGAGCGCGGCGAGCAAACAGGTAAACCAGCAGGATCGGGACGATCGACAGCACCACCGCCGCGCAGATCGCCGGGGCGTTGACGGAGTTCTGGGTGTTGAAGTCGTAGAGACCGAGCGTGAACACCTTCACGTTCGGGGACTGGGTCAGGATCAGCGGGAACAGGAATCCGTTCCACGCCTGCAGCGCCGAGAAGATGATCACGGTCGCGAGCCCGCCCCTGGACAGCGGCAGCACGAGGTTGCGGAACGTGCGCCAGCTCGAGGCGCCGTCGAGCGCCATCGCCTCGTACATGTCCGAGGTGATGTCTCGCATGCTGCCGGTCATCACGATCGTCGAGATCGGCATCGCGAACGCCGCCGTCGGCAGGATTACGGCCCACAGCGTGTCGTACAGCCCCGCTTTGTGGACGAGGTAGAAGATCGGGATGATCACCGCCTGGATCGGGATCGCCAGCCCGAGCAGGAAGATCCGGAACGCGACCGTGACCGTCCGGCTCTGGTTGCGGACGACCGCGAACGCGATCGGGGGCACCAGCAGCACGACGATCGCCACGACCGAGGCGGTGACGATCCCGGTGATCAGGAAGTAGTGCAGGAAGCCGCCCTGGAACACCAGCGTGTAGTTGGCGGTGGTCAGATGGTGGGGCAGCGACAGCGGGCCCGAGGCCGAGTACTCGGCCGAGTTCTGCAGCGAGCCCTTGACCAGCACGTAGACCGGCGCCAGCACGATCACCAGCCAGAAGCTCGTCAGCAGGCCCGCGATGTAGTTGGGACGCCGGGCGGTAACGCTCCGAGCACGCTCGCGCCGGGCCGTCACACCCGGGACGGTGATCGTGCGAGCGGTCACACCCCCTCCTGGGCGCTGCGCATCTTGTCCCAGCCTGAGAAGCGGACGATGATCAGCGCGACGAGCGTCGCGACGACCGCGAGCACGACCGCGATCACGCTGGCGTTGCCGAACTGGAAGCTCTGGAACGCCTTCTCGTACATGTAATACGAGGTCGCCGTCGTCGCCGTCCCCGGCTGCCCCTGGGTGATGATCAGGATCGTGTCAAAGGTGGTCAGGCCGCCGACGATCATCAGCACGACCGAGGTGACCATCGTGTTGCGCAGCTGCGGCAGCGTGATGTAGAAGAACTGGCGGACGCGGCCGGCGCCGTCGATCGCCGCCGCCTGGTACAGGGTCTCGGGGATCGCGCGGGCGCCGCCCTGGTAGATCAGCGTGTGGAACGGGGTCCACTGCCACATGCCGACGAAGGTCAGAACGCCGAACGCCGTCGCGGGGCTTGAGAGCAGAAAGCCGTGGTTGAACAGAGCGCCGCCGAACAGCCAGTGCAGTTCGTGCGGAAGCCCGAAGTACGGACCCAGCAGCGACGACCAGACGACCCCGATCGCCACCGTCGACATCAGCAGCGGGATGAAATAGAGCGCCGACAGGACCGCGCGGTTGCGCTCCTTGCCCGCCGCCCAGACGCCGAGCAGCAGGCTGATCGGCGTCTGCGTGACGACTCCGAGCAGGACCAGCAGCCCGGTGATCCGGAAGCTCTGGAGGAACACCGGGTCGGAGAACATCGCCTTCCAATTGGCGGTGCCGACCCAGTGGGGCGAGCCGATCGCGTCCCACGAGGTGAACGACAGCCACGCGACCACACCCAGCGGGACGAGCGCGAACAGCGCGAAATACGTGACGGCGGGCAGCGACCAGAGGAAGCTCGGGCGGCCAACCTTCAGGCCGCCCGAGCTCCTGCTCTTCGTCAGCCCACGTTCTTCAGCGAACGTGGCCCCCATTGCTTACTTGACTGCGCCAACCTCAGCCGGCCGGCGTCAGACCCTCCATTGCGTGGATGAACTGATTCGAGTTGAGGTCGTCGAAGTAGTTCGCGACCGCGGTGTGAATCGCCGTGCTGTCCGTCTGCGGGTATGCCTGATCCCAGGACAGCTGGAACGCCGGCGCCTTGTTGACCAGCTGGTACTGATACTTCAGGTACGACGAGGTCGGCCCGCTGATCAGGCTCGGGGTGCTCTTGGTGGTGGTCAGGTTGCCGATCGCCAGCTCGTTCTTGACGAACCCGGGCGAGTACATGACCTTCAGGAAGTCGGCGACCGCCTGCGGGTAGCGCGTGTTCTTGAGCACCGAGTAGTAGTTCTCGGTGTTGCCCGCCAGGTCGCCGCCGTTGCCCTTGCCGCCGGGAACCGACGGGAACGGCGCCCAGCCGAGCTTGCCGGCCTTGATGAACGCGGCGCCCGGGCCGTTGGCCGGGTTGGTGCCGCTCGCGGTCGAGCCCTGCGAGTTGATCGTGGAGTAATCCCACGAGCCCATCAGCTCGAACGCGGAGATTCCTCCGACCATCATCTGGGCGGTCTGGTTCGCGGTGAACTTGACCGAGTCCCAGCTCTTGGCCGGGCCGAACCCGCCGGCGCTGACGAGCTGCTTGATGTAGCTCAGCGCCTTCTTGCTGGCGGCGCTGCCCCATACGCTCTTCTGGCCCGCGAGACCGTTGGTCACGAGGCTCGGGCCCGCGACGCGGTCATACAGGTACTCGAACCACATCAGCGTCGGCCACTGGTCGGCGCCACCGAGCGCGATCGGGGTCGTGACGTTCTTCTTCTCGAGCGCCTTGACGTCACTCAGCAGCTGGTTCCAGGTGGCCGGCACCGGGACCTTGTCCTGCGCCAGGATCGTCCGGTTGTAGAACAGCAGAACCGGCTGCGTACCACGCATCGGGACGCCGTAGTAGTTGCCGCCGATCTTCGCGGCGTTGAGGATCGACGGGAGGAAGCTCGACTTGAGTTTCGGGTTCTGACTGAAGAAGCTGTTGAGCGGCATCAGCAGCCCGGCCTTCTGGAACTGCTCGATCGAGCCGCCACCCCAGTTGAAGAACAGGTCGGGGGCGCTGCTGGTGCTCATGATCGTCTGGAGCTTCGCCTGATAGTCGGCGCCAGGGATCGTCGTCAGGATCGCCTTGACCTGATGGCCCTCGGCAGTGTTGTTGTACTGCTGGACCGCGTACTTCTCGACGGTGTTCTGGGCATCGCCGTAGACGAGAATGTTGATCTCGTTGGCGGGCCGGCTGGAGGCGGCCGCCGAGAGCTTGTTGACCTTTGCGCCGCTCGCGCCAGCGCCGACGAGAAGCGCCGCGCCGACGGTCAGGGCGGCGACGGCGGTGGTTCCACCGCGCCGCAGCAATGTGCGGGACCTAATCATCTGAGAATCTCTCCTCTCCGAAAGTTTCGACATACTTACCGAAAAGTACGCCAACTGGCGCGAGGCTACAGCGGCCTGGCTTGCCCTGTCAAGCGCCTAGTTGCAAAGATTCGATGTTGAACCCAAACGTGGTGCACGGAGGCAACCCGGTGAGCGAAACGACCGAACAACAGGAGATCCCCGACCGTCGCGTGACCCTTGCGGATATCGCCGCGGAGGCGAGCGTGTCGCTCGCAACTGTTTCGAAAGTCCTTAATGGCCGGACCGACGTGGCGCGGACGACCCGCGTTCGGATCGAGCGCCTGCTGCACGAGTACGGCTATCTGCGCCGGGCCCCGGGGGCCGGCACCGGCATCGCGCGGATGATCGAGCTCGTGTTCCACGAGCTCGAGAGCGAATGGGCGATCGAGATCATCCGCGGCGTCGAGCGGGCCACGCTGGAGGCCGGGATCAGCCTGATCCTGACCGAGAGCGGCGACCGCCACAGCCCCGGCGCGGCCTGGATCGACGGGGTCCTGCGCCGCCGGCCGATCGGCGTGATCCTGGTCTTCTCGGACCTCGCGCCGGTCGAGAAGCACAAGCTGCGCAGCCGCGGCGTGAACTTCGTCGTCGTCGACCCGGCGGATGAGCCGGAGGCCGATGTCGCCTCGATCGGGTCGGCGAACTGGGCCGGCGGGCTCGCCGCCGCGCAGCACCTGATCGAGCTCGGGCACCGCCGGGTCGGGATGATCTGCGGCCCCGAGGACATGCTCTGCTCGATCGCGCGGGTCGACGGATACCGCTCGGCGCTGGAGCGCGCCGGCATCGGCTTCGACCCCGAACTGCTGCGCACGGGCGACTTCCACGTCGCCGGCGGGCACCGCGCCGCGGTCGAGTTGCTCGAGCTCGAGCGCCCGCCGACGGCGATCTTCGCCGGCAGCGACCTGCAGGCGCTCGGCGTCTACGAGGCCGCCCGACCGCGAGGGATCCGGATCCCCGACGACCTGTCGGTGGTCGGCTTTGACGACCTCCGCATCTCCCGCTGGGTGGGCCCGCCGCTGACGACGATCCGCCAGCCGCTCGTCGAGATGGCGGAGACGGCGGCCCGGCTGCTGATCCGGATGGTCGAGGACCCCGACGCCCCGGTCAACCGGCGGGTCGACCTCGCGACGAGCCTGGTCGTCCGGGAGTCGACGGCGGCGCCGCGCCGCAGTCAGTTGGCGGCGGCGCTATAGCCCGGCCTGCGAAGCCGCGGCGAGCAGGCCGGAGGAGTGGATCGTGCACCCTCGGTCGTCGACTCAGTCCGGGGGGCGATCGGGTGTCCTGGCTCCGGCACGGCACTCCCGTCGCGCCTGGAGGGGCTCGCTTAAGGCTGCTTCCTTCCGGACCTGACCTGGTTCACGGGTCTCCATCGCAACGGGACCGAACCATCACCGCCAGGGCGCGAGACGCTTACCCCGGGCCTCGTCCCCTCGGGAGGGAATTCAGCCCCGCTTTGAGCGGATTGCGGGTTACAGGGCACCGCTAGCGCCCCGCCTAGCACGATCCACGACGATCGTAGCCCTTTTTGTCAGGCGAGCGCCGCCCGCAGTGCGTCCATGTCGGGTGCGCCGAGCACAAGCCGGTTGCCGGTCGCGACGTACACCAGATCGAGGTTCACGCCCGCCGCCGCCACCTTGCGGGCGATGTCCGCGAGCTCGCCCGGGCGGTCCGTGACGTCGACCACGGTGACCTCGTGTTCCCGGCTGACAGCCAGATGCGAGATCCCGAGCGCGTGCCGGACCGCCTCCGCATGCGGGACGAGGATGTGCAGCTCGGCCCGGTCGGCGGCTCCGACACAGGTGGCCGCGGCGAGGTTGACGCCGGCGTCGCTGATTGCCGCCGCGACCTCGGCCA
>Ga0123355_10013349_pt1 | contig 12775 bp, 5 predicted proteins | sample TergutEmb28metaG_3_FD_89872 | JGI IMG/M metagenome (GOLD analysis project Ga0123355, IMG submission 89872) | Embiratermes neotenicus P1 segment gut microbial communities from Petit-Saut dam, French Guiana - Emb289 P1 | ecosystem: Host-associated > Arthropoda: Insects > Digestive system > Gut ...
ACAATTGAGTGAGACATGCAATGATGGCGTTATGGACGTGAAAAATGTGCGTTCGTGGGTACGACAGTTCAAAGAAGGCCGAACGTCGTGTGAAAACAAACCGAAGGAGCCTCGCCCATGCACACAACGTGGTCACAACGAACGGTGAGTGTACGGTGCGGATGGTGCCGTGCGGCACCATCCGCACCGTACACACGCCCTTGCAACGGCTCTCAAGACCACCACCCATCCAAAAACTCGGCGCAGAAAACCGTATGCTGCAACTCAACATCTAATGCTCCTGATGATGGGCGTATGTACCCGAAGCATATCAGCCCCACGGCACCATCCGCCCCGTAAACACGACCTACGCAGCGGCTCTCAAGACCACCACCCATCCAAAAACTCGGTGCAGAAAACCGTATGCTGAAACTCAACATCTAATGCTCCTGATAATGGGCGTATGTACCCCAAACATGTCGAGCTAAGAATACATCAATAAAATTACATAGTTGCATCAAGTTGGCATTTCGCATTATTTCATACCGTTTTTAAGTTTTAAAACACAACGAAATTAAAAGTCATGTGTGAAGTTTTCTGTTATCTCAAAATGTTATTAGATGGCCTTATGTTCAATGTGTGTTTTACCGTTGTACTTTAAGCAGACTGCGATCATTAATGTGATTCGCTAGGTGCAATACCTTATCGTGAACTGGGAGTACAGATAAGTTTTAGCTCATTGTTGCCATCGTAAAGGCGTAAGAAAAATCAAAGCTATTGTGAGGAAAGCAATTGTATTGACAGGCTACCTGAGTTAGTAAATATTTATTATTACATTTATTGATATTTATTATTGCATCTGTGGAAGATAAGTCTGATCGCAATTTTATGAAACCTGTGCCTGCAGCCTGGTGTAAAAGAGACCCGGTTGTCGGTGCGGGTGACACATAATGATGTTCGATCTATAATTGTTTGTGATGAACTATTTGCCGCCACCCATCGGACGACAACTGCGGACAAGTATAAGTAGGCTACAGTGACTGAAATCGGTTCCTTTGCAAAGTGCCGTAAGATTGAGATCGGACTCTAGCAAATATGGGAAGCTATAGCAGTAGTTTGATATATATGAGGTGGTTTGTCTTAATAAACTGGCGTGTTAACAAACTGAGATGTACCTCGAGAAAAACCCTGAAACTTTTCACTATGTTTACCAATAAATACTCATAATAAAGTACAGTAACTTACAAATCATAAAACACAATTCGTGATAAGCATCACCCCTACATATTTTGGCACCACAGGGCCATCTTCAGGGAGTCTACGAACACAAATAATCACAAGACGGTCTTTTGATATTTTGTGTTCGTTGACTCCCTGAAGATGGCACTGGAGTGCCGAAACATGTAGGGGCGATACTTATCATGAACTGTGGTTTGTGATGAGTATTTTATTTGTTTCATTGTAGTTTACTGTGTTTTATTGTGCTCATTTGTTGGTCAGTATATGGGATAAAGGAAAGTGCTCGATTTGAGTAACATGAAATCCTGCAAAGCTTTATTTTACATCGCATATCGTATTAATTTTAAAGCTATCCTGCTGCTTTTGATGTTTGTAGGACCGTGCATCATTGTGGTGACTGATGAATTAAAACCATCTAGATGCCACTTATTATTTTATTGTACTTCTTATAGGCTCAACATGTTTCGGACACTACTATGCCCATCATCAGGAGCTCGCGACTATAATGTTGATTACCATATTGGTCGTTTCGTTCCTGGTTTGCTGTATGTTGCAGGTTAGTTTCGGGTAAGCTGGAGTAGTGTCCGGGCTGCAGGCTTCAGTTACCCAACTGCTTCGTGTACGTTACGTTTTGTTTTTCGTTCGTTGAAATGTGCTGGACTTCACTCTTCCTTCTTTCATCATTAACTCATCCATTACCCACTTTCTTTCTGGCTACTTTTTTATTTTAGTTGGAAGGTTTTTTTCTGTTTTTTCTCTTTCATTCTGTTCACATTATGGCCTATTTTGCTTACTAAATCAAATTATCGGTCTGTGAGTCACTTCTTCTAATTCAATCCTTATCTCTTCGCTGCTAATATGATCTTCTAAGTGAGTACCAGCTAATCTTGTCATTAATGGCCATTTTCCTATCTCTGTCCTTCTGTTCGCTTAACATCCAACCTGTTTGACTGCTGTATCTTGTTATCTTAATTGTATTTGACAACTTTTTTGTTTCCCGGCGTTCATAAGAACACGAAGGAACTACACGTTTGTCTCGGAGACCCCCAACAGAAGAAATTATATAATTTTGGAACGTCTCCAATAATTTATTTTCGCAGCATGGTCATTCCATCAGTTATTCAGACGTTCATTATGTGTAACGTAATTTTATAATTCATTTCTATTTTCAGACAATCTTCAGCCGTCCAGATCTTTAATCTTTCATCAATAATATTATTATAATATTTAATTTGTTGCTGATTTGGCTCGTCTGAGCCTGTAATTTTTTAATTTGCTAAATTCACGTTTGTATGTGGAAGATTTAACACTTGTTTTGAGCATACGTTGCTATCTGTAAAGGCCAGTTACGTCACCACATACAAACTTGTGGCGCAACATAATAACCCCTCCTGACAGTGCACATTTTCAATTAAATTTACGCACGACGTTGCACGTTAATTAACAAATTATTTTATTGTCAGATCTGTTTATTGTTAGGCTCGTTCACAAAACAGCTAAACGCGACTATTAGCTTCACCATATCTGTCTGTCTCATTTTATGTTCGTCTTTCCGCCTGTCTGCATGGAACCACTCAGCTCCCACTAGGCGGATTTTCATGAAATTTGATATTTTGGTATTTTTCAAAACACATTGTGAAAATTTGAGTTTGATTGAATTCTGAAAAGAAAAACGGATATTTGCGTGAGGACCGATGTATTTGCTTCATTACATCTTGCTAAGTTCTTCTTAGAATGAGAAATTTTTAAGTCAAGTTTGTAGGGAAAATCAGAACATACATTTTACGTTCAGAAACTTTCTTCCGAAAGTCGAAAAGACTCCAGGTGAAAATGAGTACGGGGCTTGCGCTTTGCGTTCTGGATGCCTAAGTCTACAAACACACACACACACACACACACACACAACAATGTGTAATACTTATTGCTTTTTCAAGGAATATTGGTTTTACAAACGCGCCTCAATACTACGTTCATACTTACCTTGCCTGTCTTGCTAGGAGAAAGGGGAATGTGATAGTAATGCAGTAACGTTGCATTGCGATTTTCGTAATATATGCGAAAATAATGTGCCACAATTGGCTGAATTACACATAATTTATTAGTGGTTTAGATCTAACATCAGACAGTAAAAAGCAAAGGTAAAGCAATCCCATTACAGGCCTGGACAGAACTTGAAAGTTCCAGGAGGATGAGGCTCCCAGATTTCAAGACATTCGGCACATGAAGGTAGTAAGGTTGTCAGTCCTACGCACCTGCCGCCTTTATCCCTAGGAAATATTCCTGGTACTCACTTCTGTTACAGCCTGAGTCAACCCCAATGCCATAGAACATCAGACAGTAGTAAACAGTTTTGTCCATCACTATGACCACGCGGTCTGGAATCCGTACTGTTTCTTAAAGTTCGTGGGTTCATATGTCATTAGGGCACTGGTATATTTTTGTTGCTCTGTACAGATACGTGGATCACATGGACCACTCTGTCACAAAAAGGTTCCTATCATACGTGTAAAAGTGAAATTCGAAACCGAAAACAGTAGGCTCTGGACAGGATTGGCCTCTGTTTTTATAGCGTTATACAATATATTATAATAAAAATTTATGTTGAAGAATATAGAAATGTAGTAGGGTCAAGACAACGCCAGACAGCTTCTGAGTCATAAACCCTGTCGCTCATATTTACGTTTGCTGCTGAACATAATTAGCTGTAATAACACTTAGAATAAACAAGATAGGCACTGTATTATGACGTGACGTAAGGCGTTTTCGTTCAACAATTGTAGCAGTAGAAAAGCAATAAACGTTACATTTTCTGAGAGTGTTTCTAGGCTTAGGCGTCCAGCATGCAATGCGCATTCGCTGTATTGTCATATGTAGCATGTCCAATTCTACTATATTTTGCCACATTATTTCATTAACGGCATGGGTTTCGAAAAAAAAAAAAACATTATTGAACGTAAATTGTGAGTTTTGATTTTCTCTACAACTTTTGTCAGAAATATTTCTAGCTCTAAAAAAGAACTAAGCGAGAGATGATAAAAAATGTATGAGGTCGGGCTGATAAGTTTTGCCTCCATTTAAATAGAAAATGAACGAGAAAATATATTTTAATGAAATAAAAAAAGAAATATGCCTACATCAGTTATTTTCAAGGCTGCATAATTATTTTTCTACAAAATCACCACGCACTTCAATAAACTTCCGCCAACACTGCACTATTTTTTGAAATCCGTCCTTTAAAAAAATTGGTGTTTTGTTTGTGAATCCATTTCCTCCCTGCAGACTTAACCTCTTCAACCGCCTTACCCAGCATCTTACTGTACTCACATCAACACACTGATCACCATGAACGGCTTGCATTCATCTGTGAATTTAAATTGGAGGAACTTTTTCCGCGGCTAAGAATTCAATAACAGCACGCTGTTTGAACCGAACATCTGAAAACTCTTCCATTTCGCTGCGCACTGGGTGAGGGCTGTAAGCATCTGTGTGTTCAAGGTGAAGTATGACGGAAGGGAGATACCATGCGACTACACTGAACCTGTTTTATCCAGATATGTCTAATGTATATAAAAATATTACAGTGTAGACAAAACTTATCAGCCCACCAGCGTATATTGGTCTTCAAGTAAAGTATCTGTTATTCTTGCCAGATTTTAATGATACGTGAGTTACCTTGACATATTTTCGAAAAATATTCATATATCAAATTTCATGAAACTCGGTCTACTAGGAGCCGGTTTGTTTCACACGGACGGACGGACGGATGGACAGACATGACGAAACTAAAAGTTGATTTTAGCAATTTTGCTAAAGCTCCTAAAGGTGAGTTTTTTTTACCGTTTCTAAAATGCTGTAGCCTTCCCGAAAGTACCTAGTGCAGTCACATCGTAAATGAGTGCATTAATATGCAAATAAGACGTAAGATATTCACTCAGCACCGGGAAGTTGGAATGAAAGTCAAGACTCTAGGACTGTCCTAACGCTGTGTTTTAATAAAATACTTCTTTTTGCGCTTTCTCGACGAGGACTTGCAAAAATGTATATATTAGGTATTTACTGTCGGTCAGTGGGCGTGCAACAACTCAGGAACCGCCGAAACAATTCTAATGATATTTGGCTCTGAGAAGGTTTGCCGAAATCTCTGGAATAATTTTAGTTGTATCTACAAAAGGAGGAATGTGACGGAACTGACATATGTGTACTTTGGTTCGTGTCTTTGCACATCTCGAGTGTGAACAGTGCGTCACTTGCTAAACATTTATAGGAGCGCAACATGCTTCGAATAATCGTTGCAAAGATAGTGGAATACATATGTCACATTCAGAGAACGTTTGAAGTAGGTTTATTATTTTGTGTAACCAAAAATTGCCAGAATTGTTACAAGATGTGTATGTTTCCAGACGTCTGTTAATACCACATTCTACTCTGCAAATAAATATTTTGGCATCGCCCGAAAGCAGCATATATTAATGTTCTTATAATAAAACCAACTATTTGCACTAAATACTCAATTTTATTTTTGGAATAAAACTCTTCATGTTTCGGACAGTTCCTCTGTCCATCATCAGGAGTTCTTCACTGCACATACAGCAATGGTATATGTCACACAGTTCTGCTGACAGCGTGCCAGCGGGCTGTATATAGTTATACCCTGATCCTGCTCGCAAGCTGTCAGCAAACCTGTATGACATATACCATTGCTGTGTGAACAGTGAAAAATTCCTGATGATGGACAGAGGAACTGTCCGAAACGTGTAGAGTTTTAATCCAAAAATAAATTTGATGAATTAGTGCATTTAGTTCGTTTTATTATAAGAATTTTTCACGATGCACGGGCACCTGAACGTCAAATATATTAATGCATTTTACGTGATGCTAATATTGTATAATGTTTTTCTCACTGATTAATATTGTTGCTGATATATATATTTTTTTTCGTTTGAGCTGATTTTGCTCATCACATTACTGGGCTTGTAGACGGAGCTATAATGTTCGGACTGATGGCTGCTCTAATCTGAGCCGCGGAGTTGGCAGTGCTGATTGAGTGTCTGAGTGTGTCTCGCAGTGTATTCAGAGGAATTCCGAGATAGAACCTCAGTTAGGCCTCGACCTCCGTGCTCACAGATCTTTCCATCTGCTCTCCACTCATTCTACCATCTATGCTACATAGCCTGGTATACTGACAGAGTCATGAAATAAACTACAAAACACTCATTCTGCCAGTATATCGTAATGTTACACTTCTTCCCATGTACAGGTTGCAGGCCCTTATCCCCACTTTAAATAAGACCAAATTGTTTTACTCAAGACGACTTAAACGCTTTGAAAAAAATTGTCGTAATAACATGGATAGCTTATTGTAATACTGTTAAGCTCTCACTGAATTTTATAGGTGTTGTGATTACTTTCGTAGAAGTTACAGAATTCAGACGAACATGGCAAGTTTTCTTGAAAAATTCCTTGACATAGAATATACATGATATTATTTGTAATTTTTTTTATCTGCCGCTCTTTCATGGGGAGCAATAGTTGCATATCGGTCAGCCATCTGGTTTAAAGTTTGAAAACTCGATATTTTCTTATAGAGAGTGTCTATTGGATTCGGTTAGTGTTTGGAATACAAATGAATGCGGTGAACCTTTTGAGTTGATAGTTGAAGAATAAGAGACCAACTTGATGTCACAATTTATTAAGTTTTATTTCATTTCTTCTATGCTCAACATGTTTCGGGCATTAGTACACCCATCATCAGGAGCCTGCGATATTTCTATTGTATCACCACATTGGTTGTGTGTTCTTGTTTCGATGTGTGTTGGAGTTTCGGTGTGGCTGGTTGGGGTGGTATCCGTATGGCAGGCTGAAACCTGCAACACAGATACCACCCCAACCAGCCACACCGAAACCCCAACACACATCGAAACAAGAACACACAACCAATGTGGTGATAAAATAGAAAAATCGCAGGCTCCTGATGATGGATGTACTAATGCCCGAAACATGTTGAGCATAGAAGAAGTGAAATAAAACTTAATAAATTGTGACATCAAGTTGGTCTCTTATTCTTCAACTATCACAATGATACACGGTCCCATATATATATAAGATTTACTTTTGAGTTGATTTCATTTCTGAGTATAATAGACACGTGGTACTCAACCAACATAACCAATCACTCATATTGATACAGTATTCTTTCTTGGACATTATCTATCTTCTATAGATATTGTAGACACTAAAACACTACGTTTCGGAAGCCGGCTGTGCTTTCGCCTGCAGGCAAGAAGCCCCTAAGCTGTTTGTCTCGTTAGATCGAACTGTTGTCAGTCACTGGATTCCACACAAACACGCCACTTGGCTAGATAAGCTCCTGAGAACGGGACATGACCGCGGTTTATAACGTGCAATATGCTACAGAAAAATTAAAAACAACCACAAGATTCAAATAATAAAGTTTGAACACACCAGATTTAAACCATCGAAAACGTAATAAGAGCAATGCACTGTTAACTGATCAGGCCGTAGACACCTTTTACAGAACCACTGAAAATCCGAACACAAGTAACAACAACTGTGGAAAAGTTACGTAATCGCATGCGATCAAACGCTGCACAACATACGACGCACAACCATAACCAGGCTTATTCTAAACACCGTACGACTCACACACAAAACACGACATGCTGCCACAGCACCAAAGTTAACATAACGAAGTAATTCACTGAATGTTTTAAATTATAACTTTAGCAAGGAACAATATATGTTCCCTGAGGATGATCGTGTGATCGAAACATGTAGGAGCGTTTTAAATGTTTTAATGTAAATTTTAGACTTCTTAAATAACATATATATATATGTGCATGTGTTGGTGTGTGTAATTAAATAAACTACAGAATGTACGGTGCAACGATAAAAATAAAAATAAAAAATATAGTATTTCTAAGACATTTCATTCCTGATTAAAGGGTGCCAGATGGGAAAAATTTCAACGCTGAGTGTTATAATAGGATTTTGTAATCATGCCACGTAGGTCGCTTCCTTACACTTCCTGTACACTGGATACTTTCCAGTCTCTAAAATCTTCGCTTATTCCCAAAGTAGGCGGCGATTCTCTTCAAACGAATGTTGTGATAGTCTGGATCTTCCCAAGTGACCTACTTCCAAGTGTCGCGCGTGTTCCCTGGAGTCTAACGGTCCACGATCTACCTGTTTCACCAATTTAGTTCCTGCCAACTTTTTTGTTTAAAAGTAACAATCTTGTCGGACCGGACCTGTTGCTCTTGGCGTATGGTAGTAGCTCTGTGGTATTAACTCTGCACAACTTCTCATTTCACACGTGGTGGATGATTCGACTTTAAATTGGGGTGACGGCCGGTGCGATTGGGTTAGGTTAGGTTAGGTGCATTTTACCTGAAGATGAAAGCAGAGCCGGCTTTCGAAACGTAGTGTTTTAGTGTCTAAAAAGTCTATAAATGGACAAGTTCCAGGAAAAGAAGTCGGTATTGGTATGTTATACACCTTCTTCAAACCCTTATAGTTTTGAATCCAACCATTCATGCATGAGCATTTGGTTAGATTGAATGAATTTGCATTGAGATAGATATGCGGTGTGTTTTCTAGCATGCAAAAACTGATTTTTATGTAAGGCGAAGTTTCCTCTGTTCAAGACATTCGGGTATATAGGGAAGTACAAGTATTGTTGCACTCATCTTAACCTTGGAACTAGATGAACTTAACTGATCTTTGCCTGTCCTGGACTCTTCACCCCTGGGAAAGAACCACGGGACACACTGGGTGGGAGGATTGGCCCCAGAGTCGACCTGGACGTTGTTGGAGAAATGTCTGTTATTCTTGTCGGGATTCGAACCCCGGATATTCCGGCACGTAGCCTACTCACTATACCGACTATGTTATACGGTCTACATCTTTGTGTTGTATCTGAATGTTTACAATCACCGTTAAACCATCGTACCTCTTATTTTTATGCTTGTAATTATTATATCCCACTGGGGAGACCTAGGTGTAGATGGGAGGATAATATTAGGATGGATCTCCAGGAGGTAGGATGTGGGTATATTGACTGGACTGGGCTGGCGCAGAATAGAGACAGGTGGCGGACGCCTGTGAGTGCGGTAATGAACCTTCGGGTTCCGTGAAATTCGGGGAATTTCTTGACTAGCTGCAAACCACTTAGCTTCTCAAGAAGGGCTCTGCACCATGGAGTAAGTAAGTAATTATTATATCTCTCGAAATGCATCATTTAACTTTTTTTTAAAGCCTAGCGGTTACTGTATGTACCACTAGTCTAATCACTCACAAATACTACATTCTTTCCACAGATTATTTATATCTTTTGTACGCACCTGAGGAAAAACATCGAAGTTTTCCCTCTGCAACCATCAACGACCGGCTTCTATAACCGAGGAGGCAAGTGTTTACTGCTTTTCGTCCTTAAATGGTCAATAAACATTTTTCCGTTGTACATAAGCTTGCATATCACATGCAGTATTTTTTTCATTATATTACTGGCTCTTTTAAACAAACTAAAGATAAGAACACTTTTTGAGTCCTTGTAACAACACAGGGTTTCAAGGGGAATTTCATCGTAGAATTATTTCATTTCATGAGAAATAAAACGCTATGAATATATTTATAATCTCACATGGAACACAGTACATGTCAGTTTAATAATAAGAGGCTTAGATTTATTATATTATTTTCTGGAATTTTACGTGTAATGACGCATCCTTCAAAACTTCATGCACTTAAGGCGATTTTAAAGTGGGTCAGACACAGCAAGTCACACAGTGACAAATATGCACTTCACGCTCTTGGATACCATCTGCTGCTGCTGCTGCTGCCCTGAAATTTAATGTCTTATATCAAAATGGGAGGAAGAGAAGAAAGTTTCTTTTCCAGGTCAAAAAAATGGCGACAACCACATTCTGTAGTTAGTGTGCTGGTACAAGTTGTTTAAAAATTGCGAACCCATACGCTCTGGCTTAGTAGTAACTCTTAACATGTATTCGGGATGTATTTGGTTCGAATGTGACTGAGGTTTTCTTAGTCTCTCCTATTTCGCTTCAAAAACAAAATTCAGGGTTAAATCCTGAAGGTTTTTACTTTTAAAATATTTTCGAGGTGACTTTTTAAGTCGTCACCTATTTGAAGCTCTACAGACTGAGTAAATGACAGCGTTAGTGACAGTTGGCAACCTTCGTTTACTTTCGCTAATACGGAAAAGGACAGCGTACGGGTTGTTGGCGTCAATGAGACAATAATTAAAAAGTGAGGTTTTCATAACGGTCTTTGAATGTGAGGGCTGGTTTACGTGACGGTGACTGGCTGTGTTACTTCATGTACCTTGAAAAGTTACGTCTTCTGGGATATTACCTCGTGTAAAGTGTTTAATCCTTACTGAGGTTCTTTGGCTTTAGGTTGAAAGATTCCAAATACCGTTTTTGAACCATTTTACGTAAAAATACGAGTTATGCGCTAATATATGCTTATACCACTTTGTTCACACTGTTACACTCCTACACGTTTCAGCCTTCAGAGCGCCATCCTCACGGAATACAGATACATTTCCTGAGCAAGGTCAACAAAATACGTGTCTAGAAGCAAATCACAGATAAAAGAGCAACGTGTTGACGGTGACACCTACCACGTAATACACAACTCGCTGTTCTTAATCTGCTATTTGCACCTGGACACGTATTTTGTTGATCCTGCTCACGAAATGTATCAGTACTTCCTAAGGATGGCTCCTTCAGTCCCATTACAGGTCCGAGGTGCCCAGAGGGTTCCAGGAAGTTAAGGTTCCCAGATTACGTGACAACGGCCCAGAATGTCGGTAAGGTTGTGAGCCCTACGCACCGGTCTTTTTTACCCCCAGGAAATACTCCTGGTACTCATTTCTGCTAGAGGCTGAGTCGACCCTAAGGCCATTGTGCGATCGGAAGGGTTATGTCAATGAAAAATGCCAATGACCCGATCTGGAATCGAACCAGCGAGCTTCTGATTTGTAGCGCAGCGGGATGGCTCTTTGAGGACTGAAGATGTAGGAGTTTAAAAGTGTGAATACAGCGGTATTAACATATATTAGCGCATTAGTCGGAATTTTACGTAAAATAATATCAGTGCACGGATAAGAGCAAGATCGTGTTTTGGGGCTTTTGACCCTGAATGTAGGGGCAATTCGATGTTTCGCAACGTCGGGAAATATTTACCAGTTGACGTTACGTAACTTTCAGGAAGACCTGACTGTGCTGTAACTTCGCTGCTAGACCCTCTTATCTCGTATTGTATTGTATTGTATTGTACAATGACATTTTACACACAAGAAGGCGGAATCTGTTGACCATTTGGGCGACCGTCATATTATAGGAAGAGCTATGCTTCATGTAATTGGTTAGTGAGTAAACAGCAATTAATTCTGTCACATAGCAGATTATGTTTCAGTTATTCCGCCGTAAATAATATTTGTTACATGTAAGGCATTTGCATCATACATTCTAAAGCCTTGCGATACAAAATCATACACGTAAATTATAAATTTATCACTACAGTATAGACTGTTAATTTGTTTCTGGGTTACTGAGAGACGTGTCAGTTGTGGCAGTATAGGTCTACCTTGTATCTCAATTCGTACTTTATAGTGAACCGTATTCCAACCTTGTCGACTAGGAGGATCCCTGTTTAATTTGCAGAAAGTTTTCGTGGATCTCCACATACTGTTGTAACAATTTAAGAGAAAATAAATGACATAAATTAACATTTTACACAACACAACAAGCACGAACAGCCGAAACATAAGAAGTGCAAGACACATTATACAGTTGGTCTGCCAAAGTCATGTATGTAGAGCCCTTGAACTAACCCCATCGTTTATTCCTGGTTTCCTCAGGATAAAGAATGGGAATCACTTCCGGACGCTTAACGAACCCAGAAACTTTTATTTGATTGTATATATATATATATATGTGTGTGTGTGTGTAAAGGTAAAGTTTTCCCGTTACAGGCCCGGTGTGGCCCAGAGGGTGGGTAGACGTATAGCTCTACTCTTCCATGACCGCGGCACTAGAAGGGGGTGAGTGGTCAGCAGCACGCCCCGGCCACACTTTAACCCCGGGAAAGACACGGTACCCATTGTACAGGAGGCTGGGTGGGACCTAAGGTCAGTCTGGGCGGGCGGAAAATCTCGTCCCGACCGGGATTCGATCCCGGACCGTACAGCCCGTAGTCAGTCGCTATACCGACTGAGCTACTTGGCCCACACATATATATTTTATGTATGTACATATGTGTATGTATATATATATATACAAATGTACATACATAAAATATAAGTGCAGATAGACACCTTTATAACGCCTCCTATATAGCGCCATTTTCATTTAGCGCCCATGTAAGTCTACGAACAGAAATTCCCTGTTACAAAGTACAGTAAAACCTGTCTAACTTGACCACCGACGGTTCCTGAAAAAGTGGTCAACATAAGCGAGTGGTCAACTTACACAAATGTGTCCCAAAATAACTTTTATACTCGTATTTTATTTTC
>Ga0123355_10013351_pt1 | contig 12773 bp, 12 predicted proteins | sample TergutEmb28metaG_3_FD_89872 | JGI IMG/M metagenome (GOLD analysis project Ga0123355, IMG submission 89872) | Embiratermes neotenicus P1 segment gut microbial communities from Petit-Saut dam, French Guiana - Emb289 P1 | ecosystem: Host-associated > Arthropoda: Insects > Digestive system > Gut ...
CTGCCCGGAGTGGAGTCCGCAGCCGTCACCAGCGTCATGCCTCTCACCGGAGACATGAGCGTCGGAAGCCTCGATCGAACCGATCGCCCGGTTCCGGAAGGGCAAGTTCCATTGGCCAATCGTCGATTCATCAGTCCGGGATATTTCGACGTAATGCAGATTCCGTTGCTTTCCGGGCGTGACTTCAGTGAGCGCGATCGCGAGAATCCGCGCGTCGTGATTCTCTCCGAGAAAGCCGCCAGGTCGGTCTGGCCGGACGAGAATCCCCTCGGCCACACCATCCAACACTGGGGGCGGATCTACACCGTCATCGGCGTCGCCGCCGATGCCCGCATCAATGACCTCAAACGCAATGCCGCCGTCTTTTATCTGCCGGTTTGGGATTATCCCCCGTTTCGGCCCACCTTCCTGGTGCGCAGTTCCCGGTCCATTGAGACCCTGGGACCGGAGATGCGCCAGGCGATCTGGAGCGTCGATCCTGACATATCGATTCCGGCTGTAACTTCGCTGGACGGCATGGTGGATGAGTCGGTCGCCACCGAGCGATTCCAGACCGTGATCCTCTCCAGCTTCGGAGGAGCGGCTTTGCTGCTCGCGGTTCTGGGCATTTACGGCGTGCTAGCCTATTCCGTGTCTCTGCGCACGCAGGAGTTCGGCATCCGCATCGCACTCGGCTCCAGCAAGCCGGCGCTCACGCGCCTGGTTCTGCTGGACGCCTCGCAGCCCATGGCTGCGGGCCTTGTCCTCGGCCTCGTGGGAGTCATGCTGGCAACGCGTTGGGTGAGCAGCCTGCTCTATGAAACGAGCCCGGTCGATCCCTGGGCAATTGGCTTGAGCGTCGCAGTTCTGGGAGGGGCAGCCTTGCTGGCCTCGCTGTTACCGGCAAGGTCTGCCACGTCGATCGATCCGATCCGCGTTCTGCGCGGGGAATGACCCCTGGGCCGGTTTTGCCCGAAGTGGCGTTCCCCTACTTCTGTTCACCGCCCGCCGCTGATTCAGATGGAGACGCTGTAGTTCGCAACCACTCGCATGACTTTTCCGTCACCGTCGAACTCCATGAACTCGGCGGTTTTCGTTCCCTTCTGGTTGATGTAGCAAAGCACAACACTGGAGAGACCACGCATGACGTCAAGAAGTTCGAAGCGCACGTCAGGATACGCCTTGAGCCCACGGCTGAAATAGTTGCCGAGCGCGGCCTTTCCCCGCACGGTTCCGGATGCGTTCCCCAACAGTTTCGCCGCGACCGGAGAGGTCAGAACAACATCTTCGCGATAGTGCGACAGGATGGCGTCGAGGTTATGCGAGTTCCAGGCCGCAATCCACCCGCAGGCAAATTCTTTGGCATCTGCGTCCGTATTCACGCCACATACTATACATGCCGGCGAAAGCGGCCTCCCGCTGGTGTCCCCCGATCGCTTGGGGCGTTTTTGCCATCCCGGCTGGCAATTTCTCCTGTCCGCGGGAAGAAGGGGAATCGAAGCGGAAGTGGTTCAGAGTGTAACCGCGATGTTTAAACAGTCATCGACCCGAAGCGTGCTCAAGGCGCTGCAGGGCTGACTTAGCTTCGTCGGACCACTTCTCCGGGCCAGAGAGCTTCAGCGCAACTTTGTACTGTTCTGTCGCCTGCCCGGTCTGATTCAGCTTTTCGAGGGCCCGCCCCAGGCGAACGTGAATGGCTGGATCGTCTGGTTTCTCTTCGAGAGCGTCATAGTACCTCAACGACGACCCGCTATAGTTCTTCTCTCTGAAGTAGTAGTCGCCAACTTCCACACTGTGAGCAGCCAGAAGCGCCATTTTCATGGCGTCCCCGCAGGTCTCGACGGGAACCGTGACAGGAGTCGTATTGTTGCGGCCAGTCACGTCAGCTCGCGGCGCGGGTTCAGGAATTGTTGGCGGCGTTGTCGATGCATCAATGCACCACCCCCAACTGCAGTGGACTTGCGGCAGAAGGTCGGGGTTACGTAGTCTCTTTCTGGACTGCTCCTTATGTACCTCGGCCATGATGTCGTCGACCGGGCGGCTCGCGGGACACGAAGGCGGCGCGGATTGAGCCAACATCGCTCCGCTTACCAAAAACGCACCTGCTGTCCAGTGCATTTGCACGCGATTATTCTAGCGTAGCGCCACTGGTGGCATAGGCATCAAAGTCGCGGACTGTGTAAAGTTTCGCAAAACTGGCTACGCAAGCTGTCTGCAGCACACTACGATCAATGCGAATCAAGGGGTACAACGATGAGTCGTTCTTCGCTCTGCCTTTTGGCCCTCGCTTCTTGCAGCATATTCTCGTTCTCCCAGCAACAGCCTTTGCCGAGTTCCATGACTTGTTCACCGCAGGCGAAAGGCATTACCGTCTGGAAGGTAGCCAGTCCCTATTACCAGGGCGCTCCCGGCAAAGCCATTTCCACTGACCTCAAGAGGAAAGCGAAATCATTAGGATGCACGATACAAGTCGAAACCTTTCCGGCCGTCAGATTTGCAGATTCGTTCTATGCGGCCTTTGAAAAACATCAGGAGCCGGATGTTCTCGTGGTCGAAAATCCAGGCGTGATCTCGGGCATTACGATGCGGTCCGGGAGTCTGTAAAACTGGATAACGGGGCAGTTGTGAGGAGGACTCCCGCTGCTATCGAAGGTATTGCCAGCTACGAAGCTGTTTCCCAAGCGCTCGAATCCGTGCCCGGTTCACCGAGTGGTCTGGATGACGCTCGTAATTGGGTGTACTTGCTGCGAACTTCTCGAAACCACGATGCTGCGCGATCGTGGCTTTCGCGCCCCCGATAGGGGCATGGCACTGATTGTGGCTTTCCTCATGGTGGTTTTGATTGAGTTTCAAAATCGGCCCGATTGGGTCCAGCCATCCCCTGGACCTTTGTTTCTTCTTCTCTTCTTCTGTCCCTGTTGACGCTGTTGTTTCTGCTTTTGCCGCGGGTTCGTTGCGAGTCGTTTGCCGGGGAACGACTTGTCTCGCCGCTTTCATCTGGCGGGAAATTCGTCAAAAGCGCATTGAGGAACATTGCGACCTTGCCGGACCGGTACAGGCGCCGATGTCCAGCGTGGTGTATAAGACGAGGACACGGAGACCTGACACCAGGGCTGTTGACCAAACTGATCCCTGTCCGTCTGTAGAAATGGCTGCTCTGATTCGCCATGCCATATGCCGCACTACTGCTTTCGCTGCTCACGGCGGTCGTTTGTTTTTCGCAAGAGCCTATTCGCGTTGCCGTCAACCTTGTGAGTGTGTCGTTCTCCGTGCGGGATTCGCGCGGCTCGCTGGTGGGAGACCTGACAAAGGATGATTTCGAAATTCTCGAAGATGCAGTTCCTCAAAAGATTGCATTCTTTTCTCGAAGTTCCGATGTGCCGCTTACTCTTGGATTAATTGTTGACGTCAGCGGCAGCCAGAATCACTTCTCCAAACAGCACAAGCACGACCTGGAGCTCTTTCTGCAGGATGTCCTCAGGCCAAACGATCGCGCCTTCATGCTGTGTTTTGGCAATCATCTGCGCCTCGTGAGCGACTTCACCCAATCGAGCAGCCAAATTCTGGATGCCTTGAATCGCTTCGAGCACGATGACAAACATTTTCCGGAACTTGGTCCGAAGGAGTCGCGCGACCTGGGCACTGCGTTTTACGACTCCATCTTTTATTCTGTAGCTGAAAAGCTGGTGAATGAGAAGGGGCGGCGGGCACTCCTGATATTCAGCGATGGCGAGGACAATTCCAGTTCTCACGACATGATGACCACGATTGAAGCTGCGCAGGGCGCCAACGTTGTCTTGTTCTCCCTCCGCTACACTGAGAAAGAACACGGCAAGCTTACAGCGCGCAATAAATATGGGATCAGAGTGATGGATCGCATCGCAAAAGAAACTGGGGGCACCGCATTTGATGCGGAAGTCGTCGACCCGCGTACCTATTTTCGTCAAATTAGCGAAGAACTGCGTAGTTCCTACGAATTGGCTTATTACCCGACCAATCCCGTCAAAGACGACTCTTTCCGCAAGATTGTCATCCGACCCAAACAGAACGGACTCACCGTGCGCTCCAAGACAGGTTACTTTTCCCGCTAACCGGGTGAAGCCGTCATTTTTCCGGAAAAAGCCGAAGAGCCGCAGTTTCCACTTCCTTAGCCTCACAGTTTCTTTGCAACTGTCGACGGCGGTTCTTCAAATTTCGACCTCTTTCGATCTAATTCCACATCCGTGCCTGCGAGGGGCCGTCACTGTCCAGGATATCTTTCTGACTGGCACGACCTTCCTATTGCACTTCCACTGGCAAAGGGTAAACTTCCGACGTTGATCACTGTCCGGCTGCAGATCGCGACGACCGGGCTGCAGCCGATAATTGTTCGCGAGCAATGACAGGCACCTCGCGAGAAAGCTAGAATTCGCATCGCCGCCTTCATCGGAGAAGCGACTTGATGGACATTTTTCGCTCATGCTCTTTGGATCGCCGGTGCCGGAGTTCCGCCTCGGTGTCGCATTCGCCCGCCGTTAAGGTTTTCTGCACCCGCTGTGGGCGTGCCCGGCCAGAGCGCTACGGGGTTTTTATTCGCTGCCGCTGTTGTGGTGCGTTATTGGGGCAACGGACAGGAGACAGCGGTTAGGACGCTATACCCGATGTAATGAAATTCCGGCCATCCAGCTGGAACGGCGTCCTGAACCCTTTCTCCCATCAGGACTGGCTGTTCGAGATCACGTATGAGGGCTTTCGTGCTCTGGCTCAGATCGGGCATGGGCGATGCAGGCTCGTCTCGCGGAATGGAAACGAGTTCTCGAATCCCTCGGCATCAACCTGAAGCGCGCAAACGCTTTCTCCCAGGGCTGAGTTCGAGCGCACGTTTCATGACCACAGTCGAGCCGCAAGTGCAAGTTCGATGTGGTGCTGCGCTTCTAGTCGCGGGATCGACCAACGGAGAGAGTCTCATCTTGGCGGGATGACGCCCGGAGAAGGGGACGCTCCTTTTGTGCCAGCCTTCCGCTTTCTTCCGTGTGGGTATTGAATCGCAGAATCGAATCCGTGAAACTGAGGCAGGGAGTGTGCCCGCGTTCACTGTACAAATCGACCTCCCATCCCTACCTTGGATTAGCAGCGCCATAGCGGCACAACCGGCACAATTGCTGCGACGACACATTTGTGCTACGAATTAGCCTGTCCGAATCGTGCGCTCGCCCGCGATGCCGCCAGGCTGCGTGTGAGGGGAATGAAGGCCGCGAACCGCGCGAGTTTGTCTCCTGGGAGAAGATGCAAGCGCGCATGAAGCGCATGCTGGGAGAGGAGTGATCCATGCCGCGATTCATCATCGTGTACGGCGATAAGGGATTGGGTGCGCACAACGCGGGGCGGCTGTTTGAATGGTCTGCGGCTACGCACAAAAGCGAGGTGGAGAGTCATCAGTTTCCCGGCGGGCCCGCTTCCAGAACCACCAGCGTCGAAGTGGCGCACATCAGTTCGGTGCCGGATTTGGTGAACGACATCACCCAGGGCCGGTGGAGTATCTCGCGTATTTCGGTCACAGCTGGAGTTCTCCAGGAGTTGGATCATGGCTGTTCATCGGGGAGACCGCCAGCGCCGGCAGTAATCTCTCTGCCGTTCGCTCCGACACCGAAGCTCCAGTGACTGACATACCCAAGAACAAGTTTGTTCCCGGCGCGCAAATCAGACTATTTGGATGCCGCGCTGGATATGGTCCGGCTTCGATTGCCGCGGAGCTGCACAACGATCTGGGAGTCACGGTTTTTGCCTACGAGAACTCAGGCGGCTCATTGTTCACCCAGGATGCGGCGCTCGGACATGGCCAGCGCGCCGTGACCCGAGCGGATATTAACCTCACGAAATTCGAGACAGCCGCAAAGACGTGGCTGGTGCCCATCAACGGCATCCCCACTTTTCGGAGGTTCTGAGACATGAAACAACGGCGCTTCCTCATGATGCTATCCGGCACCCTCTTGCTGCTGCTACCGGCGTTTGTACTTTATTCGCGCGGACAGACTACCGGCTCGGTGTGCATCGCTCCCCTGGTAAAGGGCGAAAAGAGTGTCCCCAATGTCGATGCAAAAGTCTTTGCGATACAAATTGACGACCGTCCTGCCGTGACCGCTTCCAGCGAGCATGGCACCGAAGTGAGCGATCTTCCGCTTGATCCCAAACATCTGGTGAAAGTGACCGGCGATGGAAAGCCTGTCACTTCCTTCCGTTTCCGGTTCAGTGAATATGAAACCCAGGATCTTTGCTTGTGGCGTAACGATCTGTACGGAACCTGGTCGCTGACCGAATCCAAGAGTCATGGCAAAATTTGCGTTTGCCACTGAAACACAGACTGCAAAAAAAGGCCCTGGAAACCCCGGACCGGTCGCTGCGACGAGAAGTGCCCATCAAGTTCATTCCAGCGTCCTAAGAAGCAAACCCGGCAACCACTGCGAACTACACGAAGTTTTTCCTCCGGTGTGCCCCTTTGCGGTTGACCGGGCTTGACTTTCCCCACGGGCGAAAGACGCCCTGATCTGCTAAGCTTGCCGACTACCTCGCGTTCCGGAGAGGCCGCCTCTTGAAGAACCGATTCCGGCATTTCTCTGTTTTGCCGTTGTTTCTCGCCCTCGCTTTCGCTGTGCCGTTGCTGGCCGCATCCCCCGGCGACAAGCCGGATGTGCTGCTGTCGACCATGCAGGCGGAGGTCCAGCGCGCGCAAACCAGCCTGGGCAAACTCTCCCCCGCGCCGTACTTTCTGAGCTATTCCGTCTATGATCAGAGCTTGGCGATCGCGGTCGGCAGCCAGGGCGCCCTGGTTACTTCAACCCGCGCCCGCTTCCGGTCGGCCGATGTCACGATGCGCGTCGGCACGGCCGCACTCGACAACTCCCACCAGCAGAATCGGGCCTCGGCGCGCACTTCGGGAAGGCTGCCGCTCGAAGATGATCACAACGCCCTGGCCCACGAATTGTGGCGGCTGACTTTCGAGGAATATCGCAAGGCTTCGAAAGCCTACGCCAACGTCAAGACCAAGACGGAAGTGCAAGCCCAGGAGGAGGACACGTCACCGGATTTTTCCGAAGAGAAGCCGGCGACTCATCTCGACTACAGGGAAGCGGGTTCTGTGCCGGAGCAGCGCGCCCTGGAACAATTGGTTCGGGGCTATTCGGCGCATTTCAGCAACTATCCCTATATTTATCGCTCGTCGGTGCTCGTTACCGCGCAAAGAACGCGCTTTCACTTCGTTTCCAGCGAAGGAAATCGGCTGGTCACGCCCAATGCCTACATTCGCGTGGCGATTGAAGCCGAAACGCAAGCCGACGACGGCATGGAGCTGATCCGGGTCGAGACGCTTCAGGCCGAGAGCCTTGACCACTTGCCTCCGGCTTCGGAAATCAATGCCCGGGTGGAGAAGATGGCCGCCGATCTGAAAGCCCTGCGCGCGGCTCCCCTGGCCGAGCCATACGATGGTCCCGCGCTGCTCTCCGGACGCGCCACCGCCGTCTTTTTCCACGAGGTGCTGGGACACCGGCTCGAGGGCCACCGCCAGCGCGGCGAGCAGGAAGGGCAGACGTTCACCAAGAAGGTCGGCCAGCCCGTGCTGCCGGAGTTTCTCAGCGTGGTCGACGATCCCACCCAGAGGAAGCTGAACGGCATCGATCTCGGCGGTTGGTACGAGTATGACGACGAAGGCATGCCGGCGACCAGAGTCGATGTCATCGAGAAGGGCGTGCTCAAGAATTTTCTGATGTCGCGCATGCCCATCAGGAATTTCAGCAACTCCAACGGACACGGCCGCGCCCAGGCCGGGTTAATGCCCACCGGGCGGCAAGGCAACCTCATCGTTTCGTCGACCAGGACGGTCAAGGATTCGGAACTGCGGCAGAACCTGATCGACGAGGTGAAGAAGCAAGCGAAGCCGTATGGCCTGTACTTCGAAGACATTCAGGGAGGCTTCACGCTGACCGAGCGCGCTGCGCCCCAGGCGTTTCAGGTATTGCCGGTGCTGGTGTGGCGCGTTTATCCCGACGGCAGGCCGGACGAACTCGTGCGCGGGATCGATATTGTCGGTACGCCGCTGGCCGCGATGAACCGCATTCTGGTCACGGGAGAAAAGACCGAGGTCTTCAACGGTATTTGCGGTGCAGAGTCCGGACAGGTTCCGGTTGCGGCCGCGGCGCCGGCCATGTTGTTCTCCGAAATCGAGGTGCAGAAACGGGCCCATTCCCTCAACCGCCCTCCCATCCTGCCGGCGCCGGCGGGCGATGACCGGAAAAAACCGGGAGCAAACTAATGGCCGAAACCAAAGCAATGAAGATGGTGCGAGGCCTCGTGACCGCACTCGTCCTGTCAAGCGCCCTATGCCCGGCAGCCTTCGCCAGCGGAGAGCAGAACGACCCGGTGTTGCTGGCCATGCGCGCCGAGCTGGAGCGTTCCAGGACGCAGCTGAAGATGGACCAGGTCGACGCGCCGTACTACATCGAGTACCGCGTTTTCGATAGCGATCAGTATTCCGCCGAAGCCGCCTTCGGCTCGTTACGCGGCGACGTTCGGGTGCGTCTTCGTTTTCTGCGGGTGGTGGTTCGCATTGGCGATTTCAAGCAGGACAGCTACTTCCGCCAGGGTGAGGGCACGCTCGAAATCATGCCCCTCGACGATGACCTGCTTGCCCTGCGCCACCAGCTGTGGCTTGCCACCGATCGCGCCTACAAGACCGCAGCCCAATCGCTCACCACCAAGCAGGCACAGCTAAAGCAACTCACGGTGGACCAGCCGGTGGATGATTTCGCCCATGCCGATCCTGTGCAGTCGGTCGGGCCGCTGGTTCGTCTCGAGTTCGATCCCGAGCCGTACAAGAAAATGCTCGAGGAAGCCTCGGCAGTCTTTAAAAGCGACCCGGAGGTCGAGCTTTCCGAGGCGAGTCTTCGATTCCAGGCGGTGAACCGCTACCTGGTGAATTCCGAAGGCACGGTGATTCGCAGCGGACAGAACCTCTATGAGATGTCGGTTACAAGTACCACACAGGCTCCCGACGGCATGAGCCTGACGCGCGAGCACTCGTTCAATGTCGCCAACATCGAAGAACTGCCAACGGCGGGGGAGTTCGCGGGGCACACCCAGAAGCTGGCGGCGACGCTCAAGGAGCTTCGCGTTGCCCCGCTCGTCGAAGAAGAGTACCGCGGTCCCGTGCTTTTCTCGGCCGACGCCTCGACCCGTGTGTTTGCCGATCTGATCGGCGACAACGTTCTCGGCTACAAGCCCGAACTCGGGAAAAATGCCCGCACGACCGGCGCCTTCGCGGCCAGCTACAAGAGCCGCGTCCTGCCCGACTTTATCTCCGTCGTCTCCGATCCGACCATTTCAACCTACGCCGGCGGATCGCTTCTGGGCCATTACGAGTTTGACGACGAGGGCGTGCGCGCCCAGAAGGTTTCCCTGATCGAAAAGGGAGTGCTGGTGAACTATCTGATGGGCCGCGAGCCCATCCGCGACTTCCCCAGGTCCAACGGCCATGCCCGCGCCCAGATTCCCAACGGCAAACCGCAACCACACAACAGCAACCTGATCGTCATCTCTTTCGAGCCCACCCCGAAACAAGAGATGACGAAGAAGCTCATGGAGCTCTGCAGGCAGCGCGATCTGGAATATTGCTACCGGGTGGAAACGCTTGGAGCGAAACTGGCTCCGAGCCTGCTGTACAAGGTGTGGACCAAAGACGGCCACGAGGAACTAGTCCGCGGCGCCGTGTTCGGCGATCTGGATATCCGGTCCGTGCGCAGCAACCTGATCGCGGCCGGCGACGATACGTACATCGACAATCGCCCGCTCAATCTTCCGCACAGCGTCGTTGCGCCTTCGATTCTGTTCGACGAACTCGAAGTGAAGCGCGCGAACCAGAACAAGGAAAAGTTGCCGGAGTATCCAGCGCCCGCAATCGGCCAATAACGGTATGGCTGCGAACCTACGAAACAGCAATCACCGCAACTACGGCTGCCGAGGCGGCATCCTCTTCCGCTTGCTGCACGCGGTACAGGGCGAACATCACCAATAGCGTCAGGCAGCGATCGGACTCACCTGCGGCATTTGAAACCTCCACGTACCTCTCGCGAGTGTGGAGCTCGAACACGCTCCTGCCATCTTCGGCGGTTACGGTCCACACCGGATGCCACAGTCCTTTGCATTCAAAGTGGTACCGCTGGCCGTCGCTGTGCCTCAGCTCGCCTCTCCCACCCCAATCCGCTTTAAATGTGGCGATCAGCTGATGTGAAGCGGAGTCCACGATCTCGGTCCCGCTGCCCCAAAATCCAGACCTGCGAAAGGTCCAGTTTCCCTGAGTTGTCGCTACAAGATAATCCGCAGACCGGCAACTGGGGCGGCGGAGCGTACCCGTAACCTGGTGATCGGACTTGAGTTCGCAACCCTGGTTTCGCGAAAGGTTCGACCAGGTGAATCGGCTGAAAACCACAGAAGAGATGGGAATCATAAACACCTCCGCATTTCCGATCCAGCTTAAGCGTAGCAGGAAACTGTGAACAACGGGTTCAGGCTGGTGCGGGCCTGTTCTCTCCCTCGCCAAGCAAAAAAAGAGTGCCCCTGACAACGAGGTCCCGAATTGTCCGCGCCTCTTTGGTTTGCGGCTCTTGGAGCGGCCTGGGGTTGCGGTGGCCGCCTATGGACGTATAGCTGGCGGTTGTGCCGATGCGGTCGCTGCGGCTTCGCCGGAGGTTCCATTGGTTTTGGACCACACAACCAATTGCGACCTGCATGATGCGAGCCTGGGGCGGCCGGAGCTCGTCCTCGGGCGCGCGCCTTGCCCGCTGCTACAATTCCTTGTTTCAGCAACAGATACTGGTCAGCGCGAACTTCCGCGGCCTGCAAGACGTATGGTCTTGTAGGCCTTGGAGTCTCGTGCGTTGAGGCCGATGTCTCAGTTGAGAGAGTTTGTCGTTCTCCGGGGAGAGCTGGTGGAAGACGTACAGGTGGTTGCGATGCTGGTCCGGCGCTGTATTGCCGGCGACGCCGCCGCCTGGGAGGAGATCGTGCAAGCCTATAACCGCAGGATATACAATATCTGCTACCGCTTTGCGGGGTCGGCCGACGACGCGCAAGATCTCACCCAGGAAGTCTTCATCAAGATGTATCGTACGCTGTCGAGCTATGACCCCGGCAAAGGCGCCTTCGTCACCTGGGTCACGACCATCACCCGCAACCTGCTGGTCGACCATTTCCGCAAGACCAAACAGGACCGGCTGACCGACTCCATGGACTCGACCGCATCCGATCATGAGGACGTCCAGCCCCTCAGTGAGCAAATTCCGGACCAAAGTGCTCCCCCCGACGCCCGCGTGCGCCACCGCGAGGTCTCGGAGACGGTTCACCAGGCTTTGCGTAAACTTTCCCCCGAACTCCGGGAAGCAGTGATTCTAAGGGACTTGCAGGATATGGACTATCGCGAAATTGCCACAGTTTTGAAGGTTCCCGAGGGTACCGTGAAATCCAGAATAAATCGCGGCCGGGCGGAACTTGCACGGCTTTTACAACGTACCTACAGGCAGGTGATGTGATGCCAGACCATACCAGCAACGGAATGCAGTGCAACGAGTTCGACTGGCTGCTCGCGGACGCCCTCGACGGCATCCTGAGCGGGGCCGCGCTCGACCGCTTCCAGGCGCACGCCCGCACCTGTCAGAGTTGCGGGCCGCTGCTTGCCGAAGCGGAAGCAGGCCGTACCTGGCTGAAGGGTCTCACGGAGGTGGAGCCCCCAGTCGGTATGGTGGCGAATATTCTGGCATCCACGACGGGCGTTGACACCCAGCGCCTGTGGACCTCGGCCCGGGCGCCGCAACCCCGCGTTTCCTGGTGGGAGCAGGTGCAGGCTTCGTACCTGGAGCCGATCTGGGCCGCGGTGCGGCAACCGCGATTTGCCATGTCGTTCGGCATGGCATTCTTCGCGATCTCGGTCACCCTGACGGCGCTCGGCGTCAAGCCCGCCGACGTTGCGATCGTCATCGAGCATCCGACCACCATCCGGCAAACGTACTACCATACGCAGGCCCGGGTGGTCCGCTATTTCGACAATGTTCGCCCGGTTCTCGAACTGCAGGCGGCGCTGCGCTCGATCAAGCGCACTCCGCCCGCCGAGCCCGGACCGGCCAAACAGAAAGAACACAAAAACGACACAACACAACAGCCCGAGCAGAAACAGGAGCGCAATTATAGTCAAACGGGGAATCAGCTGGTTCTGGCCGGCGATCCTCTGGGCCCATCTGTGAACGATCTGCCTGTAGTGTCGGTGACCACGTACAGGAGGTTGGTATGAACTGCGCCACGCACAACGAGGTTGCTGCTGTGGCCTTCTGCCGCACGTGCGGCAGGCCACTTTGTAACCAATGCACCCGCGACGTCCGCGGAGTGATCTACTGCGAGGCCTGCCTGGCCGCGCGCATGGAAGGCGCAGCGCCCGCCGGCGCGTATACGACTCCGCAGAACCCGTATCAAACCGTCGTCGATCCCAGTCTCGGACTGAGGCTGCCGCCGCCCCAGACGGGGCCGAATCCCGCGGTTGCCGGCATACTTTCCGGATTCTTCCCCTTCGGCGTCGGAGCCGTGTACTGCTCTCAGTACGCCAAGGGACTGGCGCACCTGGTCATCATGGTGCTCCTGATCATGGGCGTGAGCTCCAATGTTCCCTGGTTCATGCACATGTTCCTCGGTCTTGGCATTGGCTTTTTTTACATCTACCAGATCATCGATTCCGTTCGGACCGCCAAGGCCCTTCAGATGGGTGAGCCCGTCCCCGATCC
>Ga0123355_10013352_pt1 | contig 12772 bp, 7 predicted proteins | sample TergutEmb28metaG_3_FD_89872 | JGI IMG/M metagenome (GOLD analysis project Ga0123355, IMG submission 89872) | Embiratermes neotenicus P1 segment gut microbial communities from Petit-Saut dam, French Guiana - Emb289 P1 | ecosystem: Host-associated > Arthropoda: Insects > Digestive system > Gut ...
AATTCAACAGAATAGTCGCAAGCTCCTGATGATGGATATATTAATGTCCGAATCATGTTGAGCACATAAGAAGCGAAATAAAATAGAAAGTGACATCAAGTTGGTCTTTTATTCTTCAACTATCACAATGACGCACGGTCCAATAAACATAAGATTCTGTCGAGAATGTTCAGTTCCATTCAAATCTAACAAGAATAACGGGTACTTTACATGAAGACCTATGTACATTTGTGACAATATCTCGTTTAGTTCTTATTATAATGACAGTTTTTCAGATAATATTTGTAGAGAAAATAAAAATACCCATTTTATATTCAATAACATTTTCTTCGAAAATCGTGCCTTTTTATGATAATGTGGAAAAAATTCTGTAGTGTCGGACAGGACACAGACGAATATGACGCACGCGCATTTCATGCTGGATACAAAAGTCTACAACACACACACAAACACGCACACTCACAATATGTAACATATTGCTTTTCCACTGCAACAATGGTTTCACGAACGCACTAGAATGTTAAGTTGTACGTATGTTGTATGCTTCCTTCTAGGTAATTCCCCGGCGCCTGAATCTTTATACCAACGTTTCGGAACACTCTGTTCCATTTTCATTCTTCATACCTACCCGCCTATGAAGATGGAACAGACAGAGTGTTCCGAAAATTTGGCGTATAAAATTCAGACGCTAAGGAATTACCCAGAAGAAAGCATACAAAATTCAGAACAGGGCGAAAGTTTTTTAAATCAAGAGGTTATAGGTACATTGCACGGATTTTTCTATCTAATGAACTGTGTCACTCTTTCATTTTCGCACAGATAAAGAGAGAGAAGTTTTGTTGTCTTCAATGTGGCCTTATGTAATTTGGTAGGCTTATGTCTACGTTTCAAAGGATCCGGATGACCCCTCACCGATAAAGAATGTAATAGATTTTTTTTTAAAAGTCCTAATGTATCATACTACACGGCGTCACATCCCAGAAGACAGTTGCGTTCATATTCACTGCCATAAGGACTCCGATGTGCAGCATTTTATGTATTTCTCGCGAAATAATGGAGACTTCTCTTCTTTGATTTATCTTTGAAGGCCCTTACCATAACAATTTTCCGGGTCATAGGAATTAATGCCTTCAAATAGCTGAGAAAGATACTAACCAATCAAAATTTTATTCACGAATAAATTAAATACAAATTAAATTTCGGGGACTTCTTGCTAACATTCAGTTCAAAATCGTGTTTCTTCTTGTCTGCCCTCTAAATACGTGAATACTACACGTAAAATATTCATAACTGTTATTGTACCTGTTGTTTTTAAGGATGTGCAAATTGGTCATTCACGCTGACGATATAACGCAGAATAAACATGTTCGATGATAGGGTGCTGAGGAGAATGTATGTAAGTGTTGGACTGAACATTGTTAAGTGTTTTGATGTTTTGCTGATCGTGCATCTCAGTATAATCTTAGCAATTGTCCAACTTCATGCACAAATTCTTATTTTGTAATAAGTATATTATATTCCTCTACATGTTTCGAGCACAAGTGCTCGAAACATGTAGAGGAATATAATATACTTATTATAAAATAAGAATTTATGCATGAAGTTGGTCACTTGCTAAGATTATATAAGTGTTTGTTTTGAATAAAACAGAACTCCGCTATAGCGTCTTATGAAAAGGACTGAACGTTTTATGTCGTTATAAACGGGTGTTCTTACAACCGAGCAGTAGAACGTTATGGTAAACAGTGGGGATTTAAATGGTACTGCAGAATATCCGACGGTATAGACGAGGTGTCGCATAAACCGATGTCGTTATAACCGGGTGCGAATGTATTTTAAACACCACAGGATGAATTCTGTCAAGTTAGAAATGAATGGAGTTAACAAGGATGAATAAGCCGATAATTTGAAAACGCTATATTGACATACCGAAATGTTCCACTATGCATACAAGTGACTTGGTGGGTTAGTGAAGCTGCTGTTCCTAATGGATAAAATGTTTCTCAACTGAAAGAGATGTGAAGTTCTCATGGCGACAGACACCGTGATGGTGGCCTTGTTGGATGTCAGGTTTTGTAGCTTTGTAAATAGTTACCAGTATTTATGAGGAATTTGTCGTCTATATATGTGTGTATCCGGGACACAGTAACTCTTCTATTTAGAGAATATATATAAAACGTGATTTCTCTGAAACATTTGTTGCTCTACAGGGAAATTTACGGCGTCACTTACCGCAAGACCTCAATCCTTCCCACAAGCTCGCCATCAGACTGACAATACGCTTCCCGTCCAGTTGCTGCTCTACATGAGACATCACGCCATGAACTTTCAGCTTTGTTTCTTGGGTTAAAATGGTGGCAGGATTTGAGATTATCCGAGATGTTTATGTGTTGAGAAATCGATATTTTCTCTTATGTAGTTACTGAATTTTTCTATAATGTCCAGTTAAATTTCAGGTTTCATTCCAAAGTGTCTTGAGTTAGGCGGTTAGTTGCAGGCTTTTCACCTCGGCTGCCTGGGTTCGAGCCATGGTCAGTCCACATGGATTGTATAGCATTGGGACAGAATTTCCCCGATTTAATTCGTTTTCCTCTCAGTATCATTTCACCAATGTTCTGTACCAGGCTTCTTCTTTAAATCTATTCGTAACGGAAAGACAAATGGGAGAAGCGTGGGGACATCCAAAAAGAACTGACGTTCTTTTGGATAATGGAAAACACAAGAACAGGAAAACACACGATTTGTTTTATGCAGGCTTCAAAATGTTAAAAGAAAGTAGTTATTGCAGATCAGGCTGTGTTGGCATGTCTTATAAAACTGAGCTCAATTTGCTCATCCTTGCTGACACGAATATGCAAAAAACCGTTTTGCGGACGAAGAACCCTTGAGGTAGAACCGACAACAGTCAGCACCGTGGAACCACACCTCCATCGCCGACCTATAAAAAAGCAATAGAAAGAACACCATTTCCGCTTCATCGGGGCACTGCAATGAACCAGAACTTCCCGGACAGATATTGGCGTGAAGAAAGCAATTTGCATATTTGTGGTAAGGTTAAATGTCTGTGCAACACCGGCGAGGACAGGATGACAGGATATTCGTGCATCTGGATTTATTAAAAATAAAGGGTCTAGACACGAAAGTTTGATTTTTATCAGCAAAATGTCGCGCTAGCTTATAAATTAATTTGTTATGGCTAAAACCGAAGGAGTTTTGATTCAAACTCCACAATTAACGTTTTTTGTTTTTTTATTCACGTTCTTAGAAAGCTCCAGTATTAGACACTTCTCGCTTTACTTGAGTACGATCGACGCAAGCAGCTCAGTAAGTGTGGCCTACTTACTGGTTACGGGCTAGTAGACCGGACTTCTTTTCCCGGGAGGGGCACAGACATTTATACTGCCTCCTGCAGAACGACGCTTGTGGCCAAGGGAGTCTGCTGTTCGACAGTTGCCAGAGAGGCTTCATGATTTTGCGAGAATAAAATGAAAACCTGATAATTAGCTGTAAGGTTGAGATTTGCGGAACATAAACCCATAACTTTTCGAAAGTATGTACGTATGTATAGCTATAGAGGCTCACTTCACCAAGAGGCATAAATTAAACAGTGCTGTACTTTGCGCGATATCAGGTTTCCGCTGGTCAGTTCTCTTCATGTACGTCTCCATTCGATACAGCCTCCCTTCTCTCGCCACTGTAATTATTCTGCACTAGTTTACGTATCAACATATGCAGCCGATATGTGATATGCGACATTGTCCCTTTTGTGACTGCGTGTGCAAGATATCGTTTGCTATTCGATATCGGTGCACAGATAAAGCGAGCGAGTGGAACAGTAAGGTCCAAGGCTTTTGCCATTCTTTTGTTCTGGCTTTTCGTTCATCTCAACCGAGCACACAGGCCTGTTTTTTGTCGCCCTACATATGTACAGTACGTACATAAATATATACAGACATGCATACACATGCAGAATATATCTGTAAAAGTCTGTGACGTAAATATGTTATTAAATGACACTTGTTAATCCAGTGTTATATTTTTTATATACGGACTCCAGATTTTTTTTAGCGCACACAAAATAAGCAGGTTTCATTTTCTTCCTCATGGTTAAACTCCCATAAGTGTGACAGGACCTCCTCATTGTCGAGGCTTCACGACCACACTCAGGACTCCTCTTAACGAGTAATCAGCCCGATGCAGAGACCTCTACCTGACAACAAATAACAATCGAAAGAGACAGACATCCATTTCTTCGGTGGGATACGCTCATAGATGAGAGGAATAAAGTGTGGTCAAACTGAGGACGTAACTATGCCATTCGTGGGGTACAGGAACATAATAGATCAAATTCAAACCGTAACTGAGCCACTAATTGAGGTGAGAAAGAAAGCATTGTCAAAGTTAAGACGTATCTATAAGACTGGAAATAATAACCATGTCCTCAGTACAGCCAATTTCAAAAGGCACTCGACAGATGCAACTGACAGGCCACATCACAGATGTATTGCGAGCAACATCTTCTATACATGTCTAAGAAACGCTCTGAGACAGGACTGGTAAATCCTTTTTATAAATCGAGTGTCGATCATGTAATTTCCTAACTATAAGACCCACACTGATTGTGATCACATCGGGGGGATTTGTCGCAGAGCTGTTATCATCTGTTGGCAGCGATGAAACAGAATCTTGGCGGCCAAAAATTCAGAGACGATCGCGACACGAAGGCTGATAACACAGGACACGGAATTCTAATCAAAGGCGAATAGAGACGATTGTTTCCCAGTGTAATAAATGCCTTGGCTGAGGGCGAGGGGTGATAAGGTGGAAAATTAGTAGGTCAGCAGCGAAATCAAGTCCCAGCTGTTCTTATTGGAGCTGAAAATAAAAAGCCCAAAACATGTGTGCCCTAAATTTATTTTTGGCGTACCTTCCTTCCTATTGCTCGTGTAATATGATTAGAATAAGCGTCAGGTGGTGACTTGAATCAGGATGTGAAATTAAGAACTGAATTCATGTTCATTATGTCACAGCATAGCTGTAGGCTTCAGAAACGTATGCTATTGTACAGGAAAGAAACTCGAGAAAAGCGAAGAATAAAAACACACAATATGAATGGAATTTACAGCCAGGGATAGCAATGTGTGAAAGGAAAGTAAAAGGAAGATGCTAAGAGAAATATTTGGCCCAGTAAAATAAAATGGCTTATGGAGGATCCGCACCGATAAAGATTTGACGGATTTGTATAGAGAACCAGATATTATCTCGGGAAATATAAAAGGAAGATTACGATGTTTAGGACATGAGGAAAGAATGTCAGCAGTAGGAACTCTGAAGAAAGTGTTTAAGACTATTCCGGACGGAAACACATCCGTTGGAAAACCAAGAAAAATATGGTTGGACGATGTTTGATAATGATCTTAAAAAATTATGTTAGAGCGTGGGGAAAAATAGCTGGGGATAGAGACGCCTGGAAATTGATACTGGAATTCAAGAACACACATAGACTGGAGTCAGTGGAGAAGAAGATTTAGAGTCAACAAAAACTATTTTCAAGATTTGTGAAACTGAATGTAAAGCGATCAGGGAAAATGCAACATCCAGACACTCAGAGACATTAAACTACACTGGTTCGAGGTTTAGAAGGCTGCCTCTTAAGGTCCGGATATTCGGATGTTTCATTTTGTCCGGCTGCTTCAGAGTTCATTTCCAAAACGGTAAAGGGCACTTTGCTCACGCCGTTCATTGGATTGCCGCGTAGCGAAGTAAATATGGCAGAATTGTAGGGCGATTACTTGAAAAGATTCCAAAATTATAAGAAACAATAAATTCGTGAAGAGTGAGACAAATTAAGGCTAAAGTGAAAACTGATATTTAATAAGCACAACAAATGTCACATTTTCTCCGAATGACTGCATAGAGCAAGAGTCCTGGATTAGCTGAAATTGACTGCTCAAGAAATTCCCCGCATTGTATGAAATCCTAATTTTCATTACCGTGTTCACAAGAACTCTATCGTCAGCCAGATCAATCCAGTACATGCTCTCACATACTATTTGAAGATCCATTTTAATATCATCTTCCTCTCTATGCCTAGGTCCTCCAGTTATACGTTGTTAAATCCCATCAGTAACAATTACCTTTACTGACTCCTCCAAGTTCCCAACCCGGCGTCCGTTTTTCGGTGCTTGAGTCTTTTCAAAAGATCTGGCTAGGGCCGAGGCACGTCAGCCATTTCGTAACATGTGAAGTTTTTACTGCGAGCAGTTGTTAAGCCCCCATCGAACTCGCAAGCTGGAGGTCCACCCCTTGTCGACCATTAGACACTGCTCATTCAACACATTCTCAGATTCTCTCCATTCCTGGAGGCTGTGCGCTCCGTCCTCAAGCTCAGAACGCGCCTTGCTGTGCTGACAGGGATCCAGTAATGGTGCTAAGCATAACAAACATTTGTTACATACAATAAAACTTTGTCTGCAATAATACTGGAACTTAAGCTGTTAAGTTTATTATGAAGTGGTTATTGAAGCGCCTGAGCCGATGGATCTAATCGTTGTGTCTTTAGGTCCAAGTCTGCCTGTTTTATCGGACTGTATGAATTTTACAGGTACGACGCACAATTTATTGTAGGACCGGATGGCGTTTATATTTATCTTCTACGTGCTTATTCACGTTGAGGAATGCATTGTATCATCTTTCAAGATAGAAGAGTTTTACAATGTAGATACAAGCACTTGACTGCTCCGCTAAATCAGCAGTTTTGTACCATCGCAGAAGGCGTTAGAGATCACGTGCTGGTTTACTGCGAACTTCTGTACATCGGCTGTCAAAGAGACAGCTGACATAATATTCTGTACATCGGCTGTCAAAGAGACAGCTGACATAATATTCTATACATCGGCTGTTAAAGAGACAGCTGACATAATATTCTGTACATCGGTATTCAAAGAGACATCTGACATAATATTCTATACATCGGCTGTCAAAGAGACAGCTGACATATTCTGTACATTGGTTTTCAAAGAGATAGCTGACATAATATTCTGTACATCGGCTGTCAAAGAGAAAGCTGACATAATATTCTGTACATCGGCTGTCAAAGAGACAGCTGACATAATATTCCGTACATCGGTTTTCAAAGAGACATCTGACATAATATTCTGTACATCGGCTGTCAAAGAGACATCTGACATAATATTGTGTACATCGGCTCTCAAAGAGACATCTGACATAATATTCTGTACATCGGCTGTCAAAGAGACAGCTGACATAATATTTCTTTCTGTTTACTTGTATCACGATCTTTATACTCGGATCGTGTTTGGAGTTTTATCCTATTTGAATACTGTTTTATTTAACGGCGTTATCAATAACAGAGGGTACAGACGACAGTGTCATTGGCGTATGAATTAGTAAATATGGGATTGTAGCACTTTTGTTGCGATACTCTCAGAGGAAGGTCGAATACTCAGAAGCTGAGACTGTTCCATTTAGTTTGTCCACAATTCCATATTCACTGCACTGGGGTAGACCCCAGGACTCCGCTGTGAGAAACCGGCAATTTGTTCTTATAGGAATACATTTGGTGAAATTTGTATAACGAGAAAAAATGACTCATGAGATTATCATGCTGTGTGAATATGTGTGTGTGTGTGTTTGTGCGTGCGCGCTTCTCCTCGATTGTCCCGCTTCACCCTTGAACACTATAGTTGATATCAAAGAAACTCTCTATGAACATCATGCCAATGGAGGTCACTCCAATGCCGTTTTTTTTTTTTTTTAAATTTTGGGCAATGAATTCGTGATAACACGGCGGATGCACGAAGTTGTGAATGTGAAGTTACACTAGTATCATTTTATATTGTCGAAAAACAAGCAGCATGTTTCAAATATTTTTTCTATAATGTAAAATAAGAACATGGCTGCCGTGAGAAATTATTCATCAGATTTCAGTTATATTGCGGTACGTAATGAAACACTGCAGATACAGTAATGGACTGTATATGTCCTACGATGAACCGCGGTAGCACAGCGGTTAAGGCGCTGTGCTGCAAATCGGAAGGTCGCTGGTTCGATTCCAGATGGTGTCATTCGAATTTTTCATTGACATATTCCTTCCGATCGCACTATGACCCTGCGATCGACTCAGCCTCTAACAGAAATGAGTACCAGGAGTATTTCCTGGGGGTAAAAAATCGGCCGGTGCGTAAGGCTGACAACCTTACCACCATCCTGTGCCATTGTTACGTGATCTGGGATCCTCAACTTCCTGGAACCCTCTGGACACCTCGGACCTTTAATGGGACTGATTTACCTTTTAACAGATCATACACACACAGGCATATCTACATATTGTTGTGTTAGACATACTGCTTGTACTTAAGTCACCCTTGCAACAGCACGGAAGTTTGAGGTTGTATCAGACATAATTACACGCAGACAGAGTGTGTACTTACATTAGAAGTTCTTCACAAAATCCAAATGAATCAAATGTACTGCAAGTAATAAAAACAGGTCAGCCAGACTATGAGTCCAAGTAATAGGAAAGTTGACTTCAGATTTCCAATTGGAACTCTTCGTTACTATTCGTGATATTCAACCAACGAGACGGACGTCTTGCTGCCCAAGGCTGAGCAGTTGCATGGTGTGTGAATAGTTCAAAAGTCACGATCTACATAGCCTTATTTTAGGATACGGTAGTTCGTGAAAGGGCAAGGTGTCACGTCTGCACGTGAGGCAGCCGTGCGCTGGGTTACTGTGTCACCTGCCTATAACTTCCCATAAATCACCGCCTGATTTCGTTCCACATTTGACAGCAGGAACCAGGATAACAGGGCTGCATACAGCGTGTCTCTTCTTCTGAAATTATTAACTATAGGCAAGAAATTAACCTACTGACTTGTAATCTAAATATATTCAACCGTGTCTTAAATGGAACATCCGCATAACGGAAATGTGTCTTTAGCGAAAAACTTAAGGGGTCCAAACATCAAGTAAGGTAAAGCTGTCGCATTACAGGCCTGGACACACCCTTAGGGCTCCAGGATGTTGAGTCTGCCAGAATCTCTAGACAGTCGGCACACGATAGTGGCAAGGTTTATCAGCCGTACGTACCGGCCGTCTTTACCCCTGGTAGATACCCCCGGTACTCGTTTCTGTTACAGGCTGAGGTGATCCCAAGGCCATGGAGCGGCTGGAAGGATTAAGTCAGAGAAAATACCTAATTTCTCAATCGGGAATCGAACCCGCAAACTTCCGGCTTGTAGCACAGTCTCAAACAACTGCGCCACCGTGCACCCCCACCAAACATCAAGTACCTGTATTAAAATGGAACCTACCTCCAACGGAAAGGCATTTCGTTCGCTAGGTGTTACGTTACAGGCAGGTTTCACCGTGTTTATTTCTACCTGCCCTGTTTCGTGATTGGGCTCTGCCAGTCGGCATCACTCCAACCAGAAATCCGCAGAATGCAAGTCTAGAAATTCGCAGATACGCCATCTTGTTTGACACTATACATGACAATATTCAAAGTGCTAACAGTGGCGATTGTCCAGATTACGGTCGCCCGGGTTATGTCGCAGTATTAGTTCGTCGGAAAGTACCATCGTTTCAGTGGATCGTGTAGTCTGTTCCTTCAGCGAAGGAGACTGAGGGAGTAGGTTCCTCCGAAACGTTTGTGCTCCTATAAGACTACACGGTGTCACATCCCATAAGACTGTAACCTGCATCAATTTCTAATTTACCGTAATGAATCTAACAACCACAACGGTTCCAACAAACCTTGCAGAATAAGAGAGAACTCCGTCGAAAACAGCTGGTATGCCCCCAGCTAGTCAAGAACTTTAACGAATTTTGTTGAAACTGGAGGTTCATTACCACCTTCACACTAGCCCTTCAACTATCCCTATCCTGGGCCAGTCAATGCCTCCCCATTCCACTTCTTACAGATTCATTTCAATATTATCCTTCCACCTATTCCTAGGTCTTCCAATAAGAGCAGGTCATAGAACTGAAGGAATAAACGGACATCTTAGGATGAAAGTAGCGCTATATTGTTAGTATATTATGCAAATTTTGTTTACATGATATGGTGTTTAACCCTGTTGTGTTGTCAGTTGTAGTGTACTATCTTAACGGTTACTGAATGCGCACACTAAAGATTCTGGTTATGTTAAATGAGAATAAATTGTGTGGAATTTGTTCGCATGACGGACCGAAACGGGACCCCCCCCCCGTGACTGCACGCCCTCTTTGCTGGTCCATCACTGAAAGTACAGTCAGTGCAGTGTATGTACTATCTCTCCATTTCTAGAACAGTAAATTCATGTAAATATTATAGACCTTCTAGCAGGTCGTACGTCATACAGATTACACGCTGTTTGCGCCACACGGACATAAGCATCAAATGTCTGCAGTCTTACTTGCTTCCCAGCGTTCACGTTCGAACAGTATGAACGCTTTTAAGACAAACTGTAGTTACTGCTGTATCATCTATATTATATAATGGCACGTTATATTATTATTTAACATCATGGTCTGCATTTCGTTCATAAGTTTTGTTACGAATTCCTTACTCAACTCACAAGATACGGCGTTGTTTAACTGAAGAGTATCACCCGGTTTGCCTTTGTAATGGAAGAGCAGTGTGTTATCTGTGGGGTAAAAATTGTATTTGTAAGTGCAATTTACATGAATTTCTGGCCTAAAATAATGAAGTCCTCATTTTTGACAAAAACACTTGCTGGCTGAACCTTCGTTTTCTGGGGTTATGCTGTAATTTGACGCCGTCTATTCTGGTAACAAATTTATGAGATTTCGGAGGAATATTCTACCTCAGACTTCGTGGTACAGGTTAAAACAATCAAAATTCAAATTCTGCCTCTTTTTTTTTTTTGATTGTGAAACTTGGTCCTTCACGTTGAGAGAATACTGACTAGGGTTTTCGAGGAAAAGGTACGGAAGCAAATGCTCAAAACCAAGAGGCTGTAACAGGAGACTGTAGCAACTTGTATAATGTGGAGCTTAATTGGTCAAATCAAGGATATAATAATGGGGTATGCGGCACATATGGGTGTGGGGAGAAGCGTTGAGGGGGAACTGTGATGGAGGGAACCACTGGGAAAACCTAATAGTAAATGGTAGGGTAAGTAAAGTGCATTTGTAAAGAACAGAATGTACTGTGTTTTTTAAGCCCATGGTTCCATGCATCATAATTCAATATTAATAAAATTACAAATAGATGCAACAGTATGCAGATGTTTATTTACTGCAAAGCTACTCTACATGTTTCGTGTGTCCACCGCACCCATCATCAGGAGTACTAAAAACTGTAACCACAGCCTCCTCCCAACGTGGTCAGGTCCCGACCTGGTCACGTTGGAGGGAAGGATATTATGACCTGTACCGGAGGCTGCGGTACAGTTTTTAGTACTGCTGATGATGGGTGTGGTGGGCACCCGAAACATGTACAGTGATTTTGCAGTAAAATAAATCAGACTGTTTACTGCTGCATCTAGTTGGATTTTTATTAATATAGAATGGAGTGTGTCACCTGAATTTATCACACTCAAAGTAGAAAATGTTGTTGGGCTGTTGTGAATACGGTATTGAACATTCAGTTTCTATGAAATGAGGGAAATGTATTTAGGTAGCTGAGCAACTGTCAGCTTCTCCAGGCTCATTCTGCTCCATTGAAATTTTTTAATAAGTTGGTATGGGTGTAATACAGACAGACGTATTCATTCTACTTTACAATAAACCGTGTCTGGAGGCCTTGATTTCCTCCGTTTGTATCCCGTCTATATAATTTCGCCATTCTGGTGGTTCCAAAGTTTCCTCAGGCGAATCGAGGAAACTATGATAACCCTGACGATTCTTTCAACAGACACGTTTCTCACACTATGAAATGTTTTAACTTCCGTCATTTGATTGCGCCTGGTAAAGTATTTATGAAATCACAGACGTTGCACTGTGATGGTGATACTACAGTGTGATACCTAACCACCAGTTCCACTGAGCGAAATCCTTCCCAAGAAGCTGTTAGTTGCCTATCAGGTAAGAAATTCCACCCCTCTAATGCCATCCAGGGGTCAACAGTTGTGTTGATAAGAATTCACCATTGGACGGCGTAGATCCAGTTAATATCATCATTCAAATATTTGACATCGGACGTAAAAACACAATGAAATTACGTTTATTTATTTGTTTATGCTCTCCGATTTATGAAACATCACTTTTCACAGAGTACAACAAACAAGATGCAACGTTTCTCAAATTTATTTTTTTCTGTAAGATTCTGAACACGTTTCAGACGGTTTCTCCGTCCATCATCAGGAGCTCAAAACTGCACATACAGCGCCAGGTATTTGTCAGACCAATACCTGACGCTGTATGCGCAGTTGTGAGCTCCTGATGATGGACGGAGAAACCGTCTGAAAAGTGCGGAGCGTCTTACAGAAATAAATAAAGTTGAAAAACGTTGCCTGTTGTTGGTTATACTCAGCGAATGTGTTAGCGATGCATGGACCTATGAATGTTAAACATTACTTTTATTTGAGAGGTCCCCATCTTTTGTCCGAATGTCCTTCTGTTAAGAATAACTTTGAAGATGAAGATGATATGGAACGCTTGTGGCATAGTACTGACAGGGCAAAACTCAAATGCTAGTGGGAGGGGGGGGGGGGGGGGGGGAGTTTTCCCGGGAAAAAAAATTTTTCCCCGGGGGGTTCGGGGGCGGGGGGGGGGGCTCCCCGGGGGTTTAGGCAGGGGCCAAGGC
>Ga0123355_10013353_pt1 | contig 12772 bp, 5 predicted proteins | sample TergutEmb28metaG_3_FD_89872 | JGI IMG/M metagenome (GOLD analysis project Ga0123355, IMG submission 89872) | Embiratermes neotenicus P1 segment gut microbial communities from Petit-Saut dam, French Guiana - Emb289 P1 | ecosystem: Host-associated > Arthropoda: Insects > Digestive system > Gut ...
ACTGAGCTACCCAGCCCACTAGAATTCTATGGTACAAGAGGCAAATTCAATGCACTAATTAAATCTTATCTTAATAACAGGTACCAAAGGGTGTCAATAACAAGTAAAAATTCCTGCCACAGCAGCTTCTCTAAATGCAGGAAGGTTAGATGTGGTGTTCCTCAGGGATCCATACTTGATCCACTGCTTTTTCTTTTGTATATAAATGACCTGGTTAGAGTATGTGAAAATAACCATAAACCTGTACTATTCGTCGATGACACCAGCCTGATCGTCACTCATCTTAACTACACAGATTTCAATAAAGATATCACATCTGCATTTAACAAACTAAACAAATGGTTTGCAGCCAATTTATTAACTATGAATTAAAAAAAAACCCAATATGTACAGTTTATAACAAAAAAAAAACACTCCTACAAGGGAAATATCTATTAGTTAGTTTATTTTAAACTCCTTGAACACAAAGCTCATGGATTGGTTATTACAAATTCCCTATCTTGGAAGGATCACATCACTCACTAATACCTAAACTACGGAAAGCACGCTATGTACTTAGATGCATTAGACCATTTATGTCTCAGGATGCTTTGACATCTGTATACCATTCCTACTTCCATTCCCTTATTAGCTATGGGATAATTTTTTGGGGTAATTCTTTGTGCAGTTCACATATCTTCTGACTCCAAAAGAAGGCAGTTAGAATTATTATGGGATCAAGATCAAGGGAATCTGTAGAGAACTGTTTAAGCACTTGAGGATCCTCCTACTACAGTCCCAGCACAAACTTTTCCTTTTGATATTCATTGTGGACAATAAGAATCTTTTTTTATGTAGATTCAGAAACATGCAACATTAATACTAGGCAAAATACTAACCTTCATCAGCCCCAGGTTCACTTAGCAATGTATCAGAAAGGGGCTTACTATTCTGGCATTAAGGTTTTTAATAATCTCCCTCCCAACATAAGAAATTTATTTTGTGATGCTAAAAGATTTAAACCGGAACTAGGTAAATATCTTCACCTAAAGTCATTTTACACAATTGAAGAATATTACAACAGCTGTAAATCATAAGCTTATGAAAAGGATACTCCTAAACTTATGCCTTATTTTAACTGCTTATAATGCATACTAATGACACTTGCCTGACCCACTAACATTGTAAGTGTTTATATTGATGTGTAATGTACAATAATTATGTTTAACTACATTGTGTATACCACTTTGACAAGTTCCACATCCAGTGGTGTCTGTACACAATGGTGGATTTATGGAATATAATAAATATGATATGATAACAGTTTATTGTTTAATGCTGTCAGTATATTCTTGGTCAACTTATAGGATGCAAGATCTGTTGATGATACATGCCTGAAACCAAACTGTTCATTAACAAGAATGTGATTATTATTAATATGATGATATAATCTATTATAGATAACCTTTTAAAAAATCTTTGAAAATTATGTGAGCAGAAAAACAGGTCTATAAATAGATGTGCTATTTTTATCTCCTCTTTTAAATATAGGTTTGACTTCAGAGAATTTTAATCTTGTTGGGAAAATGCCAGAAGATAACATTCTATTACATATGTAAGTTAGAGGAGAAGAAAAGTAATGAATACTCAATTTTAAAATTTTTATTGATATCCCACCTTATCCATGTGAATTGTTTATTTTGAGTTGCTTTGTTATGTCTTCTATTTCTTTAGATGATACACATTTAAGATTGATGGTAGGGAATGGTTGATTAAATGCCCTGGATAGGTAAGATATAGGATTTTCATGATTAGATGAAGCATTAGCATTGTGATTATTCACATGTATATTTTGAGCAACTGATACAAAATATTTATTAAATGTCTCAGCAATAATTTAACCACTAAAGGATAAGTCACCATTTACATTAATTGAGGTTATATTTTGTGTATTTGGTTTTATATTTGAGGTATTCTTTATAATATTCCAAGTAGTATTAGAGTAGGTTAGAATGCTGTTATAGTATCTTTTTTTTGCTAGTTTAATGACACTTGTTAGAATCCTACAGTATCTCTTGTAATAATTTGTCAAATTAGGGCCATTACTGTTTCTTTGAATTAGAAAAAGCTTCCTTTTGTTTATACATGAAATCTTAATTCCTGGTGTTAGCTATGCTTTGTTACAGGATTTATGATGGACTTTTTTGAGAGGAAACTGGAGTAAAATATCCTTAAATACATATTCAGAAAACTGTTAAAGATAGTGTTTCTCAGCACATATCTCTTCCCATGATTCATAGCTTAATTTGGTATTAAAGTCAACAATTGAAAATTTTTCGATTAAGGTAGAAGTAGGTATTGCAGTTCTGTTCAAGTATATTACGCATTATTATACTTTGAGCATCATGATCAGACAGCCCATTTATAATGGGGTACAATGAAAAGTTACTAAATTTAATTGTATTAATAAAAATATTGTCAATTTTAGAGTAAGAGTTATTCTGGATTCTAGTGGGAAATTGAACTGTGCTACATAGACCATAAGAGGCCAATAATGAATCCAGTAATTGTTTGTAGTTGGAATCAATGAGATAGTTTTTGTTAATGTCTCCACATATTACTATTTCAATAGTGTTACTATAAATCATATTTAGAATTTTTTCAAGATTATCTATAATTTATTGAAAGTTTCCGGATGATGATCTATAAACGGTTAAAATACATATTTCATAAGACAGAAGGTGCAATTTAACTGCACATATCTCCAAGTCATTTTCTTTACAAAGTTCATTTAAGTTTATATTAGTAGACTGAATAGAGTCACGAGTAAAAATACATACTCCTCCATTTTTAAGTGTATTCCTACAAAATTTAACTCCAAGTCTGTAATTTGCAGGTACAATTGTATCTATTTCATTAATACCCAAATGATGTTCTGTGAAGCATATAGGGTGTGGAGGATTTGCAGATAAAGAAACAGATAATTCATCAAGTTTATTACCGTTGAGACCTCTAATGTTTTGGTGAAAAATAACAAAATCTTTTTTTAGAGAATTTAGGAATAAAGAGATTTCTTACAAGATTTTGGTTCTTACTATGTTTTAACTAATTGCAATTAATTACTCTGCCAAATTCTGATTCCTCAGTTAAATTCCCCACAAAAAATCATCTTTCCTAGTTACAGGCAATTTCTTAGTGCGTTTAGGTGCTTGCTCAGTTGGCAACTGGCAATTGATAGGGGTAAGTGTATGGCAAGGTCTAGTTATTGAAGAAGCATTGACTTGCGGAATCTTGTCATACCACCCAAGAGTTATGAACAGTATTTCTGCTCAGAAGTGAAACTTAATAAGACCAATTGAATACAAAAATACTTCTAATTTACTAATTAAAACACTCACATAGCCCTAAGTTTTGCAGTAGAATTCTCTCATTGTCATAGTTGTATTCATCACATAATACAAACGGAACACTAACATAATTTTGGTCAGCCAGTAGGACGTAACACAATAAAACAGAAATGGCGATGATGATGAGGAGGAGTAGGGGTAGGAAGAGAAGGAGGACAATGATGATGACAACGGTGGCAACAAGAATAACATAAAGCACAATCAAAGTACATAAAATTTCCACATGGCAACCAGACATTGTGCAATTCAAATGGCAAAACAATTTATATCCTCTTACACTCAGGAATATATGACAGGAGAGAGGAAATAATAATTTTAACATATTTTTATATGTAAAACTTTTAACAGCTTTTATCTCCTGATAGACCCACAAAAATAACAGAATTGAGCTGTTATATGTTAGGTTATTTAACAATTATCCTTCTGACATATGAAAAACTACCAGAGGAGCTTGCACTGAAATCAGATAAGCAGTGATCAAAACTTTGAGACTACTTCTTTATGCTCCATATATTTAATTATGTTAATATAGGTTAATAGAATTTGAGAGCAAGTGTTAGTCAGACAACACCAAAGTTTCAATGGACATACTGCCTCCTCCTTCAGGGTGATGGAATTTTGTCCAGGTGGATGCTGAAGTGATCCACTGTCTACCTGAACAAACTCTACTAAGCTCCTAATATCTCTGCCTGTTTCCTCCAATTGGTTTATTGTTTTCATATTTTCTGAACAAATTTTGGGTGTCATTCTCATATACCATCCATGCTAAAAAAAATGTGAGATTTGAAGTTCTCACAGAAGCGACCACAAATTACATTAACTTCATATTTAACACATAATTTCATTGCCATTGCAAACCATAGTTTATTCTAAAGTGTTCAGTCCTCTTCCATTGCATTCCATTTTAATGAGGATTAATTAATCAAATTCAACTTTAAAACAAGTTGTATTATCACTTAATAAACATGCTTTTATATCACTCCCCTGGGAGTAAGCAGGTCTCTGGTAAAATGGCATGTTCTCAGATTGCAGAGGGGGTGATGGCCTACAGAAGGAAGGGCAGCACCAAACATATTGAATAAGCTGTTGCGAACAGCTCACAAGGAGCAATACTCCAGCTTGGAGGTTTGGTGAGTAGCTAACAACTTCTCGTCACAAATTTACATGTCAAAAAAGTTACACAAAGACCATGGACTTGGACAGACCCTGTGAAACAACCTAAGCATGGAAAATGCACATGAGATTTGGAATGTGAGATACGAAGAGTCTTAGTAGGTCAGGGTCATTAAGAGATAAAACCTACAGTGAAGTTGGATAGGCAAATCCATCTGGTATATTTCCTGTTCACAATGGTCTGAAACAAAGGGGGTGTCTTATCATAATTGCTTTTAAACTTTGCTTTAGAATATGCCATTAAGAAAGTCCAGTCAAACAAGAGGGGTAAAACTGAATGTGACACATCACAATTCTGGTTTATGCTGATGATGTTAATTTACTGGACAAAATCACAGACACTATAAACGAAAACAGACATTTTATCAGTTGCTAGAAAGAGGCTGCCACTATAGAAATAAATATTAGTCATGTCTCATTAACAACATTTAGGAAAAAAATAACTACATAAGGATAGGGTGCAAGGTTTTGGTGGAATGGAGAAACCTGAAGGACAGATACCACATATAAGACCTACGCATAGATGGCATGATAATATTAAACTGGAGTTTAAAGAAATAGGATGGTAGAGCACAGACTGGAATAATGTGGTTCAGGACAGGGACAAATGGTGGGCTCATGTGAACACAATAATGAACCTTCATGTTCCATAAAATGCAGGGTATTTCTTTACTGGCTATAGAACTATTAGTTTCTCAAGAAGGATTCTGCCCATTGATTTAGTTTGTTAATTACATCAATCCTGACATGTATTAACTCACTCTGTAGTCATCCTTGGGGGCATCATTTTGTCTTGTATTAGAAAACTGGAGATTACAAATGTTTATTGCAATACTGAGATGTACCGCATTCCAAATCAAATATTCTTGCAAAAATTTATGTTTTTCCTTATTCACAGTATAACCATACTTATGTAATTACATACTGTATACGTAACGTCCCTATTTACTGCAACACTTTAACATTTGACTCCACTCTTGTGTAAAAGATATTTTGTTTCCAGTATTTTAAAATGCATTTGTAATTTACTGACCTATAATATTGAAGTGCACTGATCAGTGTTCATATTTTTATGTAATAATTTTCTCCTTGTTTCTGTTTTGGTTGTTACCTGCTGAGTTAAAGTGTTCTATTTTTTATAACTCCTTTGTCATGAATTTAATAATTTTCCAACAAGATGCGACTTATTCAGTTTATTACATTTCTGTAGGCAGCTCTACATGTTCCAGGTGTTGACACCCATCATCAGGAGCTCGTACAGCTGTAATTACAGCTTCTGGTATTGATTAACCGAATCTACTACCATCCTCTCTTGTTGTTGAGTTGGAACTCAACAGCGAGAGCAGATGTTAGTAGATCCAGTTAATCAATACCAGAAGCTGTATTTACAGTTGTACGAGCTCCTGATGATGGGTGTCAACACCCGAAACATGCAGAGCTGCCTACAGAAATATAATAAACCGAATAAGTCGCATCTTGTTGGAAAATTATTAAATTCAATTACAATGCACAGTCCCATGTCTATAAAAATTCCTTTGTTATAGTCTGCTGTGACATAATGAGTTTAAATGTTTAGTCATCATGTGTTCATGGTATTACGAGTTTGTGCTTATTTTTATTGATCTGACATTTAAGAATATTATATTTGGAATAAGGAACATATATGTATCACAATAAATGTTACCAATAACCTTCTAATAGGAGAAGTAATGCCATTGGGCATGACACCAAATTGAGTCAAGTTATGTAGAATGTTTTGTAACATTTGTGCAGTTATTAACTACTAATACAATGGTAAAGTCGCATTTGACAGTCTACAAAATCACAGGCCTGCTGTGTCTAAACCCAGAAGGTTATCATATGATCCACTGATTTCTCTTCTCAGAATCAATTTCTCTAAGTGCGAAGATGATCTTAAATTTCTCAGTACACAGGTAATGAAATATTAACATACTAACAACCAGTTTTGAAAAAAAGAATATAAGTACCTGGTTTTTGTCAAGCTCACAATTTTTGTATTCTTGTTCACCTTCATTTTGGAAAGTGACAATGACAAAACCTACAAAAATATTAACCATGAAGAAAGCAATGATGATGATATAAATTATGTAGTAAGCAGCAACAATAGGACGATAATTATGGATGGGGCCTTCATCTTCTTCATGTGAATCAATTGATCTGTAGAGAAGCCTAAAACAAGGAAAAATGCAAGACATTAAGGTTGTATAATCAAATATCAAATATACAGAAAACAACTTTTGATTTATTGGCAGCTTTAACTCACCCAGGCCAACCTTCAAATGTTGATACAGTAAACAATGTTAGCATAGCTTTGGCAACATCATCAAAGTTAAATCTGTTTTTCTGCCATGAACGTTCTTCAACTTTTGGTTGGCTGGTATCACCATCTTCATATTTAAGGTATTGGCCGCTGCAAGATAGTGATACATGTTAATACAATTATGGTTAATTTAAAAGTAATAAGTTAATGAATAAAAACACAAGAATTTGAGGTTCTCGGAGCAGTGCTGAAGATGATACAAGTCTGCCTGGATATAGTCTCAGTCATTTCAACTGCTCAGTAGTTGTCAACACTTCACAGGAGACTACTGCCCCCGTTTTCACAATCTAGCAGTTCACAAAGAGTATCTTGCACTGTGAGACAGCAGTAAATATTTACCAGTTGACACAACACAACATCCAAGAAGCCATAAATTTTCAGCAGAAAAACCATTCCATAATAGTTAAGTGTATAAGGCACAAATTTATATAACAAGCTAAAGAAGTTGCTTTCAGTTAGATCTGATGTCTGGCGGTGACTATTTTTGGGAGGTAATACTGTGTGAACTGGTAGATATGTACCAACAGTTCAAAGAATTCTGGTACCTCCACCATCAGTACAGATAATCATCTACCTTGATGGTGGAAACAATGGGGCAGGAACCTTCCTAGCTCCTGCATTCACTCCATCTTATCATCAAATTCACTTATGTTGAAACACCAGATCTCCTACATCAAAGTAATTACTTTTGGTAGAACAGTGCATTGTGTTTAACTTACAACAACCAATTCAACAACTACAAAATCCCACAATGTTAAAACACAAAACTTCTTTCTGAGATACAGAAATATGCACCTACACCATCAGTCATCCAATTATAAGGCCATACCATTTAACCCTTTAAACACCGTGGTCAATCCCATCTGTCATTTGCTGGCATTATTAGGAGCTCACCATATTCTCCACGTTAGCAGGATAAGGGTTAATTTGATCTCTGTGAGAAGTTTTTAAGTTTTTTGGCAAGTTGCAGGCACCAACGCCTTCATCCTTTAGAAATAATAAATCACTCATGATTGCTGAATTTCTGTACTTTGCCCATCATCTCAAATTCAAAAAAACACACAGTGTAGAATGGAGAATGAGATCTCATTTTCCATTCTAAACCGTGTACTTATATCCATTCTTGCCAACCTGATGATGGCCTGCTGGATCAAAACATGTTGAGAGTTGATACTGATAAATAATTGTTGTATTCAACTGAATCTACTGAGATGATTATTAAAATGTTTTGTGTAGATTACAAGTTCTTCACAGGTTATACAATTTGCTTCCATGTACTGATAATCAAGAACCCTCTAGTTAAGTGGCAATGATTCTAGTGTTTATTCTCCTTCTCATTTATTCATATTCCATGGATCATACAGATGTGGAATTAGTCATATCACGTATAAACAACTAATTAAATAACATAAGAGTTTGCAAAGAAAATACATGTCAATATAAAATACAAATTTAAAACCCTCATACCAATTAAATATATAAGGAAAACATGATATTATAACAACAACCATGTTGAAACTGACTGCTTAATACTGGGTAGAAGAAGAGGAAGTTATACCTTTAGTAAGAAACTTGGTCACTCGTAAGATTTACAACTAAGATGTTCCTCCAAAGAATAGAAGGTGTTTTTAAGAGAATTCTTTTCAATGCCAATCTAAACTATCTAACATCATGTGACAGCTCTTGGAGAGACTGAGGGAGATAATTGTACATTTTAATTCCTGAATAAATGACACCCTTTTGGAAGATTGTTAGATTAATTGCAGGCAAATGCACATCAGAATTATATCTTGTATTAAGATTATGAACATCAGAATTTGATTTAATAAGGTACCTATTTTTAACAACAAACATTAATAAAGAAAAAATACACTGAGAATGAACAGTCAAAATCTGTAATTCTTTAAATAATTCACAAAAAGAAGTTCTATTGCTTGAATTCACAATAACTCTAATTGTTATTTATTGAATCTTGAATATAGAATTATTTTGAGATAAATTACCCCTGAATATAATGCCATAGGACATACTAGGATGAAAATAAGAAAAATTGATCATCCTCACTACTTTGTACAAGTAAGGCCTTAATGATCTAATTGCGAAACAAGCTTTATTTAATTTGGGTATTATTTCTTCAACATGGAAATTCCATGACAGATAGTTATCTATTGTTAAACCAAGAAATTTAACTTTTTGAACCTTTGTAATATGTTTATTCACACAGGAAATTGATAAGTCAGTTAGCTTAATACTTTTTGCTAGAAACTGAAGAAACTGAGTTTTTCAATATTTAAGGACAGTAAATTACTTATAAACCAACTGTTAGTATTTGTGATACTATTATGTAGCATATTTGAAAACTTAAGACATCTGAAAATACCATTTTGAACTCTAAAAGACACAAGTCAAAGTATCTCAATCAGTAAATTAATCAGATACAAACTAGATGGTCAAGGTTTGATTTAGGATGAAGCCTTTCAATATTTCTTTTCAGTACCATAAAGCCCACACACCTTTCCTTCCACTAAGCATTCAAAATTCCTCTCTGCCAATCAAGTAGCTGGAGTATACCCTGACTAACTGCCTTGTTCAAATGGTGTGTATAACAATCTAGGGATCTTAGGCCTTATGGTGTAGTCCTGTAGTGCTGGAATGGTCTGGCACACAGTTTCAGGTTTTAAAATTGGGTACAAATTATGATATGAGGTTGTTCTCACATTTACTTCACAGTTTCAAAATAAAGACTTGAAAAAAGAGCACATGTAAGGCACACAGTTACAGGCTCTGATGTTTCTGCCTCAATAGAGTAGTGGATAATTAAACGAGCTGTAAGTCTTTACTGAAGCGAAGACAGCTCAGTGCGTATATTGTTTAGGTTCTGATCTGGGTGGGAAAGAAATCTGGGTTAAATTTCTGGTGGAAGTAAAAAAACTCTCTCTTCTCCAGAACATCCAAATCAGTCCTGGGGTACATTCAGCTTCCTATTCAGTGCATTCTGAAGACACCTCCCTCCCCTCCAGTTAAGTCATAGAGGTGTGAAACTGCCCACTCACCTCCATCTAGCATTGAGTTTCAGCATGTTTGAAGCTTTACCTCCAGTCCCCTACATGCCTTCATGCTATGGTGATCAATTAAACACAGGAACAAATTTACATTCACTTTAATCTTTCAAAGACACAACAGGGTGGCTCTCCAGCACTGGTGGCAACACCCTTGGAAGACTGCAATCCTGCTTACCTCCACATTCTTGCATGCCTTAATGGCACAGATCTTACACATAGCAACAGAACAAAATCTACATAACAAAGACATGAACTCAGTGCAAAAGTTCATTTGTAAACGTATAACATCATGTCTCTTATTCTTGTAACAGTAAGACATGATAAGGCAATGTGTATGGCCAACAGCCAGTTTTTGCCAAGAATTCTTTCCTTTCTCAAGTATTTTTCCCCATCCCAGAATTTAACAGCACAAAATCAAACTAGCAATAAAATGTGGTGAAAAGATTATGGACAAAATTATACTGGTGCAACTTACTGACATTCTGCTTCTGTCATCTTCGAGCCGTCTGTACAACTGAAGAATTTTCCCTGAAAAATAATGCAATATAAGTTTAAATTTTGTACTGAATAATAAAAGCTTTATAATGAATTTCGATGTAGATAAATCATAATTTTAATACAAACATCAACAGTTACTGTATCAGGTATGAGATATTTCTAAGTTCTACAGCTAAATGTACAGCAAAACCTGCCTGTGATGGAACTGCAAGAGATTTTTTTTTTTAACCACAGGACTCAAGATTCTCGGGACTGAAAAAGTTTTCTGCTAAAGACAGGTTTCTGAAAAGCTCAGGTTTTGTTTAAGACAGATTTCACTGTACGTTACAAGTACCTCTTAACAACATTTAAAATTATAATTTTGTTCTTCATACTGTTTACTCTTTGGCACAGTTTGTGAGGATGATACTACCTCAGACTACATAGCGTCATATTGTAGGACGACCAGTGAATGATAAATTGGAAAGGATTTGGGGGGAAGTGTTCATGACCTAACTGAGGTAATAATTCCAGAATTTGCCTGGACAGACTAACAAATCCCACACAAGATCAGCCAGGACTGTTGATGACCCAGCTTAACTCAAACAGGGCTCTTCTCAAATACAAGTCCAGAGAATTAATATGACACAAATCTGCTTGGTTTTATGTTTCTGTTTTTCCTTCTTTGTTTAACACCTTAATGTAAAGCAAGTTGACCTTAACTGACTGAAAAACTGGACACGCTACTTCACCAAGGTAAATTCAATATTCAAAAAATAATGAAATACAACATTATTGTATGTTTTAAGACTGATTATGTCAACAGCTGACTGTTTATATGAATCATATATATACACACTGAGTTAAAAATTTAGGAACATGACAGTTACCATCAAAAGGGGAACAGAAACATAGTACTGATATTGTTAGGTACATGTTTATTAAATATAGAAAATACTGATACAGTAATGCTTCTGTTTAATACTCAGAATGTCATCATAAATGGATTCAGTGCAGCCATAACAGACAATTTTTTTTGTTAATTCCATGTGGCTTTGGATAACAAAATTTCATCAAAATTACCAGCAACCTTTCTACACCTTATAACAGTCATACGCAATTCCTCATTTGATATACATTATCATCAGTGACCATGTCACCCTAGTTAACATGTGCCTGGCAATACTGTATTTACATTATCACTTTTTATCCATTTTGACATTGTCATTGTCCTTACTTGTAATGACTCTTTTCTAATTTAATTTTGAAATCAAGAACTGTGTTGGTATAATTAGTGACTGTTTTGAGCTAAATAGAGAAACTACTCTATACCAACACAGCACTTAATCTTAAAATTAAATTACACAAGAGGCCTGACAATTAATGGCATTAGCCATAACAAAAGTGGTAAAATTGATCAAGTAAACACAATATTGGCAAGCACATGTTAGTATAGCTAACACAGTCACCAGTGATGAAATGAATAAGAACTAAAATGCATATACCTCACGAATGTAAAGTGTAGAAAAGCAGCTGGTAATACAAATAAAGTGTATAATAAGAGAAATGTATACTGCTCTAGTCTGACTCACATCAAACTACTTTACTAACATACAAGCAGACAGCCAAAGTCATCGTTTTAATGCTACAACAGGCACACTAACATCCAGAGCAACATTTCTATTCCAGGAGCTGGAGAAAATTATTATAAGAATAACAACATTTTCACATGCGCTCATTTTATTGTGTTTGTCTATCCTGTATTATATAATGCTTTAAACCGAAATGCTGAAAACTCGCATACAACACTTAGTTATATAAAAATGGGCAAAATGTGATGGTGATGGTATTTTAAATGTCCTGGCACTCTGCATACATATATACATACATACATACATTTTCATTCATTCATTCACTTTATTTTCCGTATATCCATATACAGGTAAAGTGCCAAGGATGTGGAAATTGTCAAAGTAGTTGTATAAATATCTGTTACAATACAGATGTCAAATGCTTAAATATAATTATAATATAATGGTGATATAGTTATTAACAATTATAACATCAGAACAATTACATTTAAGTTGTGTGAGTTGTTACTAGTATCGTACAGTATTAGCAGGGTTAAAATAATTACAATTAAGATGTGTGTTGTTATCATTATCGTATACTATTAACAGGGTTAAAATAATGTATCAATGAATCAGCCTCTTAAGGTTTATATTTTCCTGTCTTCCTTATATTCATAATATTCATTCACTGAGTAGAAAGAATGATGATATAAGAACCTCTTCAATGTGGATTTAAAATATTTGTGATCATTAGTCAAAGCT
>Ga0123355_10013354_pt1 | contig 12772 bp, 6 predicted proteins | sample TergutEmb28metaG_3_FD_89872 | JGI IMG/M metagenome (GOLD analysis project Ga0123355, IMG submission 89872) | Embiratermes neotenicus P1 segment gut microbial communities from Petit-Saut dam, French Guiana - Emb289 P1 | ecosystem: Host-associated > Arthropoda: Insects > Digestive system > Gut ...
AAAACTTAATTCTAGCCAGCAGTCCGGCATCTAAAAAAAAAAAAAAAAAAAAGCAATGCTCACATAGTACAACAAATACACATATAACATAACAACACAACAAGACAACTACAACAATACACACGGTCAACCAACAACAATTACACAGAAGACAACTTAAAACTAAATCTACGCGAGATTTCAGATTCTCACAGAACGTTGGCCAGTATTCAAGTCTTCTCTTATATGACGCTTTGTCGGTTGCCAGGTATCTGCCAACATTTCGTAGGAGCTTGCTGCCTCCTTCTTCAGGGTGTAAGCTTTCTAAGAAGAGTTAATACAAAATACGCCATCCACTGGACCCATTCCGAATAAATAAGTTACGGTAAAGGAATATGTGAAGTGTGGATATAAATTTGTAAATGACTGTACCACGTAACGGGAGGCTAGTCTTCCCTCTTAATAGTCAGAGGGGTCACCTTCAAATACATTTAGCTAAGGCCGGTCCGTCCATCCGCACGTCGAGATTTGCAACAGCCCGCCCTTCCGTTCTTCACACCCACTGTCCCACAAATCAGCACTAGGAATGCACACTCCCGGGTTGTTACTGTCGAAATGTGGGCTGTTGTATTATTTAAATGGCGTTTCATTAACTCTACTCTATGAAGTGCTGTTTTGCGATGCAGCCGAAGAACTACTTTACCTACACATAACCGATACCCATACCGTGTACCTACTGAAACTGAGCACTAGATCTGACGATTACCAGAAAGACGTCTGGCGATCGAGATGACCGTCCTCTAGCACGTCCAGAATATATCCCCAAGTGTAGCAAGTTAGGAAATGTATACGTTTGATAGAAGCCATCCCGATATGTTTAAGGAATTATAAAAAATAAGAAATTTCCCGTCAAACACAACTAGTTTATTATATCACTTAAAATATTAACCAAAAAATGCACCGATATAACTTTCACTTAAAACACATAAAACTACTCCGACATATTTCGATCTTTTCAGATCATCATCAGGGAGTTTCGTCGTTCCTTGCTAAAGTTATTACCTATTCACGATTTAGTTTGTTTTTGTAAACAAGTTGTTGTGGCAGCATGTCATGTTGCGTAGGAATCTGTTGTAGAGAGTGTAGTTGGCTAGGTGTGCTTCGTATGCTGCCTATGCAGCATACGAAGCACACCTAGCCATGGCAGCATGTCGTGTTGCGTAGGAATCTTGTAGAGAGTGTACTCTCTACAAGATTCCTACGCAACACGACATGCTGCCACAACAAATTGTTTACAAAAACAAACTAAATCGTGAATAGGTAATAACTTTAGCAAGGAACGACGAAACTCCCTGATGATGATCTGAAAAGATCGAAACATATCGGAGTAGTTTTATGTGTTTTAAAGTGTTTTAAGTGAAAGTTATATAGGTGCATTTTGTTGGTTAATATTTGAAGTGATTTTACGAAATGCACAGTCCAACGATGAGATTCATAGTTTATTGTATATTACGTATAATCCAGAATATACGAAACTGTGGGCCGGGTAGCTCAGCCGGTATAGCGACTGACTACGGGCTGAACGGTCCGGGATCGAATCCCGGTGGGGACGAGATTTTCCGCCCGTCCATACCGGCTCTGGGGCCTACCCAGCCTCTTGTACAATGGGTACCGGCTCTTTTCCGGGGGTAAAGTGCGGCCGGGGCGTGCTGCTGACCACTCACCCCATTCTAGTGCCGTGGTCATGGAAGAGTAGAATTATACCTCTACCCACCCTCTGGGCCGCACCGGGCCCCTAACGGGATCACTTTACCTTTTTTAATATAGTAAACTAGTTGTTTTTGACGGGAACATTCTTATTTTTTATAATATACACATTGCCTAATAATTCTGGTGCTTTTGATCGTTTTGTTTGATTAATCTTACTACAGAAAACAAGTGACAAACGGCAATGTGCATGACTTAACCATATCATTCTCAGCACTACCGTAACTTCATTAGAAGATGAAGTCTAATTGAGCAGCATGTTTCGACTTAGATTAGGCCATCTTAAGGATCTAAACCAACTTTAAAATAACAAGAGGGAGACAATATATAGGTAATCATTTCACATTCATAAAAAAATTTTGAGGTATACAACAAGAAAAGATTATGTAAAATAAAATAATAATATATGTCAGGCGGAGATTTAACTGCGAGTATTTGTAGGTACGTACATATCATTTATAATCTGATGTTGTTAAAACATTATTATCAGTCCAAGTGATTTTGTAAGAGTAAACAATTAACAATTTACAAATTCCGGTATCTGAATTCCTTTATTTTCATGTTGTCAGTAAGTATAATATATGATTTTTTTATTACCTTCATGGTTGTAACGTGCGTCTTTTGGTTCCGTCTATATTTTTTTGCAATAAATATTTGGCGAGCGAGTCCCGGTACGTTCACTGAAGAATATGCAATTTATGCGATGTGTCCTAACTTTTTGTTCAGTTGTAAACACAACTAGAATTTATCAGCAAATTTTTGAAAGTCCAGTGTGTCAGCTGTCACGGAAATCTGTTTGGCAGTTTTTGATTTAGTACATGCGAAGCATAGATGGAGTTGGCGAGTGATTTATATTTCATGTCTTTACATTTTTGCAACTACAAACTTTCAAGTTACATGAGCCGAGCGCATGGCCCATAGTCTCTGTGCCTGCTGTTTGCCCTCTACCGTGAATACCAATTAAAGGTAAAGCAGTCCCATTACAAGCCTGGAGTGACCCAGAGGGTTCCAGGACGTTAAGGTTCCCAGATTTCATGACAACGGCACAAGATAGTGGTAAGTTTGTCAGCCTTACGCACCGGCAGCCTTTACCCCCAGTAAATGCTCCTGGCACTCATTTCTGTTAGAGGCTGAGTGGACCACAGGGCCATAGTGCGATCGGAAGGATTTTATGTCATTGAAAAATTCCAGTGACACCATCTGGGATCTAACCAGCGACCTTCCGATTTTTAGCACAGCGCCTTAACCACTGTGCTACCGCAGAAAATGAAATTCTTTCACCTTTGACTCTGTGGCCCGGGGCAGCCGAATATCGCTTTCTATCCCAGTTGCGCCCCTGATTTTAATATCCTATAAATCTTTGCTTTATAGCAATATGCTATTGAAGATCGTCCTGGTACGTACGTTCACTATCTCCAACAAAATAGGATTTCTTATATATCATTTTAAAACAACAAATTTAAGAAAGTCATGCGCGTATTATTCAAAGATGTAGCCGTCCAGAATTGTTATCGATACCGACCGAAGGAACAGTTTAGTTTAGGATGACCAAAAGGAAGGTAAATAGACTTAATGCCATCTTCAGATTCATAGGAGCATTAAATAACGATCTAAGTGGTATTATTATTATTATTATCATCATCATCATCATCATCATCATCATTACATATTCTGTCTCACAACAGGTCCGTATCCTCTTCCAAAATGATTTTTCCAAAGACTGCTGTCTAGTGCTTTCACTTTCAATTTCCATTACCTTCTCTTTTCCTAAAGTTCATTCAATAGCTGCCCACGTCTTCTTCCTCCACTTCCTGTCACTTCTATTTTCCTTCTATATTTCCTTCAATAACGTGCTGTAAGGCAAGATTGACCAGTCCAGTTAGCGTTCCTTCGTGTTATTGTGTGTACGATGTTCCTTTCCTTCTTGACGCTTTGTCATACCTTAATTATCACTCGTCCAGTCCAACAAATGTATCCGTCCTTTTCCAGCACCACATTTCAAAACTTTCAAGCCTACTTTTATCTACTTTCCGAAGTGTCCAAGTTTTAGCACCATAACTTTTGCTTGAAACGCTGAATTTCACTAGTTTATTTCTCAAATTTAATTCCAGTTTGTTGATGAAAAGAGTTTTCGTTTCGTTGAATGATGCTTGTGTCATGACAATCCTGGATTTAATTTCTCATACACAAATTACATCAGATAGCTGAAATATTTTACATTACACAGTCGTGGTCAGTACTAATTTCCTTAGTTTTTACCACGTTCATTTTCAATATATAGCGTCTTCTATCTTCAGTCAGTTTACCGGTTGTGTTCTGTAGTGTATATATCCGTAATATCGTGGAAGTTTTTTTCTACTTGTAAAGATCCATTTTTTCACTGTTACGATAAAGAATTTCGTTCTTTTATATCTTGTATCCAAACAGTGGAAGGCCTCAGAATCGGTAGGTTTGTTTCGGAGTGTAGAATAATGCGGCTACATCACACCGCTTTTGTGCGCCGCAATTGTGTTGTGCTGATTTAATTAGCGCCACGCTGTGATGATATGTGGGAAAACTGAGATTAAGTTATATGAATTCTTAATGTAAGCACAATATGGTGTGATTATTCAGTATCACGTACAGCCCAATTTAACTCTGCTGTCTGTTGCAGAGAAAGCTGATTGGTTTACAGGGACAGTTTGGATGCAGTGGTGAAGGAGACGTCTATCTCTGCCACTAATCAATCCCCGATCGTCCAAATTGCAACAAGTGAAATGGACGAACTGAGATACTTCGCCCGTAGTAGCTCTTAAGGTCCATTATTTTTAAAAACCTGTTGTTTTATGTGCAACCTGCGTGACTGTGTGTTTTTCTCCACAGTATAGGCCTATTTAGGGTGTACGTTTTTCATGTCCCCCCCCCCAGAAAAAACAACAATTATTTCCCAGCTGTCTTAAGGGATTTGTGTTTGTTGCAACTGTATTCTGTCAAGTAGGAACATGTGCTCAACACAACAATGAGATCAACCTATATGCTTCAGGGAGTTAAACCACGGAGCCATCGGAATCGGCAGTTTCGAAATGACATTTCCATCTTTACACGTGTAGATGTCATTAGCCAAAATTAGAAGGCAGCGTGAACCATATGGCTGAGACTTTGTTTGTTTGTGTGTGTGTTATTGTTTCTCGCTCGGCTGACGATGAGAGATGCTGTCGACCGACTCTTTCTCTGTCAGATGAAGTGCCATGTTGCCTGGCCAGCACTTTTCCATTCTTACAACTGCACATCCGGAGCAAGTAACCTATTCACTAGGCACTGCGATTCTATCCAGGGTGTAAAGCGGCCGGGACGTCAATCTGACCACTCACGTCCATCTAGTGCCGAGGCTGATCGAACATAACTATATTTCTTTTCCCTCTATGTGCCTTTATAGCTTGGAGAGGAGCAGCTTTACTTTTACCAGATACTCGTTTATGTCCGTACTTACACAAATACGCATTTTAATTGCGTCAAAACTGTCGGATATAATCGTCGACAGTAAACAGTGAAGAAATGCATCCTTCTTTGTTTGAAATTTGCAGTTCTCATGGCTGTGCAATTTGATGTTTTGGTATTTTGGGCTGTAACCCCGGGTAGATTTTCAAGTGTTTGTAAACGTTTCGGATGAAGCTGCTGCCTTCGTCTTCGTGGTACAGGATGCCCTGCTTATGAACTTTATGGAAGAATAATATCCTTCCATCCACACCTAACTCTTCTCAGGTTCCTCTTTCCCCTTGAGGTTTCTCTGCGGTATTTTATTGTGTAGTTTTCAGTAAGCTCATGTCTCCTTGTTCTGATGTTAAACATGTTTATAACACAAGAACAAACACAGAATATGCAACAGTACAGTCAACGAGTCCTTTTGGAAACCCTTTCATTTTTTATAGAGTAACTCAGTCGAAATTTTTTACCTTCTGAAGTCTAACGTTCTTCTAAACTGTACAAAATTTCTTTTCCCTACCTCCAAGAACACGTATTGCGTCTCCACTTAAAACAGACACCTAATGATGTTTAAGGTTATAATCGCTCTTTCTTCTCAGAATCGTACAAACACGTAAGAACACTCTGAACTAAGAATTGGAAATTGTTAAATTAAGTGGCCTAAACATCAACTTGAAAACAACTTGAAAAAGCTATTCGTGATGCGGGTTTCTCTCAGGGCTTACATCGGCGATCCCGTAATTCCACTGCGGGTATTACAGATGTGACAGAGTTGTTGCCGCATGAGCAAGGCGAAATACTTGCTATCTTCCTCCAGCATCTGTTTCTTATGTCGTGTTTCATTTATGGAGGCAGGCCAGGAAATAACATAGAAGAAGTTTGGCACAAAAGCGACATCTTTTTCACGAGCTGACACAGGGCACACTGACCCTGGGTATTCGGAAACCGAAAGAAAGAAGGCAGGAACGGATGCTTCATTTTGGAGTGTAAATGTGTTTGTCTTTCTGCAAGTACACTTCCAGAGCCAGTTGAAATTGCAACCTTAAATTGTTGCGGCTATTTTTGTTATGTTTTTGTTGTTGCGGTGAAAAAAATATATATACTTATATATACACATACACACACAAATACAAATGTACATATACATATACATATATATACATAGACATATACATATATGTATATCCACTACCTACTGCTTTTAGGTCTCTCCATCTAGCCTACACTTCAACATCTATCCTCCAGATTACCGCCATTATTGTATGATATTACCTAAATTTTAAAGTATTAATTTACAGATTTCACAAATTTATAATCTATTCAATGTATATTACTTCTTATAATATTCCATTATGATGTAAGACGAGATCTCGTCGAAACCACTTACGGCATTGTAGTATACAGTTCTTACCGCAAATGTGTATTCAGCTTGAAGATGGCTTGTACAGCCGAAACATATCGCTGATGATAAATTATTAACAAAGTTGTGTCTGGACTTGTTTTTATACGTTTTATTAATAGAATGTTAGTCTAATGGTGACCCTTTAACGTCGAAACGTGTTGCTACAATAGAAAGGACCAGAGTTAGTTGGATCGGCGGTTTTTTATTGTGTTTATTAAGTAATTTCACGAGAACACAAAGGGATGTATAACTTTAAACAAGAAAAATTGCAGCTGGGAATTAGAAAGAATCAGTGACGTTAGTAAGCATACACATATTTCTTAATGCATGCAGAATTGTCACATAGGTGTACTGGATGAGCAGAAGCACTTGCTCAGTTAAAAGGTAAAGTGATCCCGTTACAGGCCCGGTGTGGCCGAGAGGGTGGGTAGAGGTGTAGCTCTACTCTTCCATGACCGCAGCACTAGAAGGAGGTGAGTGGTTAGCAGCACGCCCCGGCCGCACTTTACCCCCGGGATAGACCCGGTACCCATTGTACAGGAGGCCGGGTGGGCCCCAGGGCAGGTCTGGATTGGCGGAAAATCTCGTCCCCACCAGGATTCGATCCCGGATCTCCAGCCCGTAGTCAGTCGCTATACCGACTGAGCTATCCTGTCCACACTTGTTCAGTTACTACACTTAATGGCTGAGGGCTGGAAGATTGGCGTTTCTTTGCTCATATTTCAGGTTCTAAAACAGCGATTTTCACGAAACATTACGGACATCTTGCCATTAGAAAACGTATCAACACCGACATCATTATTTCCTATAGCCTGTAAAAACAACGGTGCACATGCACGAAATTCTGACGTAAGAGCCACTCTAGCATCACTTATTTTGAAGCAATGTTGGTTTCGGAACGTAATAGCTTTTGGAATTTAATGTGCCGAATTGGGAGCCGTACAATTTCTTTTTCTTTTTGGATTTATCTGTCATAGAGATTACGAACAAAACACTGACAAAATGCATGGGAATTTTTAAGTTGAGGCATGTAATATGGCGACGATGCGAATCTTTGATGTTGTATCAGATATACTTAATGTTTAGAGAATACGTATGTAGACCTAAGTACCAAGTTGTTCACATTTAACGTGAAGTTTTATCAGACACTTCATATGCACAGAGCATCGTGTTTAAGTAACAAAGTAATTAAGGAGCTAAAAACAGCAATATTAAGAACAACATGCACATGGGACTATAACCCTTTGCAATAGGAGCGTAGGTTGTAAACGTCTGCTCTGAAATCTGTTTTATATCTGCGCATTACGGTGCAGTTTGACACTGTAGAGGACCGATGCGGCCCCACCCGCAGCGTGTAAGTTGGCTTTTAATTTATACGTCTAGCAGAAGGTGTGATCGAAATTCGTTTAGTAGTTTTGAAGAAGTAAATTACACACGGCAGATGACCTGAAGTTTGACGTTTATTGGACCGTGCATCATTGTGATAACTGGAGAATAATAATCCAACTAGATGCCACTTGTTATTTTATTGTACTTCTTATAGGCTCAACATATTTCGGGCACTACTATGCCCATCATCAGGAACTCACGACTGTAGTGCTGATTACCACATGGACCGTCCGGTTCTTGCTTTGCTGTAGTTGGAGGTTAGGTGTAATTAGGCTGGAGTAGTGTCCGGGTTGCAGGCTCAAGTCGTGCTTGAGCCTGCAATCCGAACACCACTCCAGCCTAACTACACCTAACCTCCAACTACAGCAAACCAAGAACGATACGACCAATGTGGTAATCAACATTATAGTCGCGAGCTCCTGATGATGGTCATAGTAATGCTCGAAACATGTTGAGCCTATAAGAAGTACAATAAAATAACACGTGGCGTCTAGTTGGTTCTTTATTCTTCAGTGACCTGAAGTTTGTTCATGTGCACGGTATGAAGGCATATGAGGGAACGGAATTATGGCTGCAGTGAAGCTTAAACTTCGTTCTGGATGGAGAAGGATGGTCAGTTGCACTTCCCGATCTCTTTATCCCCGGGGAAAGAAACGTCCGCGCTCAGTGAGTGGGAGGCTGAATGGTTCCCATAACCAGTCTGGACTCACTATATTTTGCCTGTGTCGGGAATCTAATAACGATATTTCGGATGTCCAGCCCACAGCCTAGTCAGTGTACCGACTGTACTGTGCCGGTTCTCGGTAGATTACCACGCCCTGTATGCATACTTGCTACGCCAGTAAATTCATAACGCTTTGTGGTCTTTTATACTTGTATATAATTTGCTAGCTTTAAGGTTTATGGTGGCGATGATATGGATGGTGCGTGTTTGGCACGTCAGTTGAGCCGGTTTGGTACACGTAGGTAATCCCAAACTTGCTTATACTAATGTCAGGATCTTAGGAGCGACGAAGGAATTATGGAGCATTAAGCAACTAAATTAGCGCAAATGAAACAGATTTGCGTCATCATGACTTATGTATTGCTGAGTGTTTTGACAGTCTTACTGATCTCATGGTACAAATGTTTACGACAATGCAGTGTAATGACAGTTTAACACGTAACTTCTGATGTTTAGAGTTAACACGCTAAAAAGTAGAATTAATCCAAATAATGTAAAAGAAGTCAGTCTCTACAGTAAAGAACTCGCTGCAGCTCCATTATGAAGATCCACCAGTTAACATAGTTTTGGAAAATACGAGCTTTGTACGAAACATATAAATAAAGTGTTCAGTCGCAAAGCAACGTTTGTTGCAGGCAATCGTGTTATTATTACGGCTGTTTTCTGAAGCTTAATCAATTACTAAATATATTTCAAATTATTAAGATCTTAATAACCTTCCACTTTTAAAACTAAATATTTGTTGGATGACTTTTAAGAAGACAAGGTCATCGTTTCAAGGTCTAAATGAGTAAGGAGTTGATTCTACTTACTGACCTATATTCTCAATTGCGTAACGAGCGTTATGACCCTGGATCCCAACACCAGCAAGTTACATCAGCGGGCAACACACAGGCCAGACGGACCAACAGAGCCGCCCAAAATATTTGAGCTGTTGGTCAGAGTAATGGATTTAAATTGAAGTTGAGCTCGTACGTGGGTTACTTCAAAACAAATTGCCACGGGTGCTCTATAACATTAAGTATTGCCAGTTGACATTGAATTCTGTCAGGCAGGAAGTCCATTTACAGTCTTCTGTGTCTGTTCGTTTTGTCCATAGTAACACAGGCGCGCGGATTTGAAACCCCTTGTATCACCAACTCGAAGAACTCACTCTTTGATATCATCCAAGCATTTTAGACACAATATATTAGAGTATATCTGAAGTGCTATTATATTATATTTTATAGCTATTTATGGTATCTAAAATTCTTCTACAGATTCAAAGAGTGAGTTCTTCGCATCAAAATATAGAAAGCGTTCATATAACAATATTTCCGAAATTAGTAGTTATTTTTGTTTACTTGAAAGATTACATTCAGAAGTAAATTCTTTAGCTATGTAATAATTGTACTTAAAACTGGCATTTACAGTAAACATTCCCAATGTAATGACTGTTGAGTTATTGTTGTTTATCCAGTCACAGTTCACAACAAATGTTCAAAATGTTCTGCACCTGAATTAATGCACGAATGGATATGTCTGATCATGGATTTTCGCACTTTCGAAGATCCCGGTGGTAGCGAAAGTTCCAATAGGCAAAGAAAATGCGTTTGTAAGCTGCCTCTTCATTTTAACTTGGAGCCGAATACAGTCAGCCCTTTAAGTGTCCCATCAGATATAAATCTAAAGGATGGAGGTGGGGTGAATGTGAGGGCTGACCTTGAAAAACAAATATTTGCAGACATATTGATAAGAACATTTTTCCTTATTTTGGTGTGGGGAATCACTTCTGATATCTTTCCAAAGGGTTTAAATATACCCAAAATGCTGTGTATATGAATGCTTGTGTGTTTATACAAATATATATGTAAATTTATTTATTTATTTTTTACATGCATTTTTATTTGAAACTAATGCGCTTGCTATGTGCCAATACATGGACTAGGCTGATCTGGCTAGGGACAGGGACAGGTGGCGGGCGCTTGTGAATGAGGTAATGAACCTTCGGGTTCCATAAAATGTGGAGAATTTATTGACTAGCTGAGGACCTGTTAGCTTCTGAAGGACTCTGCTGCATGGAGTTAGTTAGTTAGTTAGTTGGTTAGTTAGTTAATTAATTTAGTTAGTTGGTTAGTTGTTTAGTTAGTTGTTAGTTAGTTGGTTAGTTAGTTAATTAGTTAGTTGGTTAGTTAGTTAGTTGTTTAGTTAGTTGTTAGTTCGTTAGTTGGTTGGTTAGTTAGGTAGTTAGTTAATTTAGTTAGTTGGTTAATTGTTTAGTTAGTTGTTAGTTCGTTAGTTGGTTGGTTAGTTAGTTAATTAATTAGTTGGTTAGTTGTTTAGTTGTTTGTTAGTTAGGTAGGTAGGTAGGTAGGTAGTTGTTACTGATATATTGTGGCCTGTAAGATGTAAACACTGCACTGTACATATTATATAGTCGAATTTCGTCTGTCGAAATGTTACTATGTCAGGACACAACCGTCGGTTAGGCAGCATACGTCGCTAAAGACACGAGATGTGGCAATACGTCACTGGAACTACTTCCCAGGTGGGTGTTACTCATCACATTCTAAATGAATTGGACACGCTAGTGAGTTCGAGCTTTACTTATGTCTGTCCCACCATTTCAAGGTTACGCTTGGTGGTCAGGTTCTCCCATTTACTGCGAGTATATTTTAACGTGTTACGATTTTGTAAACAGGTATATGAGTGAGAATTCTGAAATGTTGTTTGACTTTAAGCCTGTGGTTTATCTAAATAAAAAGTTAAATTCCTGCCTCACACCGACATGTTTATTTCAAAGAGTAGCACGGTGACGGCAAACGGAAGTGTGCCCCTGTGAACACCATGAAGAGATATGAGAGTAGTAGAGGTATTTTTTTAAGCTCATGGTTCCGTGCATCCTAATTCAATGTTATTAAAAATCCAACCAGATGGAACAATATGCAGATATTTATTTACTGCAAAGCTACTCTACATGTTTCGGGTGTCACAGCACCCATCATCAGGAGTATTAAAAACTCTAACCGCAGCCTCCGGTACAGGTCATAATACTGGTGCAGCTACTTCCCTCCAAAGTGGCCCGATCGGGCCACGTTGGAGGGAGAGTAGCTTTGCAGTAAATAAATAACTGCATACTGTTCCATCTGGTTGGATTTTTATTAACATAGTAGAGGTATATCTCCAGTCTTTCCTAAATTCTGCACTAGATGGAGGTGAGTGGTCAGCTTCACCCCCGCAAACCACTGAGTAATAGTCCGGGTGGCGCCCAAGTTTGGTCCGGATATTTTAGAGGAGAGGTAAGCTCTCTTGGCCCTGTCGGTACTCGAACCTGCAACCCAGTCCGTGTACAGGCTCGGTAATGCGGTTACTTAAGTACTTGCAATAACAGTTTTCTCTGAGAACTTTACGAAACTTAAATGCACAGATTGCAGAGTTGTCATTGGTACATAAGTTGAAGTAAAACTTTACCATTTATTGTAAATATTTGATACCGTAAGATTTCAAGTCGTGTAGAATTTGTAGCAAAGTGTGCTCCCGTGAGATATTTACATCATTTGTGCCACGACGGGTGGAATTAGATAGGATGTGTGGGTTTGTTTCCAGCGCAGGGACCCGAAGCTGTATCATAGCCACCAATCTCGCAACGGCTCTGCCCTCTGGGACCCTTTCCTCGAAGACAAGTCTTTACCTTAACGAGCACACACGAAACGGTTGTACTGCCAGCCCTCTGGGACTCTCCTCCGAAGGGCAACGCAGATGGACACTGAGAATTTTAGCTCCCTTTCCACTGCGAGCTACGATTGCGTGGAATTTAGGCACAGGGAAAAATTTTGCACCACGCGGTGTAGTTACGGAGAGTAAGGTCAGGTGAATCAATACGGTTTTGTTTTGTGTCCTTCAGAGGGGCCGTTGGCTTCTTCACTTTAAGGTCCGCTTCCACTTGCGCCGCCCCCCGGCCGTCCCCCCCCCCCCCGTTCGCCCGCCCTTCCTTCCCGTCTCTCCTCGCTTCTGAACTGTCTATGCCGCCGCTCGCCCGTTCCCCGCGCCCCACCCCGCACCCCCCGCTC
>Ga0123355_10013356_pt1 | contig 12771 bp, 13 predicted proteins | sample TergutEmb28metaG_3_FD_89872 | JGI IMG/M metagenome (GOLD analysis project Ga0123355, IMG submission 89872) | Embiratermes neotenicus P1 segment gut microbial communities from Petit-Saut dam, French Guiana - Emb289 P1 | ecosystem: Host-associated > Arthropoda: Insects > Digestive system > Gut ...
GCCGCCGTCGGCGAGGTCATCGCGGTCGACCGAGGTGAGCACCACGTAGGCGAGCTTCATGAGCTCCACGGTGCGCGCCGCGTTCTCGGGCTCCCCGGCATCGAGCCAGCCATGCGGGTTACCGGTGTCCACCGAGCAGAAGCGGCACGCGCGCGTGCACACGGCACCCATGAGCATGATGGTGGCGGTGCCGGCGTTCCAACACTCACCAATGTTGGGGCACTTGGCCTCCTCGCACACCGTGGCCAGCCGGTGCTCCCTGACCAGCGCGCGAACCGTGCTGAATCCGGCCCCAGTCGGTGCTTTGGCCCTGAGCCATGGGGGCTTGCGCGGGCCGCTTTCCGCCGGCGCGGCGGCGGGTCTCTTGATGCCGTCGCGGACCGCAGTAAACCCTTGAGGCGTAACGTATTTCTCGCCGCTGCGCGCGTGCGCGGCCTCGGTCACGACGGGAATCCCTGAAAGCTCCGGCATGGCCTCATTGTAACGCACGCAGCCGTGCTTCCAGGCTCGCCAGACGCTCTGGAGTCCCTACGTCGCACCAATCGCCCCGGTGCACCTCGCCACGCACGCGACCGGCGGCGATCGCCCGGTTGAGCAGCGGCAGCAGCGGAAACCGCCCCGGCGAGCAGCCGGCGAAGAACTCGGGCCGATAGACCCCAACGCCGGAGTAGGTAAAGCGCTCGCTGTCGCGGTCGACCACCCGGTCGCCCTCGAGAGCGAAGTCGCCGCGCGGGTGATGCGCCGGATTGGGAATGAGCACCAGGTGCGCGTGCGCGTCGTCCTCGAGCGCGAGACGGCCGAAATCGACGTCGGTCCAGACATCTCCGCTCACGACCAGGAACGGCCCGGGCCCGAGCATTGGCACGGCGCGGAAGATTCCGCCGCCGGGCTCGAGCGCTATGGGTCCCTCATCGCTCCACGTAATCCGCACGCCGAAGTCGCGTCCGTCGCGGAGCGCCGCGCGCAGCTGACCGCTGAGCCAGGAGAGATTGATGACCACCTCGCGGATGCCCGCCCGCGCGAGCGCCGCAAGGTGCCAGGCGATGAGGGCGCGCCCGCGCACCTGCACCAGTGGCTTGGGCAAGGAGTCGGTGATCGGACGCAGGCGCTCGCCACGTCCGGCCGCCAGCAGCATCGCCTTCATGGACGCGTACCGGAGCGGCGCTGGCGCTCGGCGGCGATGCGCGCGTTGGCGCGCGGCAGCTGCGGCACCACCCTCTCTTCGAGGAAGCGGGCGAGCACGCCGAGCTCGGCGTAGCGCGCACACGCGTCGCGCAGGTGGTCGAGCGTGCGCGGCAGGTCGGACAGGTAGCCGGGCTTGGCGTCGCGGTACCACAGGCGGCAGAAGATCCCGAGCACCTTGAGGTGCCGTTGCACGCCGATGAGGTCGAACCAGCGCAGGAACTGCGCTTCGCTCGCGCCCCCCTCGCCCCCCAGCGCCAGGAGCCGGGCGCGAAAGGCACGCACCCAGCCAACGACGCGCTCGCGCGACCAGGCGATGTAGCAGTCCTTGAGGAGCGAGACCAGGTCGTATCCTACCGGTCCGCGCAACGCGTCCTGAAAATCGACGATGCCGGGGTTGCGCTCGCCGACCACCATGAGGTTGCGCGCGTGATAGTCGCGATGTACGAACACCACCGGCTGCGCGAGCGCTTCGCCGATCAGGAATTCGCAAGTCCTCTCGAGCAGCTGCGCTTCGGCTGAGGAGAGCGTGAGCGACAGGTGCCGGGCGAGAAACCATTCGGGCATGAGCGCCATTTCGCGCGCGAGCTCGGTGCGGCCGTAGGGTGCGAGCTGCGCACACGCCGCGCGGCCGCGCACCTGGATGGCGGCGAGCGCCTCGAGCGCATCCGCGTACAGCCGCTCGGTGTCGTCGCCCGCCTCGAGGCGCTCGAGATACAGTGTCGTGCCCAGATCCTCGAGCAACAACAGCCCGCGCGCAGCGTCCGCGTGGTGAATGTGCGGAACATGCGCGCCGAGGGCCTCGAGGAGCGCCGACACCTTGAGGTATGGCCGCACGTCCTCCTTGTCCGGCGGCGCATCCATCACCACGTACGTGGCGCCGCCGGCAAACGCGCGCAGGTAGCGCCGGAAGCTCGCATCGCTCGAGGCCGGCTCGATGCGCTCGAGCGGCAGGCGCAGCTCGCGTGTTAGCCAATCGTGGATCAGCGCGAGTCGCGCATCCGTTTCAACCATGTGACGTGCAAGGGTTTTTCGGCCCGCTGGGCTGCGGCGCACCATTATAATGCCGCCCTTCATGCTGCGTTCGAGCCCATTCTGGATCGCGGTTGCGTCGCTCGGCGCCATCATGCCCGCCGCGTGGGCCGAGGATCCGGCGTGTCAGTCACAGATCACGCTGCCGCCGACGTCTTCGGCCGCGCCAACCCCGGCGACACCGCCAACCCCGGCGACACCGCCAACCCCGGCGACACCGCCAACCGCGGCGACGCCCGCGAGCTCCGCGGGCGCGGCGAAATCCCCCGGCGCCATCCAGGTCACGAGCGACGAGGCCACGCTCGGCGTCGATGGCAACGCGACGCTCAGAGGCAATGTCGAGGCGCATCAGGGTGACCGGAAGATCCGTGCGGACGAGGTCGAATACGACTCCCGGACCGGCACGCTGCGCAGCACCGGGAACATCGAATTACAGGATCCGCTGGTGCACGTGACCGGCGCGTCCGGCAGCTACTCTGCTGCCACCGGGGCCGACTTCCGTTCCGCACAGTTCAGTCTGCAGCAGCGCCCCGGACGTGGCTCGGCGGAGCGGATGGCGCTCACGCCCCAGGGGACGCTCGAGCTGGAGAAGGTGAGGTTCACCACCTGTCCGCTGCACGACGACTCGTGGTACCTCAAGGCCGACAGCATTGTGCTCGACACGCACAGCAAGATCGGTACCGGTCGCGATGCACAGATCAACTTCATGGGCGTACCGCTCATCTACCTGCCGTGGGTGTCGTTTCCGCTGTCCGACGAGCGCAAGAGCGGCTTCCTCTTTCCCGGCCTCGGCAGCACCTCGACCAACGGCCTGCAGATTTCGGTGCCCTACTACTGGAACATCGCGCCGAACTACGATTTCACCTTCGAGCCCATCATCTACACCAAGGCCGGCGTCGACCTCGCCGGCCAGGTGCGATTCCTCACCGAGCACCAGCGTGGCGAGCTGAACTGGAACTACCTGCCGTACGACCGCCAGTTCGGCGGCAGCCGTAACCGCGTGCAGTTCAACGACGTTGCCGAGCTGCCGAACGACTTCCGCCTGACAATCAATGCGGAGAACGTGAGCGACCGGACCTACTTCGAGGACTTCTCGACGGGTCCGGAGGGCGCCAGCACGGCCTTTCTCGACCGTAGCGCGAAATTGAGCTACCGCAGCGAGCACTGGACCCTGGATGCGCAGGCGCAGCAGTACCAAACCCTCGACTACACGCTGCCGGAAACGCTGCGGCCGTATGCGCGCGTGCCGCGCATCGTGGTCGACGCCGACTACGGCATCGGCCCGGGAGGGCGGCTCCACTATGGTTTCGAGTCCGAGGTGGTCGACTTCGCGCACGTCGAAACGCCCGTGACCGTCACCACCGGCTGGCGCGCGGACGTCATGCCGGAGATCTGGCTGGACCTGGGTGGCCCGGGGTCCTTCCTGCGTCCGGCGTTTGCCTGGCGCGGCACGCAGTACGAGCTCAACGAGCTCGGAGCCGGACAGGTAGAGCGCTCGCCGTCACGCACGCTGCCGATTGCGAGCATCGATTCGGGCCTGGCATTCGAGCGTCCCAGCGGATCGCACAACCAGCGCACGCTCACCCTCGAGCCGCGCATCATGTACCTCTACGTCCCCTACCGCGACCAGAATCGGCTGCCGGTGTTCGACACCGGGGTCCCGGACCTGAGTCCGGTGATGCTGTTCCGCACCAACAGCTTTGTCGGCGCCGACCGCGTGAGCGACGCCAACCAGTTGAGCCTCGCCCTCACCAGCCGCCTGCTGGACGCGCAGAGCGGGCAGCAGTTCATCGCCGCCACCCTCGGCCAGACCTACTACTTCGAGACCCCGCGCGTGACACTGCCCGGAGTGACGCCGCCGAGCGGCAGCCGTTCGGACCTGGTGGCACTGCTTTCCGTCACGGCATTCCAGAGCTGGAGCGCGGATGCCGCGGTGCAGTGGGATCCGCAGAACCAGCGCAGCGAGCGCACGACGGTGAACCTGCAGTACCGGCCCGCCCTGAACAAGGTGATCAACTTCGCCTATCGGTACGAGCGCTTCACCACCACCACGCAGCTGGTCCCGGAGCCCGTCGACGGCTCCTACCAGCTGGTGCCGATACCCGTGCAGTCGGGCTTCGACCAGCTGGAACTGTCGGTCGCGTGGCCGATCGCGCGCGAGTGGAGCATCTTCGCCAAGGACGTCTATGCGCTGCGCAACCCCCAGCCCCCGCCCCCGGCGGCCGCGGTGCCGGAGTCGACGGAACTGGAGCGTTTCCTCGGCTTCGAGTACCGTGCGTCCTGCTGGCGGGTACGGCTGGGTGCCCGCCGCTATGTGAGCAGCCACGACGGCAGCCAGACCACGGGCGTCTGGCTGCAGCTGGAACTCAATGGCCTGTCCGGTGTCGGATCGGCGTCGGACACCTCGCTGGGCGAGGAAATCCGGGGTTACACGGCCCCGGGCGCCCCCATCATCAAGAGCCAGGGCCCCCTGAGGGGCATCTGGTAAGGGAATTCGGCAAGACTATGCGGCGGATAGTGACTTCGGCCTCGGCGTGGCTGGCAGTGGGTGCGGCAGCCCTGGCGGTGCAGGGAAGCGCCTGGGCGCAAACGCGCGAGCTCGCCACTCAGGGTGAGCTGCTCGACCGTGTGGTGGCTATCGTGAATGACGGCGTGGTGCTGAACAGCGATCTCGACGCCCAGATCGCGGCGGTCAGCGAGCGGCTGCGCCAGCAGCGTCTCGAGCTGCCACCGCAGAACGTGCTCCGCCAGCAGGTGCTCGAGCGGCTGGTGGTTCAGGAGATCGAGGTGCAGCGCGCCCAGCACGCCGGCATCAAGGTGACCGACGACATGGTGAACACCGCGCTGACGGACGTGGCGAAGCGCAACAACATCACCCTGTCGCAGCTGCCCGATGCCCTCGCGCAGCAGGGCATCGACTATGCCGGCTACCGCGAGGACATCCGCAAGGAAATCATGCTGCAGATGGTGCGCCAGCGCGACGTGCTGCAGCACATCAGCGTCACGCCACGCGAGATCGATCAGTTTCTCGACAAGCAGGCCAAGGCGCCAACCGAGCACAACGAGTACAACGTGTCGCACATCCTGATCACGGTGGGCCAGGAAGCGAGCGCGGCGCAGATCGAGGCGGCGGGGAAGCGCGCTCAGGACGTATACCAGCGCGCCAAGGGGGGTGAGGACTTCGCCAAGCTCGCCGTGGCCTACTCCAACAGCCAGACGGCGCTCGACGGCGGTGCGCTCGGCTGGCGCAAGGGCAACGAGCTGCCGACGTTCCTCACCGACATCATCATGAAGCTCAAGCCGGGACAGGTGAGCGAGCCGCTGCGCACGCCGACCGGCTTCCACATCATCCGCCTGAACGAGGTGCGCGGGGGCACGGCAGAGACAACCGTCGAGGACCAGGTGCACGTGCGCCACATTCTGATCAAGACCAACGAGCTGGCGGACGATGCCACCGTGCGCGCCAAGCTCGAGGCGATCCGCCAGCGGGTGCAGAAGGGCGAGGATTTCGCCGGCATCGCGCAGGTGACCTCCCAGGATCCGACCTCGGCCGCCGAAGGCGGGGATCTCGGCTGGGCCGGACCGGGTACGTTCGTGCCCGAGTTCGAGCAGGCCATCGCGCCGCTGAAGGACGGCGACCTCAGCGAGCCGTTCCACACCCAGTTCGGCTGGCATATCGCGCAGGTGCTCGGCCATCGCCGCTACGACAACACCGACGAGATCAAGCGCCGTCAGGCCCTGGAGGCGATCCGGGCCAGCAAGGCTGACGAGGAAACCGAGCTGTGGCTGCGGCGCATGCGGGACGAAGCGTACGTCGACTACAAGTCGTAAGGTTCCGCGGATCGCGTTGACCTCAGGGGAGCCGGCCGGGATCGGGCCGGAGCTGTGTCTGGCACTTGCAGCGCTCGAGCTGCCCTGCGAGGTGGTATGTCTCGGCGACCGCGCGCTGCTCGATGAGCGCGCGCAGCGCCTGCAGAGCGCCGTCGCGCTCTCGGCGTACGCCGGTCCCGGGCACGCGGCACGGCAGCGGAGCGGGATCCTCCAGGTGGCGCACGAGCCGCTCGCCGCGCCGAGCGTGGCAGGCAGACCCGATCCGGCCAATGCCCGCTACGTTCTCAGACTCCTCGATCGCGCCATCGACGGTGCGCGCGCAGGGGAGTTCGACGCCATCGTCACCGCGCCGTTGCAGAAAGGGATCATCAACGACGCCGGCATCGCTTTCACGGGCCACACCGAATACCTCGCGCAGCGCTTAGGCAGCGCGCGCGCCGTGATGATGCTGACGGCGGGCGAGCTGCGGGTAGCGCTCGCGACCACTCACCTGCCGCTGAAGGCGGTGAGCGCCGCCATCACCATCGACTCGCTGTTCGATGTGGCCTCGATCCTGGCCCGCGAGCTCGAGGGACGCTTTGACGTCCGTGACCCGCGCATCGCAGTCTGCGGTCTGAACCCGCACGCCGGCGAAGCCGGCCACCTCGGCGACGAGGAGGTGCACGTGATCACGCCCGCGGTCTCAGCCATGCGCACGGCGGGCATCCGCGCCACCGGGCCGCTGCCCGCCGACACGGTATTCGTACCGCAGGTGCTGGCGGGGTTCGACGCCGTGCTCGCCATGTACCACGACCAGGGTCTGCCGGTGGTCAAGTACATGGGCTTCGAGCGCGCGGTCAACGTGACGCTCGGCCTGCCGGTGGTGCGCACCTCGCCCGACCACGGTACGGCGCTCGATCTGGCGGGCACCGGCCGGGCCGACTGCGGCAGCCTCGCTGCAGCGGTGCGGCTCGCAGCCCGGCTCGCAGCCCACCGGCACTGATGCCGGCTGGGACCCGCGCGGGGCAGCCGCCGCGCCGCAAGCGCTTCGGCCAGCATTTCCTGCACGACCCGGCTGTCATCGAGCGCATCGTGCGCGCGCTCGCCCCGCGCCCGGGGGATCACCTGGTGGAGATCGGACCCGGTCGCGGCGCGCTCACGGCAGCGCTGCTGGCGAGCAGCGGCTGCACGCTCGATGCGGTCGAGATCGATCGCGACCTCGCGGCCCTGTTGCGCGAGCGCTTTGGCTCCTCGCCGCACTTCGTGCTGCACGAGGGCGATGCGCTCAGGTTCGATTTCGCCCTGCTCGCCCGGGAGCGCGGCGGACCACTGCGCCTCCTCGGCAACCTGCCCTACAACATCTCCACCCCGTTGTTGTTCCGGCTGCTGGACCAGGCCGCGGCGATCGTCGACATCACGGTGATGCTGCAGCGGGAGGTGGTTGCGCGGCTCGCGGCCTCACCCGGGGAAGCGGACTACGGACGGCTCACCGTGATGCTGGCTCCCCGGGTGCAGGTGGAGTGGCTGTTCGACGTCGGGCCCGGCGCGTTCCAGCCGCCCCCTAAGGTTCGTTCCGCGGTCGTGCGCCTCACCATGCGCGCAGCGCCGCTCTTTGCCATCAGCCCGCACTACGCACAGGTGGTCGCGGCAGCCTTCGCGCAGCGGCGCAAGACGCTGCGCAATGCGTTGAGGCACCTGCTCACCCGGCAGCAGATCGAGGCGTGCGCGCTCAATCCCGGTGACCGCCCGCAGACGCTCGCGCCGCAGCAATTCAACACTCTGGCCCAGGCTCTCGACCGGGTGCATGACGGGCGTTAGTCTTCCGCCAACGAAGCCTGCGTCGTGGGGATGGTATGGGGGTCTACCGTCGCGTCCTGCTGGTCGTTGACCTGAGCAGCGACAGTCTCGCAATCGGACGCAAGGCGCAGGGGCTCGCCGCTGCGCTCGGTGCCGAGGTCGAGCTGCTGCACGTGGTGGAATTCGTGCCGGTCGAGCCCATGGGAGAAACGCTGATGCCCGCGGTACGCGTCGAGCAGGAGCTGCTGCTGCAGGCGCAGCAGCGCCTCGCCGCGCTGGCGGCGGAACTGGGCCTGAGTGCCGCCTCCCGCCGTGTGGAACGCGGCAACGTCAAGGCCGAAATCGTGCGCGTGGCGCGCGAGCGCCATGCGGACCTCATCATCCTCGGCAGCCGCGAGCGGCACGGTCTGTCGATACTGGTGAACCTCACCGAGGACACCGTGCTGCACGCCGCGCCGTGCGACGTGCTGGCGATACGCGCCCGACCTTGAGTCTGCGCGCAGCGCTTTTTGGGTAGAATTGCGCCCATGGCCGCTGCCCCGCACAAGATCCGGGTCGACGTCGAGACCAGCTACCTCGACGAGCAGTCCGACCCGCGCGAGAGCCGCTACGTGTTCGCCTACACCATCACCATCCGCAACGAGGGCCAGGTGCCGGCGCGCCTGCTCACGCGGCACTGGGTGATAACGGATGCGAACGGCAAGGTGGACGAGGTACGCGGCGACGGTGTGGTCGGCGAGCAGCCCTATCTCAAGCCCGGACAGGGTTTCCGCTACTCGAGCGGCGCGGTGATCGAGACCCCGGTGGGATCCATGCAGGGCAGCTACCAGATGCTCGCCGACGACGGCGCCCATTTCGACGCGCCCATCGAGCCGTTCCGGCTCGCCAAGCCCGGCGTGCTGCATTAGCGCCTTCCCCGCAGTCAGGTGACGCGCTATGCCATCGGCGATCTGCAGGGCTGCGAGCAGGAGCTGCACGCCCTGCTCGCCCGCTTGAGGTTCTCGGCCGATCGTGACCGGCTCTGGTTCGTCGGCGATCTCGTCAATCGCGGCCCCGGCTCGCTCGCGACGCTGCGCCTGGTGCGCTCCCTCGGCGACAACGCGGTCGTGGTGCTCGGCAATCACGATCTGCATCTGCTCGCGGTCGCGCACGGCGCGCAGCGCCTGCGCAGATCCGACACCCTCGACGAGGTGCTGACGGCACCCGACCGCGACCAGCTGATCGAGTGGCTCGCAGCGCGGCCGCTGGCGCACGCTGAAGGAGCGGACCTCATGGTGCACGCCGGCGTCGTGCCGCAGTGGAGCGTGGCCCTGACGCTGCAACTTGCCGCGGAGGTCGAGAGCGCGTTGCGCCGCGATGCACGTGCGCTGTTCGAGCACATGTACGGCAACGAGCCCGAGCGCTGGAGCGAGCGGCTCGCGGGCATGGAGCGGCTGCGCTTTGTCATCAACGTGCTGACCCGTCTGCGGCTGTGCACTGCCGACGGGCGCATCGACGTCGCCCTCAAAGGCGTCCCGCCACCGCCGCCCTCGCTGCTGCGGCCCTGGTTCGAGCACCCGCAACGCGCAACCCGCGACGGGCGCGTCATCTTCGGCCATTGGTCGGCGCTCGGGCTGGTGCAGCGGCCCGGCCTCCTCGGCCTGGACACCGGTTGCGTGTGGGGCGGCGAGCTCACCGCCGCGGACCTCGACTCGGACCGTGCCCCGGTGAGCGTCCCGTGCGCCGGTTACCAGCGGATCGGTGTGGACTGACGGGACAGGGTTCTACGGCAGAGCGGTCGCGCTCGGCCCCCAGGCGACCAGCATCTGCGGGGTCCACGGCGTGACGACACCGGGCGCGAGCTCCAGATCGACGGGCTGGCCGCCGCCGGGCGTGACCGGCAGGACGATGCGCTGCGCGGCGTGCACTTCGAGCGCCCCGATCGACCCCGGCGTCACCCGGAAAGCGAGACGCAGCGGCCAGCTGACTCCCTCGACGGGCCGCAGCGTGATGCTGCCCGAGCCGCTCGCGGCTGATAGGTCCACCACCAGCGTGTTGCGCTGCCAGTGCTGTGGAAAGCTGTCGGTGGGAGCGCCGGTAATCTCGACCGCATGCGCCGGCGGGGGCGGCGGCGGTGGGTCGCGATGGCGCCAGGGCCAGTGCGCCTTCAGGCTGCTGCAGCCGCTCACCGAGACCGCGAGCATCAGAGCGGCCGCACCTGCCGCGGCGTGCCTTCGGGGCCTGTGCGTCATCGCTGACTCCTCGTTCCGGCGCTTCAGCGCGTACCATACCGCGAAAAGCACGGAGGACACATGCAATCCCTGCAGGCGTTCAATTTCCGGCAATGGATCGATGCCAACCGCAAGGAGCTGAAGCCGCCGGTGGGCAACAAGCGCGTGTTTCGCGACGGCGACTTCATCATCATGGTGGTCGGCGGCCCCAACGCGCGTAAGGACTTCCACGTCGACCCGGGCCAGGAGTTCTTCTACCAGCTCGAGGGCGACATGGTGCTCAGGACCATGCAGGAGGGGCGTGCGGTGGACGTCCCGATCCGCGCCGGCGAGGTGCTGCTCATTCCGCCGCGGCTGCCACACTCGCCGCAGCGGCCGGCCAACACCGTCGGGCTGGTGGTCGAGCGCGCGCGCCGCGCCGGCGAGCTCGACGGCTTCCAGTGGTACTGCGAGCGCTGCGGCCAGCTGCTGTACGAGGAGTTCTTCGAGCTGACCGATATCGAGAAGCAGTTTCCGCCGGTGTTCGAACGGTTCTTCGCGAGCGCGGCGAAGCGCACCTGCACGCGCTGTGGCGCGATTATGGAGGAGCGCTCCTAGATGTACGCGCGGATCCCGGTCGATGGCCGCGAGGTCGACATCGACCTGTGGCACCCGGTGGACCTTGCCCTGGAGCTGGATTTCTCCGCCCCGCAGCCACGCCACTTCGGCGCGCCGCGCGCGAGCGCCCGGCCGTTCGAGACTCCGGGATCCGGATTCAAGGGTGCCGTGGTGCGTGGCTCGAGCTGCAACTGCGACGTCATCACCCTCATTCCTCACTGCAACGGCACGCATACCGAGTGTGCCGGGCACCTCACGCGCGAGCGGCTCGATGCCTGGCGCGTGACGCCCGCGGGGCCGGTGCCGGCGCTGCTGCTGTCGGTCACCCCGGAAGAGCCCGTCGGCGAGGACAGCGACCCTGTGCCGCAGGCGAGGGACCGGCTCATCACCCGGCAGGCGCTCCAGCGCGCCTGGCCGGCGAGCCTACCGTTCGCGCCGCGCGCGCTGATCATCCGCACGCTGCCAAACACTGCGGACAAGCGGGTGCGCGACTACACCGCGCAGATGCCGCCGTACCTGTCGCAGCAGGCGGCGGCGTTGCTCGTCGAGCGCGGCATCGAGCACCTCGTCGTGGACGTGCCCTCGATCGATCGTACGCACGACGAGGGACGGCTCACAGCGCACCGCATCTTCTTCGGGCTGCCGCGCGGGAGCTTCGAGCTCGCCGCCGCGGCACGACCGGGAGCCACCATCACCGAGCTCGCCTTCGTCCCCGACGCATTGGCCGACGGCGCGTATCTCCTGCAGCTGCAGGTGCCGGCGCTCGGCGGCGATGCCGTGCCGAGCCGGCCGCTGTTGTTCCCCGTGGCGGAGCGTAACCCGTGAGCGCGGACGCTGCGCTGGCAGCGGCGCGGGCGCGCGATGCCGCCGATCCGCTGCGAGACTGGCGCGCGCAGTTCGCGCTGCCGCGCGCCGAGGGTGGTCTCGCCGAGCGTGGTGAGCCGCTCACATACCTGTGCGGTCATTCCCTTGGCCTGATGCCGCTTGCGGCCCGCGAACGGGTGAACGAGGAGCTCGATGACTGGTCGCGGCTCGCCGTTCTCGGGCACGAGCACGCGCGGCGCCCGTGGATCCCGTATCACGAGAACCTGGCCGCGGGGCTGGCAACCCTGGCCGGAGCCGATGTGAGCGAAGTCGTGGCCATGAATTCGCTCACCGTGAACCTGCATCTGCTGCTGGCGAGCTTCTATCGCCCCGAGGGCAAGCGCACCCGCATCCTCATCGAAGCGGGAGCGTTCTCCTCGGACCGGCACGCGGTCACCTCGCAGATCGCCTGGCGCGGGCTCGATCCCGAGAGCGCGCTGCTCGAGCTCGCGCCGCAGCCGGGCGAGGACACGGTGCCGGAGGAGGCGATTGAGGCTTGCCTCGCGCGCCACGGCGAGGAGATCGCGCTGGTGCTGTGGCCCGGAGTGCAGTTTCGCACGGGTCAGGCGTTCGATATGGCGCGCATCGCACGCGCCGCACATGCCCGCGGTTGCCTCGCGGGCTTCGACCTGGCGCATTCCATCGGCAACCTGCCGCTCGCGATGCACGCCTCCGAGGCGGACTTCGCGGTGTGGTGCAGCTACAAGTATCTGAATGGCGGCCCCGGCGCGATCGGCGGCTGCTTCGTGCACCAGCGCCACTGCGCGGCGCAACCGCGCAACCGCCACGCCGGCGGGCTCCCGGGCGCGCGGCTCGCCGGCTGGTGGAGTCACGAAGAAGCCACGCGATTTCTCATGGAGCGAGAGTTCCGCGCCTCGAGCGGCGCAGCCGGCTGGCAGATCAGCAATCCACCGATCCTCGCCGCGGCGCCGCTCATCGCGTCGCTGGCGATTTTCACGGCGGCGGGCATGGAGCGGCTGCGCGCCAAGTCGGTGGAGTTGACGGATTACCTGGACGCGCTCGTCCGTCCCCTCGAGCCGACGGTGCACATCGTCACGCCGCGCGACAGTGCCCGGCGCGGCTGTCAGCTGTCGCTGCGCATCACGGGCGGGCGCGGCCGGCGCGTGTTCGAGGCACTGACCGCACGCGGGGTGATCTGCGACTGGCGGACGCCGGACATCATCCGCATGGCGCCGGTGCCGCTGTACAACCGCTTCGAGGATGTGTGGAGCTGCGCACGCACCCTGGAGGACGTGCTGCGGGACACCCCGTGAGCACC
>Ga0123355_10013357_pt1 | contig 12771 bp, 10 predicted proteins | sample TergutEmb28metaG_3_FD_89872 | JGI IMG/M metagenome (GOLD analysis project Ga0123355, IMG submission 89872) | Embiratermes neotenicus P1 segment gut microbial communities from Petit-Saut dam, French Guiana - Emb289 P1 | ecosystem: Host-associated > Arthropoda: Insects > Digestive system > Gut ...
AGAGGGGAAGGAGGGGAGGGGGGAGGAGGGAGAGAGGGTGAGGGGGGGGGGGGTGGGGGGACAAACCAACCCAACATAATAAATAGTCCTGTCTGATTCATTTTTTAATATATTAGTAAAGCTCATAAAATCTCACTCCAAATCGATTACTTAATATCATATTATGACCCACTTGGAAACAGACTCCAAAAGCAAAGACTGTCCCACTAGGGAACATAGATGATTTGGGATGAAATGTACTGCATTTTATTGGCAACCGCCTGCTCTTTGTTCTGGTATATGCTTCTTTTCCTTATCAAGATCACATTCTCTAGTAGTGAATATTGTAAAGATGGGGTTAATGCTCAAATTAGGACATGGAAGTTTACCCATGTAATTAAACAAAAAATATTGGAAATGAGGATTTGAATCATGTTAAAAAATCTACAGCAATACTTCTCTATCACTTTAACAGCCATGACTAATTTACATATTTACAAGAGTAAAGGGTAAATTTTACGATATCAATTGTGAATTTTCCACCATGTCTACAGTATGGAAAAAAAAAGTGACATATACAATATTTGGTACTGTCATACTTAAGATAGTGTTTTGGCTAATGACTATATCATTGTTAGTAGATAAATTCATCATGCTACAATATCGCACTATTTATAGTGCACATTACTGGTAAGGAATACACTGAATGTTGTGCTTCATAGGGTTGGGTTCGAATCTCATCCTGGAGGAGCAGCTATCCTGAGAGTTATTGTGCGATTTTCCCCCACTACCTCCAGGATAGCTGATTACATACTTTCCAGTCACTACATATAATATTCTAAATTTGGAATTCTGTCAAGGTATACTATTAATTGTAGGTTCTGTCAATATAGATACAGTGAATTAGTACTTCAGCATGCCAAACAAGTTATTTAAAATTTTTTCACATTATGAAACCCAGTGATTCCCTGGCTACATAAAGATGCACTTAATATTTTTGTTAACTTTTGTACGACGTGGCTTAAACTGACTTCTGCTTGTGCACACTGTGATGATCGCATAATTCGAACTGCATAATGAACATTAGAATGTTTCAAAAACTGGAAGATTTTAATTATATAGTCACTTAAATAGTGCCCTTATTTCATATATAATATTCCCAAAAATAACAAATGCACTATCTGGAATGTTAACACACTGTATGGGTTCAGTTCACCGACAGTGTTAACATACAGTAGAATACTAAAATACAAATTATCATATCAGATCATATCATTATTGTTGTATTGATACTCTTTTTCAGAGCAGTTATCGTACAAAATATTTTATTCTTGAATGTGAAGGATCAAAATAATATCCTTGTTAATAATAATAATTTTTCTGTGGTGTCACAGTCACTGATAAGTAGTGCTATTCAAACAGCAAGAATCATGTATCCTTGTTTAGAGTACCCATTAACAATTCGTATTATACGGTCAATTAAAGCCAAGCTAAATTAAAAATAATCAAGCAAACACAACAGTTTTAGAAGGCAGGACACAAATGAAATGTAAATCTGCTTGCAGATCACAGTTTATCCGTTTTACCCTCTGATGCCTAATGCCCAGAATACATGTCACACAATTTGATGATCAAAATGCCAAATGTAAGGTGCAGATGACTGCAATTATACCCTTCCTTATGTAGCTCTCATTTAAATTCCAGTCTCCTGCATGCCACATCAGACATTTAATTCTGATGCCAAAGGGTTATGATCTATAGCAACAGAACTGAACATACAGACTTTTCAGTTAGTAAGACATATTGTATCTAGGCATTCCTTGCTTGAAGTCCATTTTTATCAGGTTGAAGAAATTCACTGATGATTGCTTCCACCATTTCATTCAGCATGTCTTGAAGTACTTGAAGGTCTCTGTAATCAGAAAATGTCACACCTTATGGAGTGAAATCCTCTAAAAGGAGAAGTATGAGAACATGTTATTATTTAGTAATTTTGAATTGAAAGTGAGATTCCCTTTACTAGATATTACACCATATAAATTCTGCATTAAATGATACATTTTCACCAGCAAACCACATTTCATGTATTATGTTCTCTAGCAATTCTGGCACATTCTTCAACACATGGCACGATTTATTTTTAAAGCACAATTAGTAGATGCACAGCCCATTCTTGCTGTATCTGTTCCATAAATACAGATTCTACCATACTATATTTTACTGTTTTCACCTTTTCCAGCTCAACTGTTCTCCTACAGACTGAATACTGTGTCTTGTATTGTGAGGTGACACAGAAAAGTTAAGTTCTAAAGTGATTTTTTTGCCAGGAAAATTTTAAGTAGCATCCACCATGTTTATAATATCAGCTTGTCTTGAAATGAGGGCAGCTTATGTGTTATGCTGGCTTTTGTTGCAGTAGTCATGCTGATCATGTGTTCAGTAATTAATGGCTCTACAAAATGAAAACAGGACACATATAATCAATATAAAGTAAACACAAAAGGTAGATACAATTTTTTTAATAGCAATACCTTGGATGAAGGTAGGAAGTAACAAATTTACATGTTTTATAACAAGATGAAAACTGTACAAACACAAACAATGTGAAGTGGTTTTGCACATTTAATATTTGACATTACTGACATGAAAGTAAAGCAATTACACAGGCACAATGTCTCCCTGTGAGCTGACATTTCTTTGTCTGCGTGATTAGTATTTGTACTGGATTTTAAATGTTTATGTACAAGCAAGGAGAACTGGTGGAATGATACCGACAGGAGAAAGCCAAAGTACTTTAGAGATAAACCTATTCCAATGGCACTATGCTCACCACAAATCCCACATGGACTGGCTTGGGATTGAACCTGGGGCTCTGCAGTGAGAGGTCGATAACTAACTGCCTAAGCCATGGCACATATGCCTGTAGGCATATAGACCCAATGGGGAAATGGAGAATATACTGTAAGAGTATTCTGAGAAACTGAAACTGCCCGATTGGGAGACACAAACTACAAATCACACTTTACACATAAAAGAAATACTACAATCAGTATGGAACTGTGTATTTCACACTTAGTGAGCTCCTACACATTGCAGACCTGTAATATATTTAATAGAAAAATTTTACTGCAGGTGTGGTATTGTACCTAAATAGCTTCAAAATACCAAACCTGAGGACACAACCACATATACTGCATTTCAGACTCACTAAAACTACTAAACGAAAGAGACATTCCCAGTCACACAGCCTAATTTCTAAGATCATGTTGAATGTGATGTCATGTACTTTGGTAGACAGGCTCCAATGTTTCAAATGAATATGCTGCATGTATCTTCAGGCCTCAAGAGCTGAGGTGGAGGCAATAAGTTCCTCCAAAATGGTGGCACCTACACATGACACTACATAACACTGCATTCCATTCCATCAGATGGTATTCTTAAAGGCCACTGCTGTGCTAACCACAAATCTCATACAGTACCTAAATCAATTTTGGGGCTACTGTTCCTAGAATAGTTTCTACTTATGATGCATAACTTTTCAGAAACTCACAGTATTCATACTTACGTCTCTGTAGGGGGTGCACAAAGTTCAGCGTAGTACTTGATTTTTGGCTCTGTACCACTAGTACGCAAAGTTGCCACTAATCCATTTTTAAATGTGAATGTGATCATCTGACTAGAAGAAGAAACCGGCAGAATGGCTTTTTTGTTAGGTTGAGAAGAGTCATAGCCAGGTTTCAACAGATCACGTACAAACTTCACTTCATATTTGCCATTCAGCAGCGATTCAGGATACTGAAAATACATCAGTCACTCACACATTCGAGTAACAACAGTGGTGGTGGTGGTGGTGGTGGTGGTGGTGGTGATGGTGGTCATATAATATACAAAGGTAAAGTAATCCTTAAATAAACCATAAAGGCATATTGGGAAGTGGAGGTGTAGCACCACTTGTTCTTAATTGTGGCACTTGATGGGAGACAGTAGTCAGTTTCACACCCCTGCTGCTTTACCATAATAGAAAGAATCCCTAGCACCCAATGAATAGGAGTGTGGAGAGAACAGAAAAATCTCTTGCTCCGGTCAAAAATTGGACTACAATTCCTCAGCTGTCCAGACCACAGCCCAGTCACTGTCCTCCCTCTGCTATCCTGGTCACTTCATACAAAATTTATCAGAAATTGAAGAAACTAAGCAAAAAATTTACTTTTGCACCCCTGTAATAACTGGTAGATTAATGCAACACAGACTCTTAAGAAAGCCCACATAACTTATTCCATTAGTGCAACCAAACCATTAAACACCCTGCACACAATGTTTCTGGAAAGGATAAAATATACACTTGTTAGGCAACAGACTAAGAAAACCTAATATATATATAAATGTAATTTTCCTCCCACTTTTCCATTTCCTACAATGAACCTGACAGAGAAACCCAAAGATACGAATGTTTTTTACTGTGTGTTCTTGCCTGTATGTGGAGTAGCCTTAGCTGTTAACGTGAAATGCAAGGATTGTGGTGGAGTTCTTGGATGTGATTTGAGTTGTAATTCCCAAGTACTTCAAGTAATGAGTAAATTTAATATCATAATTTGAGTGTTAATTCTTCTGAAGCTTTAGCTACGCTCTGATGTAGCTTAGGAAAGCAACTACCCTGAAGGAAAAGAATGGATACTTCTGTTTGTATGACACAAACTTGCAGGGTACCCCGACATTTTAAACTATGGGACTATGGGAATATAAATTACGTGAAGGCAACCAAATAAGTATCAAAACATTGATTACTGGTTCAGTGCAGTTTTGAGCTACATCATCACACTCAAGTGGGTCTGTAGCATATAATCTATGTTTCACATAGCAGGTTACAAAGATTTATCAGTTATTATTATGACACCAAAACATTTTCGCATATACGTACCGTGTTTGGTTGTCCTGAAAACGTACGCAATCTTTCAAACAATTTCTTAATGACTGGTTGCTCATTGCATAGGAAGTATGAATTACAGTTGATGTGATAACCATACCTAACATAAAGAAACACTGTGTTAAAAAGTTCATGCAGATTACGAAATGAAATGGAACGAAAATCTGATTCTGTTAATGGCTTCTTGGGAGAGAGGACATACAGCAAGAGACAGTTTTAATTTAGACCAGATGCAAACACCTTCCGCTTAAGAAAACAGGAAACTTATCTGTTCATTTTGCAAGATATTTTCATGTTACCATTCACTCTGTGGTTCACAGATGGCTGTGCATAATGCATGACTATTACCTGCTGAAGGCATAAAACTGGCAAGTGATTATTCATTAGATATAAAAGTTCCTCTTTCCTAAATTTACAACAGCTCCAAGTTCCTTTCATTACACTGAACTGCAGGAACCCCATGGGGCTGAAAATCCTTCCACACTGGGCAGACTGCCATTTCATTTTCCCTGCACTCACTTTGAGAATAATTCATCCAGTTTGTCCCTCAGTGACATCCCATTGCTGCTCAGAAATGCTGCCATTTCTGCTGCCCGAATGCCAGCTGAAATACCATCTTTGTCCAGGACTGCCGTGCCACACATGAAACCTATTGCTTCCTCATATGCAAAGAGGACATGTTTACCCTGTGCCTGCAGTTCTACAGCCTCATTGCCCATCCATTTAAAACCTGTCAGCGTTTCCTGTAACAGAAAACAGCCCTTATAAGAAAGAGGGCTCATACGAATATTAACCATGTAAAGCATAGTAATTACTGTATGTAATACATGCTCTAACTATAAATCTTGTTGTAGCACCATGCATTTTCGTAGAATCACTTCAATTTATCAACCAATGAATGCACACATAATTTCACATAAAACACTTTTAAAACACTTTAAAACACTCCGACATGTTTCGATCTTGTCAGATCATTATCAGGGAGCTTTGTTCCTTGCTAAAACTATACTACAGTATTCACAATTCAATTCATATTTGCAAACTAAGTGTTGTGGCAGCATATCATGTTGTGTGGGAATGTGTTGTAGAGCAGTGGCTAGGTGTGCATCGTATGCTGAGTAATAAGAGACTGTCATTACTCAGCATACAACGCACACCTAGCCACTGCTCCACAACACATTCCCACACAACATGTAATGCTGCCACAAGACCTCGTTTGCAAATACGAATTGAATTGTGAATACCGTAACATAGCTTTAGCAAGGAACAAAGCTCCCTGATGATGATCTGACAAGATCAAAACATGTCGGAGTGTTTTAAAAGTGTTTTATGTGAAATTAGATGTGCATTCATTGGTTGATAAATTGAAGTGACATGCTCTAACATTAAGAAACTCTGAATTTTGGCAACAGTGCATATTTATGTATTTTGTATGACACTTACAATGAACTGTGACTCTAATACATAAAATGGTTGGTTTTTTTACTGGAGGAATAATATTTTTCTGTGAGGGAGGAACTGAATTTGTACATATTACTTATGTGGACAATAGGCTTTAAACGGTCAACAGGAGACACCACTAAATATTCTGCAACCCTCTCTCTAAGTGTAGCTGTTAATGACATGACAGAGTATCAGGCATCATCAGCCTTGGGATGTAGTGTTACAAGTTCACAGTCACTTTCTCAGTTTGAGGGTGGATCATCATATGATAACACTTCACTATTCTGTACTCATCCCATAAAGTCTCCTCATGTAGCAATTCTTACGGATACATAAAAGGAGCACAACTTGATATGAGTGTGAGTCACTGGCATAGAGAAAGGCTGAATAGCTAATTCAGAAATCTGACTTGACCCCATATAAATACTTTTTCATTCTTCAGGACACTGAACAGGATTCCCAGGTCAGGATGTATGTTACCTGAAAAGGTGTGAAGGGGTTAATTAAGGCAACATGGCAGGCTGTTATGTATGTAATGTGAGTATACCGATGTGGTAACCTGAAATTAGGGTTTATAAGGTGAATTTCTTATACTAAGGCAGTTCAAATGACAAACAGGACAGAAATGGACAGTGATGAGAAAGGAACAAAGTATCTGATTACACAATTTTAAGTTTTCACTGTGATTCATTAATGTCAATCCCATTTTGTATATTTTGCACCATGTGGCAGTGGCATGTTACCCATGCTGCAAAGGAACTTGCTGCCTTATCTGCAAGGTTGAATACATAGTATCTTTGGTGTGAGCAAGTGAGTCACAGCCCGGTTGCCAAAGTTATTGATCTGTCATTTGCTCTGTGATGTACGAGCAGCGTCTGAAGAAGCAGCTGACCACTAAGGATATAATGCAACATACCACAACCATATGGCAGCACTGTGAGGATGAAATGAATGGCAAGCAATGAAACAGGCCATGGTGTAATGCATGAATATTATGGCAGCCTACCATATCACAGGTATGTGGCTAGTATGTATGTACACATACACACATATGTATGAAACATATATACTTCCACTTCCTACTCACTTCAACATTAAACACAGAGGCAGCAACACAGCTCTCTGAAGACAGTGCAAGAATTGCCCGGTATTTTCAACATTAAGAATATATGATTGAAATCATGACTCTGCATTTCAATTACTATACACCAGAATGCAAAAATCCCAGATGTCAAGTTGTCAAGGTGACTAAATTTTGTATCTGGTGCCTCATATTTGTGGGTCCTCAGTATGGAACTTGCTTCATGTCACCATCCTGGTGCCCAGAATATTAAGGTGGCTCCTAGATTTTTAGAAAACTTTTGCACCACTGCTGTAAGCTACATACCAAATGTGACTGACCTTAAGGGCCAAAATAGCACTGAAATACACTTCAGACATTACACCTGCTCTGTTATTGCCACAAAATTACAAGAAATGTGTCTTTGTGGTGAGAAAAGATCATGGCTGTGCTACGAACTATAGAGCCGATTATTATAAAATCAAATACAGTGAAATTGAAGCCTTCAGCGTCTGCCATAGTCTTGAGAAACTTGGAGGAGACTGTGCTAGCCATCATATGCAGCTGGGATGGATCTTCATCAGGGTTAGCCTGACGGAAGCTATACCAGGACCACCAGCCCAGAAGAGCTCCCAATTCATTACCAGAAAATATATACCAATCATTATCCCTGCAACAATTAAAACCAAGACTGATTTCTAATATTCAGTTATTGATATTTCATAATTTAATATAACCTTAAATGAACAGAAACAGCTGAAGTAAATACAAGACTATGAGTCTCTTGCAGCGGCTTGGGACTACTGAACAGTCCCACCTGTCAAAGATGACATGACAAAGAATAAAACCATGACCTTTGAGCCAATTTTGCACACGATAAGAACAAGAAATCTCAAGGAGTGAGATCTGGAGCATACTGGGGCTGGGGGATTGCCGGAATTTGCTTCTTCACCAAAAACCACTGCACCACAGGAGAGACAAAGTGTGCTGTTATGGTGCAAGATACAATTGTGTCTCCATTTGTTTGGCCCTTTCCACTGAATGGCATCCGTCAAACACTTCAGAACTTTCCTCTGCAGAACAGACCAGAACCAAACTCACGGTGCACTACATGCACAGCATAGATGAATTCCACTCCCTGGCTGACTGCAGCAAATTAATAAGACTTAACCTGTTCCACCATGCTGCACAGACAATGCACAGCCTGCATTACAAACTCCATCCCACTTGCTTGAACAGAAAGCATGATTTTCTCAAGACAACTTAATTCTTGGAACTCTTATGTTTTAGTTTTTAACACACACTGTTGTTTGGTGTATAAAAAGCACACTGCTGATGGCAGACCACACATTAGTGACATATGGTAAAAATTTAGCAAATTCCATAAAAAAATATAGTGTTAAATTTGATCTCACATGTGTTCCTTGTCAGCGGGAGAGGCACTTAGTGTTTATTAAGATGATGAGGCCAAGGTGCTGCTGAATCATTGTCAAACTTGCGACTGTGTAACGAAGTATATTGTAATTTCATTGCTTCTATAAGTTTAACTGCAAAATTTCATTTTTCCTAACAAAAGACTAATGTTAGCTATTGAATTAGTAGCTGTACAGCTCTGTAGGTAGTTCTCTATACTCAGAGTTACAACTAGAAGTTGCTCAGAATTCTATTTGTAAATACTCTCTATGCAACTCACTGTTTAGACTGTTTTTCTGCCACTGCTAACCGGTCTGCATCGGGATCATTGGCCAAGATGATTGTTGAATTATTATTCTCAGCTGTCCTTATAGAGAGGTCAAGAGCACTCTCTCCTTCTTCAGGATTTGGAAATTTTACAGTTGGAAATTCAGGATCTGGATCTCTCTGTTCTTCCACAACAACAAATGGCTGAAAATGTTTTTATTAGGAAACAGATAAATACATAATTTCCAGCATCAACATATGAAGTGTAATTTTGATAAAATAAAAGGTTTATGAGAGTTTTGTAGTACTGATGTTTTGCCACAGGAATTTACATTGTTATAAGCACCTTCTAGATAGAAAAATAACTGCAATCCACATTCAGTCTCTGAATGTCTACAACTTCAAAGCTTCCCCATAAACCACAACAAATATATCTGCAAAACATTTCACTTTCATAAAGCTGTGTAATTTTAAAGATAATGAAGAAGGCTTACATGTGGAATATTGAAGTTCAGTCAACTGCTCATGCTGAGCTTCCTACTGTGATATGATCACCACAAATATTTAGGAATAATCTTATACAGCAAATTAAGCTGGGCTGATCAGGTTAATTACACAGTACATAAAGCCTGGGAGGCACTTCATTTCATAATGCATGTTCTTAAAAAGGGAAACAGTAATCCGAAACGTTTAGCCTACACATCACTAGTGCACCTAATTCTTGAAAGGGGTTTAAAAAAATAAAAAAAAAAAAACAAAGAAACCTTAACATTGAAGAACACTATATGATTGAAAATAATCATTACCATGACTACAAATCACAGAAACCAAAACAGATAGGCCCAACCAGCCCTCACAAACAGAAAAAACTAAAAAATAAACAACAAAAAACAAACTATAATTAAAACTACACAAATAAAAATAAATAGAAAAATAAAGAACCAGATACAATTATCATAACCATAGGATTCTTTAAGTGTATAATGTAACTCACATACACATGCTTTTGATAGTAGTAATGATATAACACAACACAGCTTAAATCAGCTCTAAACAATGAACACAACACATCAACATGGATTTACAAATAAGGACACATTTGGCAACTTGGCATAACTCAAACTGCACATGTACACAAAGAAATAAAATTAAAATATTTCTAAAGCCAGTATTATGCATGGATCATCTTTCCCTTTGCATACAGTGTAAACAGATATCATGTATTCTATCTAAGGAGCTTATTGCCTCATGCACTGTGGCAATGGTAATGAGACTCTAAAAAATACTGCCTTGCAAAAATATTCATACCTTATGAATAATGAAGTTTCAGGCTGTGTCACAACTGCCAGTTGCCTACTTTTCTAGAAACTGTTGAATCATATTTGGTTTTCTTTACACAGTTTTGTTCATTTTTGACAATACTTGTAAGTCCACAGTTTTATTAAAATAGAAGCAGGTACGCCTAAATAGAATTAAAGGTCACTGCAATCCTACTTTGTTTTTACTACTGATAGGTTTCCTCTCCTAATCTAGCAGCATCTAACCAAAATTATTAAAACGAAAATAAAAAATCTTGATAGGACATTCCCTGGGTGCATATCTGTGAGGGATTTAACTCCCTTGTCACATAGAAAATTAGCATGTATGCAACAGTGGAGAATGTAACAGCAAATATTGTGGGAAATGATTTAATATTGGGTATCTGTACCTTAAACTTTGCAGTTCTGAAGGCTTCTTCCATGTACAAGTATCCGACACCATGCATGGGACTGTATGTAAAGTTAATGGAACACTCCTGATTCAACCTTTGCTGCCTTACATCCTGACCAAGAGTTTTCATGTAGAAGTCCTTTGCTTCCTGAAGTGGATCACTGAGTTGGTTGTTGGATGCTAGAACAGATGTGTCCCATGATGTTTCCCATGGACACAAGTTGTTCAGAATTTTGCTTTCGATGCCTTTGTCATGTGGTGGACTTATCTGAATAGATGTGATTATAAAATACAATGAACTGCAGTGCAGATGAATTATAACATTAAAAGTAATGGACATCAAACATTTCACATTGTACCAACCTGAAAATTAAGATTATGTTCTTTTGGCTTATAGTTTGGTAAACACATTGGAGTTTCAGAGGAAAATACTGTCTGAATTTTTAGGGCTGAAGACTGATGGCCTTGAACAGGGACGGAGTACTCTCCTCAGAAACAATGTTAGATGTAGTTATGTACCAAATGTCATGGTGTCACATCCAACAAGACTGTAATACAAACACTTACCATTGTGAAAAGTTAAATTTCATACAATTCTGAAAGACTGTATTTTACCTACAAAAAAAAAGTTGGCAAACAATACATAATACTCAAACGACTTCAGGGTGTCAAATGCTTTATTGTCCATTGATATCATTGATGCACAGTGTATGTAACCATGACGATTATTGAGGCTTCAGGGTGTATTAATCTTGACCAAATATTTTCATGAGTTATCACTGCTCAACTCATATTACTTAAAAATGTATAAAAACTGTAAAATGCATCATGTTTCTAAGATCAATACTGAAAGGGCATGAATACAATAGTGTATAACTGTCCCAGCTTAAGATTTCTTGAAGTTGAGCTCTAACATTACAGCCCTTTTCAGATTGAAAGACCCAGTTTCATTTTCCTCATTCCTTCAGTGAGATCACCTTTTCCCTTAGCTTCTCCATGTGCTTTTTCCTTCCACTTCATTTTCAGTCCTTTCCTTTAGCAAGTTCTACCTACTTTTTCTGTTACCTCATTAAACTCTCTACCTAACCCACTCCTTTCCTCTAAAATGCAACCATTTCTTCTTTTCACTTTACTCTTGTTGGACTACCATGAAAAAGGAGGAGCCAAGCTTCTTCCAAATATCACTGACTAATTACCAACTGACATGGCATCATATCCCATAAGACTGCAATCTTTACCAGCAGTGTTATGACCCTCAAATCATGTACTCAAGGTCATTTGACCACTCAAGAGAAACTGCAGGTTCATTTCCATGGCACAAAATCTGCCACTTGACACTATCCCACCAAACCAAATGAACCCAGTCCACAGTTTCCCATCAATTACCTTCATATCAATTTTAACGTCATCCTGCCACATACACTTTGGTCTTCGAAGATATCTTCCTGCATGTTTTCCAACCAAGATTTTATAGACATTTCTGATCTCTTCTGTCATGCAACGTGCCCTGCCCATCTCATCTTCCTCAATTTTGTCATCCTAATATTCTCTGGTACCAAAATAAATATGTGTCTCTCCATTGCTCCATGTCCACTACTAGCAACTGACCTGAACACCATTGTGCCAGCAAACTTTGAATCCATTGTCTTCCTTTGGATTGTGTGATGCTGTCACCATTACACCAGCTGCACATTTGTAGTGCAGCACAGAGAATGGCACAAATGGAGTTGGGCACACCTTTGAGAATAAGCGCACAGGAATGTTACGGTTCAGTAGAACAGTGGCAGTCAATTCAGCCCATCTGAAAGTTATTAGAAAATCAAACCCACAAATTAGACTGTTGAACTAATCAATTTTTTGGGGTAGCTCCTCCTATGCCAACAAGGTATTTATACTCCAAAAGAAAATTATCAGAATTATAACTAACACTAGACCTAGAGATTCTTGCAGGGAAGTTTTCAAGAGTATGGAAATA
>Ga0123355_10013358_pt1 | contig 12770 bp, 3 predicted proteins | sample TergutEmb28metaG_3_FD_89872 | JGI IMG/M metagenome (GOLD analysis project Ga0123355, IMG submission 89872) | Embiratermes neotenicus P1 segment gut microbial communities from Petit-Saut dam, French Guiana - Emb289 P1 | ecosystem: Host-associated > Arthropoda: Insects > Digestive system > Gut ...
AAATTTATTTTATTTTGGAATGACACTCTACATGTTTCGGACGGTCTTACCGTCCATCATCAGGCGTTCAAGGCTGTACATACAGCTACAAGCATTTGTCAAATAGATACTGCTGTGTGCTTGCTAGCTTGGTTTTACTATAGAAATTTCTTGAGTTCTTGCTTTGAGAACTAAATTGAATGAATTCTTGTCTGTTATGAAATCACAACGACGCTAGCAAAAGTCAATGACGATCCTGATTGTATGATGGCAACAGCAAATTAAGATGTCATTCATTGTTTACGTTTTGTTGACCGTGCCTCTCGATACATTCGTGTAATGAAAATCATCCCAATCCTGCCAACAGACAGTCAACTAAAAAGCACAACACGTACCAATTGTTGTATACACACAGTATACCTCCTATTGATGGGCTACAAATATGCCGGAAATATGTAGAGTTTGACTGACGAAATAAAACTGAGGATAAATAGTGCATCAAGTTGGTTTTTATAACACGGATGTGTCATTCAATTCAAAACTGGTGCTCTTCTTCTGCTTTCCAGTATAAAACGGTAATCTTGCAAGTTACTTGCTCGGGTTGCGAATCTATCCCCTTTCCTCAAGGAATAACACAGTAGATATAAAGTGTGGAGGAAAATATCCAGGTCACGGCGGATGAAATTGGGTTGTAACAAAACGAGGCTTATACTGGTCACCGTTATTGTTATGATGGCTGCATTAAGGATGTTCCAACAGCATACAGGAGGAAGGAAAATTCATTCAAATGTTGTGTGAATAAACTTCGCGGCATGCAGCCTGTTGGTAGACGGAAGGTGATATCAAGTTGGATCTTGAGAGAAGGAGTTGCGAGGGTAGGCTGTGGGTGGATCCAGCTCCAGTCAGTGACTTTGCTTTTTACCTTAAGGTGACAGAAGACAGGTTGTCAGTTAGATGTGCTGAATATAAATTTATTGTAATATGACGTGTTATTAAATATTTATGAAAATGGAGCCCGTAAAACGAGGTAGTTATTTTGAGACACCCTTATCCGCGTTTAAGTAATTTTTCAGAAGTTAATTCATTATCAGGTATACCTTCCTGTTTTCTTGCCGGACTCATCTCAGGCCGGGAACCGCGGTGGCACAGTGGTTAAGGCGCTGTGCTACAAATCGGAAGGTCGCTGTTTCGATCCCAGCTGGTGTCATTGGAATTTTTCATTCACATAAAATCCTTCCGATCGCACTATGGGCCTGGGGTCGACTCAGCCTCTAACAGAAATGAGTACCAGGAGTATTTCCTGGGAGTAAAGGCGGCCGGTGCGTAAGGCTGACAACCTTTACAATCCTGTGCCGTTGTCATGAAATCTGGGAACCTTAACTTCCTGGAACCCTCTGGGCCACTCCAGGCCTGTAATGGGGCTGCTTTACCTTTACTCATCTCAGGCCAAAGCAAGGGACAATTTTGTTTTCATTTTGAGTGGCTGATGGAGTGGATAATAAAATGAATCAAGTTTCCGTAATGTTCATTTACAAAATAATTCAGTTTGTTAGACCACGGTTAATTATCAGTCGACTGAAGTTAGAACGCTTACAGGTACTTTGTGATACATTTACTTCTCAATTAGAATCTCCGATATTTTCTTCAGAAAATATCCGGATCATTACGTTAATATTTCTGTGGACTGTAACAGGAGCCACGAGACGGCGGCGGTTGCCATAGCAACTGACTGGATGACCAATTGCGAATGGTCTGGCTGTACCCAGCCCCACAGGCTGTCCTGAGCGTAGTTTAATTTGTAACGCTGATAGAAATTAAAGTCTATTCTTCGCCTTACTTCACCATTTTTTTTCTTTTTGCTCTCGTGGTTCCTCTTCGTCCTTTGTTTGCTATCACTCTTCATGTTGTCCCATTATGTACCAACGTTTATCTCTGCCCCCCTTTTTACAGACTGTTTAAGGAATTTGTTACTTGTGAAGCTCCATATGATAATTACTCTGAACTTTTTTTCATTTCCCGTGTCTTGTCTTTATGATTTTGTATCCGTTATTTTGTATACTGTTCCTTCTTTCCCATGACTGTTCGTACTTCAAGTCACCTCCAAGCTTTGTAATTCTCCCATACACAGGATCACATTTTGAAGGAGATTACAGCTTCTTTGAGCCAACCGTTCTTCAGAAATAATAATCCTCGTCAGTCTGACCGATTAGAGTGGCGCTATATTAGAAGCGAGTTTGAGGTGTGGGCTGTGATAGCGTTTATCAACGTGCCAGTAAATAGAGTGAGGTGCATTCTTATTCCGTTTAACAGTATGTCAGTACCTAGACTGAGGTTCAGGCTGTGATACCGTAGCTGGGTGCCAAAAAATAGATCGTGGTGCATTGTGTGATCCTATGTAGCAATGTGTCAGTAACTAGACTGAGATGCAATCTGTGTTCCTGTGTAGCAGTATGTCAGTGACTAGACTGTGTGTACCCTGTGATACAGTAACAGGGTGTAAGTAGATCTAGGTGTAGTGTGTGGCATTGTCTAGTGATGTGCCAGTATCTAGAGTGAAGTGCAGGCTGTGATCCTGTCTAACAATGTGTTATTAGCTAGACTGAGGTGCAGGCTGTAATATCTTTAGTAAAGTGTCAGTAACCAGGTCAGGTGTAGTCTGTGATACTGACCAGCAATGTGCCAGTAGCTAGACTGAAGAGCAGGCTGTGATCTTGTCTAGCAACATGTCTGTACCTAGGCTGGGGTTTAGGCTGTGATACTGTAGCGAGGTGCCTGTGACTAAATCGAGGTGTAGTCTGTGATACTGTCTGTGATACTCTCTAGCAATATGTCAGTAACTAGACTGAGGTGCAGGCTGTGATCTTGTGTAGCAGTGCGTTAGTGTTTCAGTTTTGGAGCAATCCTCTTTATCTTGACGCAGCGTGTATTTGAAAGCATTTGTCTACGTCCCGTTTACGTAATTAAACACAGTCGACGGAAGAAAATAATGTATTACGACGGAAAGTTGGGGCCGGTATGACGGCCTCCTTGCAACGTAAGAAAAGGCAACATGGCGCTGTCTGCGTCCCTGTTGTATTATTTGCTTCACAAAAATATCGTCCCTTGTAACTTGTTACATTTATACCGCCGATATTTGTTGTAGATATTCTAATTTTTTAGCAGAAGGAACATACTTCTTGAAAAGCCCTAAAACTTCAGCTGCTTGGGAATTGGTCGGGCGAAAGAGGTCTCGGGAGGGAGAGTCGAACTAGAAGAATGAAATTTTCGAAAAGACGGTATCGTTTTAGATTATATTTTCTGCAACACCGTAGAAACGTCGGCTGTGTAATAAACTAAAGGACGCTTAGTTATCTTCCAGATCACAAGACGACGTTCTTGCGTAATCTTCAGTCTGTGACATGACGCTCTACTCACGAAAGCAAGCGGGCGAATTAATTTCGGCCGCAACAGATATGTTCATCGATAAAATGTGTCGGTGGACACCGTTCCATTTTGGGTTTGGAATTTTTGGCTTCCTTGATGTTTCTTGCACATATGATGGCATAATTTCAAACAAGCAACTGTACCTCATGTAACGTTGTAAAATCATCTCTTGCAAACCTCCTGTCTAGTCTGTTCATCACATGTCCTGTAAAAGGTAAAGGTAAATCAGACTCGTTACAGGCCCGGAGGGGCCCAGAGGGTTCCAGGAAGTTAAGTTTCTCAGATTTCGTGACAACGGCACAGATTGGTGGTACGTCGTCAGCCTTACGCACTGGCCGCCTTTACCCCCCGGAAATACTCCTGGTACTCATTTCTGTTAGAGGCTGAGTCGACCCCAGAACCATAGTGCGATCGGAAGGATTTTATGTTAATGAAAAATTCCAATGACACCAGCTGGGATCGAACCAGCGACCTTCCAATTTGTAGCACAGCACCTTAACCACTGTGCTACCGCGGTCCCGTCACATGTAATTTACTTCCTTAAATATACCAAGAGGAACTTCAAAATATGGACGTGTTACGTCCAGTGAAGGGGTTAGTTGAATGACAGATTTTTTGGTATCTTTACTTTAAGCTGTCGCTTTCACTGATCATTTTAATGACAATGGTGTACTGGGTCACAGTAACCACAGTCACTTCTGAGTACATTTCCTTGTGCCGCGATGTGTTGGGTGTTTTTGGTGACTGATGGTGTGGTCGTGTTCCCTTTTTCGAGATTCGTACCGCTCATCCATTTCTCTCCTTTCCCCCTCCCTTTACAGCTTCATATTCTAGGGGTCATGTGTAAGTAACGTTTGTCTGCGGGCGGGAGAAGTGGCTGCAAATTGAACTTTACTTTCCCAATATATCGCCAGGCTCCTTGCATCACGCATCACCCAGTCATCTGTTCCTTGTAGGCAACATCAGGAGGCGGTTTCACATGCGTCTGGGTGGGGCAGTGCCTTCTTGTACGTAACTTGTGCTGTCATGTGGAAATGACTCACCTGAGGGTAGCATACAGAGGCGTACCTTATCGAGAGGATTCTTTACTTTATTTTCTCTGGTACAATCTGTCAGACCTGCCGAAGCACTCACTGTGTTCCTTCAGCAGTATCAAGATTATAATGCTAAGAAGAACATCAAATAATTATAACAATACACTTCGAAATTGTAGGAAGTGAGAATATTTCGGTAGTTTTTAAATCAAACCGTACCTAAACTGTTCACTGACGCATTACACACCAAAGAGCAACTTTAAAAAAAGGGTACTTTCATACTCATGTTAACATTATTGAAGAGGTTCTATATGTGAATCACTAAACGTTTGAAGCATGTACTGTAATAAATTATGTACACGTTTAACGGTAATTGAAATTCTGAGTGGGTGTAAGTGCCGGCAGTGTTGTGCCAGCGTTCCGTTAGAAGTTGTAATTTTGCTCTGATGTCGGGAAACTGACGGTTTTACTGTCAAAATTGTGAAAACTACAAAATTAGGCTGTAAAATTAAAATTGAGGTCGTTGTACCGGTGTTCGGCCGGCTGTGATCAACATCTTCAATGGCCCTGTTGGAATTCTGTGTTGGTCACGAGGGCGGCAATGCCTTCCGCTGGGTTTGCTGAAATCTCTACCTAGGCTTAAGTGCTCAGAAAGTCTCGACTGACTCACGATTTGTAGATTTGTTTAAAGACACTTGATTCGGCGGTTAAATTGCTTGTCGTAATTATTGTTCTCATAGTACAACTGGCAGGAAAACTGTAAAGATTTCAGTTATTTTTAACATAAATATTCTTTCGAACGCTGCAGCTTTTGCAGCCAGGAGTGTCTAAGATAAATGCCAGTGCGTTACTTTGACTGCGGACGAAACAGAATTTCTCTCTTTCGGATGTTAATTCCATCGCCACTTTTATCTTCGCCGCTTTTTATAGTTTCGGCTCTTCACAACTAAGCTGATGTACTGGACCTTCTGATAGCCGCCTTTCCGAGACGGTGAAATAGCCTACTTAACTGTGACTGCATGTTTGTTTTTCTTGATATCATCGTCTCTTATACGTAGAGAAGAGAAACCAACTAGATGCTACTGATTGGTTTATTGCACTGTAATCTGCTCAACATGTTTCGGGCACTTATATGCCCATCTTCAGGAGCTCGAGACTATACTTGTGTTATTACCGCATATGGTGTATAATGCCTTGGTTGCTGGTGGTCGGCGGTCAGGTGCATAGCCTGTTGAGCAGATTACAAGTGCAATAAAGCATTCAGTAGCATCTAGTTGGTTTCTCTTCTCTACGCATATACAACGATGCACGGACAAACATACATCAAATTCACCATCTCTTAGTCTGTCGTACGAGAGATACGTACGTACATAGCCTCATCTGCAGTTAGTTCTGCAGAAGGCGCGACTTAGTGCGCCTCTATTAATTGCCAGTATCTTCTAGTGTCCTTAAGATCATCTGGTAGCTGCATACTTCTTCTCCTTCATCTTTCCTCTCTTTGTACTTTCCTCTCCATTGGGTATTTTATAAGGCTGTTGTGATAAATTTTCAGCTAGTCAAAATCAAATGCTGGTCGTATTCCCTGATAACTGCAGGAAATGTTCACTACACACCTCAGTGTACATCCGTTTTTTGTAAAGCAACGTAGGACACTGTCTGCGAAGGTAGTCTGAAGATATTGAAACTTATAATTTAGAGTAAAGTATAGTCAAATGATAAGCAAATATCATAAGAGTGTCTAATCCGTAGGTCAGCTACCTTGAGCCTACGTGGGCGACTGCTTTATATCTTTTTTATGCAAAATTAATTTCGCTTCTTTAAATATATCTCTGAAGCACCGCCTACATCTTCCATTGCATGTAGCGTAAAGCAGCGTGTTTTTTGTATTAAGTCGAATAAAATCAAAATTGTGCATAAAGGAACAAAACTAATGTTAGGGGAATATTTGTGGGTTGATTCTTTGTTTGCCAGACAGCTGTTTTTGGGATGACGTCGCAAGCGACTACCTCCGCAATATGTTTTCTTGGTTTCATAATGAATTCTACACTAACCAGGAAAAAAAAAATCCCACTCCCTTGTTTGGACCAACTACTTCCATCTTTTCGTCTGCACTTACAAACTGACCTTATCTGAAAGACAAGAGAGAACACTGTAACAAAGTGTTCTCCCTCTTCCCCAAATAGAGGGTCTCTTACTTATCCTATAACTTTCCCGCTTCACATACTCTACCGCTGTTTCTTCCTAACTCTCTTTCTCTTCAGAAAGGGTGGAAGAGAGGGGAGAAGGCCACACTGTTGGAAGGTTCCCAGGATTCTCCGGCTCGTTCTTGCGATAAGGTAATACGAAATTGAAGACGTTAGGTTGGTAAGAAGCACCTTGAAACAGCAGTAGGGAATATTTTGTTCCGCACGTTTTATTTTGTGATAAAATGAATTATTTATAAGGACAGGTAATTTTATGGCCTCCACAGTGAAACGTATTCAGACCGGAATTGTAGCATGCGAAAACTTTAAGGACATCTAGAAAATCTTAATGGACGTTGCCTGCCGTTCGCAAGACTTTCAGGGCTTACCGACTACCAAGCTAGAGCCTAGAAATATATCTTAAATGTCTTTGCAAGGTTACTTTGAAATTAGTGCTACTGATATATCAACAGTGCTAACACGTTACAAACATTTCAGGCATGCTTATATTGTAATATTATACTAATTACCTGCTGGGAAGGAAGAGAACAACTTTGCAGAATGGTTGGCTGAACAAAATTAATTTTGAACACTTGGCACAACCAAGAAGTCACATTAGTTAACGTTTGTTGTTCTTTCATCGTGCACCGAACACGCTGTAGTTTTCGGTTCTTGTTGGTTTATCATTAGGTTTTTTTACAGGTTGCAATGGGAATTATCATTGCTTTATCAGGGCTGAAACAGCATAAGAGCAAAAATGATGGGGATTGGAAATACTGCACTGACAGAAATTGTATTTGTTGTTCCTAGTGTCAGTGAATAGAAGAGTGTGACATTGTCGTATTTGAATTTAGGAGGCGCATTTGCCGTATTTCCCACTTCATAAGACGTAACAAGTGATGAGACGCTCCCCAAAACTAACAAGATCTGATAAACTCTCTCTTCAATTTGACCTTCCGTTGTTAAGAGGCAGGATGATGTTCGGAGACTTTTCGGGGGGGGGAAGTGACCCTTACGAGGCAGGCAGTGCGGTATATTGAAAGCTCAACTAAAATAAAATTTGTGTTTTATTTATTTATTGATTTATTTAAATATTAGCAGCAGTTATTACAACAGGTAGTAGAGAGCATTTCTCATTATATTTGCATAGTCACTTTCATACGACCCTTGAGAAGAAGAAGAAGGTGATGGCTGGGGAAATATCGAATAATAGATGTTCATTGTACTGCCGAAATAAAGCGTCTCTCACCTTTCCTAGTGCCTTTTATTTTCACGGTGTAATTGTAACTGTCTTCCCCCATCCTTGATGTAAAACAGAAACTGTGGCTTCTTTATGAGAATGCTGGTTTGCCGCTGAAAAAAGGTGAAGCGGCATCGCTAATGAATTTTGTACATCTGTCCATATGCATTTCTAGCTTTGGTGTAATTTAAGTGCGTAATGTTGGCTGTTTTGATTTATTTTATGACTCTCGTCTACGTCATTTGTTGTCGAATAATAGATGATGGTTTTATGGGTAGGAAATTAGGAAAGAATTGGGCTTCATTTGTTTTAAACCAGTATTTCGGAGTTTCCCTGGCAGAACTCGAGAGCCATATCAGAACAGTAGGTTATCAAGGCGAGATTTTAATCTCAGGAATCCGAAGAAGTGGCCCGCTATGTGCAGCAATTATCTTAGCAGTATTATTACTGTCACTGAATACGTTTTGATTAGGAAGTTGGCGGCTGTAATCTGGCCACAATCAAGGATCCTTCGGGCGTTGTTTTCTTGCCTTTTCCACATTTATTTTTTTGTAGCGAACCTTTGTCACCTTAGAAGGTTTGCAGCCGGTGTAAGGCTGCCGATAGTTTCCAGTTTCCAAAGTAAAGCTTAGGACCCCTTGTTGAGTTTTCTCAGGGGAAATCAGATGTTCGGACTTTTATCTAGGTGTACTCACTCCATGCGCCGTATATTTCACCCTTCCACTGGTTACGGAAGTTTGTTTTCTTCAAAATAAACGAATAAGACTTTTCAGCTTAACATTGTTAGCTGGCATCCTCTCTAAGCTAACATATATGGCAACGCAATTATGAAGAAAACGGATGGGCTTTTATTACTCGTTCACTTGTGAGGCGACAGCTCGCTCATGGTGGGGCCCCAACCATACTGTTTCACAAACGTTCCATTCGTGGTCAAAGTCTATTCAATTTCTAAGCACTGTGGACTTGTGAGAAGAAAATCTGCTACTACTGAACTTGTACTACAGTACTTTCTCTTGCTCAAGAGAGTGCAGTTGACCTGAACAGTGTGGGTAGATTCCCTTAATACTCGCGACGACGGTCGTGGACAACAAAATATATATCCTGCCAAAAACACCAGTTTCCATCACTGATTGACCTTCTTTCTACTTGTCGCCATTTGTTAGATGTTCCGTTTCAAACAAGCCTACAGCCAAATTCGTGCATAGAACCGACCACGGAGTACAGTACATAAAGCTATCTCACACGCACACAACCCGACTGTGCTTCAGTCCACTGTGTTTTTAATCTTTATCCTGCTAGCGTGGAGAATATGGTGATTACTAATAATGCCAGCAAATGGCAGATGGGATTTAATTCGGCGTTCAAAGGGTTAATTGGAGTACTTCCGTTCCTGGTCACAAAGAGGGGGCGGCCGGCTTTCCCAAGCGCAAACAACAGCCAAGGTCAGCTGCAAACTCCCCAGTTAAGATCAGTGTCTACAACATGCGCAGTTCGGCAAGTGCATGTTTTCCTCACCACGTGCAGTAGTTCCACCGTCGTGGCTGATTAGAATGTGACGAGGGCATGAATTATGCGTGTCTTTGTTAGTGTTTAGGTGTAAATCTTATTAAGTGCACTGCATGAAGGATGACCATGAGAGCTGCAGAAAAAGTAAGAGAGAGAAGAAAGAAGAAAAAGTAACATATATAATATGAAGAGATCAAAATGAATGTTATAGGAGGAAGAGGGTGAAGAAAGTGTGGCTGGATTGATGGCTGGATGGAATGGAGAAGAGGGCTGGTATATAAAACGGATAGAAAGGAAGTGTGTGCAGAGTTGAATATTCTTGCGGGCCGGATATTTGTTGCCTGTGAATCTGACAATGACGGATTGTGATGGAGCACAGAGATGGCTTCTTGAAAATGCACGTCCGCCCTCTGCTGTTAATTTCTTTAAGCAGCACAAGTAATAGCTTCTGGCCGGCATCGCTTCTAGACACACGCAACGTACTATATTCCGGTTCATAATTTAGATTAATTTATGCCAATCTTTTAAACAATGGGATGCATTATCAAAGACGCAGTATTTTTGGTTGCCCTGGCAGACAATTAAATGTTTGTTTTTACACATCCATTAAGTCACTATGTGCCCATTTCGGCCTAACAGTATGGGCAATATAGCCCCGTTAATTTGCCGTAATCTTGTTAGTGTCGATTTATTTGCTGCAGGATATTCAAAAGTTGTAAGTTGTGAGCACCACGGGCATTTCGTGGAAAACGTTATTACAGCCAGACAATTCTGGCGTAAATTTGGAAGAAGTCTGTGACCTTTTCTTACAACACTTATTGCAAAAAATGCCAAGAAAAAATATTTTGAAACTTTTCATGTAGCTCGACCCACAGAAGTGTTTGAATGGATATTAATTTTATTCTTGTGCTTTGAAGACTCTTAAGAAAGACAGAGAGGCTGAAATCAACGGCGCTATGCAGGTTTAAAAAAAAACACAATTTCCAAAATAATTTTACTACGTCCACTGGGTGTTGCGTCTTAATCCTAGTAATTAACCAACATAATGCACAAATTCTTTTTTTTTATAGTAAGTTTGTTATATGCCTCTACATGATTCGAGCACTATGTGCTCATCATCAGGAGGTCAAAATTGTATTATACAGCATCTGGTATCATCACACACTGTAGGTGACCGTCCGGTGCGTAGGTCAGCCTGCGCACCGGACGGTCACCTACAGTGTGTGATGATACCAGATGCTGTATAATACAATTTTGACCTCCTGATGATGAGCACATAGTGCTCGAAACATGTAGAGGCATATAATACGCTTACTATAAAACAAGAATTTGTGCATTATGTTGGTTAATTACTAAGATTATACTCAGATGCACGGTCAGGAAAACATAAAAAAAATGCGTTGCGTGTTTATATTTTTAACGTTCCCACACCTGTTGAGTAATATACCCACAATTTTAATGTAAATGCATTCGACATTATGTGCTTCGCAAATTATCACATTAAGCATTAGTGACATATTTATTTTAAGATTAAAATAAGTGGGCCCGGTAGCTCAGTCGGTATAGCGACTGACTACGGCCTGGACGGTCCGGGATGGAATCCCGGTGGGGACGAGATTTTTCGCCCATCCAGACCGGCCCTGGGGCCCACCCAGCCTCCTGTAAAATGGGTACCGGGTCTTTCCCGGGAGTAAAGTGCGGCCGGGGCGTGCTGCTGACCACTCATCCCCTTCTAGTGCCGCGGTCATGGAAGAGTAGAGCTATACCTCTACCCACCGTCTGGGCCACACCGGGCCTGTAACGGGGTCACCTTACCTTTACCTTTTAAGATTAAAATAAGCATGTCGTTATGTTCTTAGTATGAATTGTGTGTGGTTTACACTGCCCTCATCCTGCAGTATTTCATTTGTGGTAATATTCAAAACAAACTTCTGGCACTTACTGCTCAGCATACCCTTCAAATTCTTAAGTGGTTACACAGCACAGAACAAACTGACTCACGAAATATCGCTTATAATTTGTAAGCGGCATGTACCCGGTTCGAATTCCAGATGGGACACTCGATAATCCCGTATGAATTTGTAGTCGTTTTCCTCAGTCGAAAAAATCTGTTAGCCCACGACCACTTCCTCCAGAGTTATAATTACAAATGCTGCAATTAATGTAAATAAACTAAGCCATTGTTAACGTCATTAAATAAACAGTAAGCACGTCACGTTAATATTGTCACTGCTCCATAATTACTCGTATTGTCATCTTTCAGTCTGTTATGAGTGTGGATGAGGAACTGTAGGTTTGCAGTTCAACATCAAGGGACGATGAAAAAGGACGTTTTCAGATTGTGACCTGTGCTGCACATGCACTGCTTCTGATTTGCCGGGCGTGGTGTGGTGGAGCTGTACGTCTGCATGTTCGGATATGTTATACCTACTGTGCGTTGTTGGGTAAGCCCTTTGAGCGGTGTCTTGTACTTATCAGGTTGGGCGGAGCTGGTGCGACTGTCGACCTTTCGGGAGCTCAAGCCACGAGTGCAAGCAAACACGGATCAGGTTCCCTAGTTCTCTGTACTTATCAGGTGACCGTCCGCGCTGCCTAATACTCGCACTGTATGCCAGTGAAACAGGTGGATCAGGACAGGTTTTAAAAGATGCGGAGTTCCTTTTTCATTTGCCGATTTTTTCTCTGGTTTCTCTTACAAGCCCGAATTTCTTTCCCTACTGCCACGATTTGTTACTTTTCCTATGCCGTTTATGTCACTTTCCTCTTTCTGCACACAACGTTCCTTTGTTTATTTATTGTTTCCGTCTTGGTTTATTTATCGTCCGTTTCCGCACTGCCTACTCGGTTTATGGTAGGAGTGATCAGTGATTCTGGCTGGCACTCCTTATCATCCACATGGGTAATATGTTACGTCTTTAGACATGAAGTGCTATCTGCGGTGTATTCCTGCCGTTGTTACAGACGACAGAGTAACGTAACTGAAAATTGATACATATAAACAAACTTATCGCCAATAAATTGCACTAATTCCTGAATGTGAAAGCACTCCTACACGTTTCGGATATTATTTATAGCTATTTTCGGTGAGTGTCGATATTTAAAAACGTATACATCGTTATGATAACAGCTTTGTCAATTGCAAATGGCAACATATACATCGCCAGTGTTTTATTAAAATTGTGTTCAAATTATTATAATACAAGACAGTCCTTGAAATATTCTGCATCCAAATATCTTGAAATAGAGAATTCTCTACCGAGTTTATTCGAGTGGTGAAATCTCTGTAATGTCGCTCTGTGTAATGTCGCTCTGTGTGATGTCGCTCTGTGTAATGTCGCTCTGTGTAATGTCGCTCTGTGTGATGTCGCTCTGTGTAATGTCGCTCTGTGTAATGTCGCTCTGTGT
>Ga0123355_10013359_pt1 | contig 12769 bp, 7 predicted proteins | sample TergutEmb28metaG_3_FD_89872 | JGI IMG/M metagenome (GOLD analysis project Ga0123355, IMG submission 89872) | Embiratermes neotenicus P1 segment gut microbial communities from Petit-Saut dam, French Guiana - Emb289 P1 | ecosystem: Host-associated > Arthropoda: Insects > Digestive system > Gut ...
CGGAGGAGGGGGAACGTTAAATTTTTAAAAATATAAAGAAAAGCCGAATAAGTTTACAGGGGGCGGGAAGGGCCCCCCCCCCCCCCCGCGTCTTTTAGTCTAAAAGTACAGTGGCGAGTGTTGTCGCTGTACGCTGCTGGTCCTTATCGCGACCTGCATATTTCGAGAGATTATAGCTGCCTCCACACCTTGATTTGAAAGTTGAAAGGTGCACTGGCTAGTTCTGATGTCGAAGCATTTGACATTTTCTTAGGATCCTAATGGGATGTTGCGGCCTGCGTTGTCTTGTAAGAAATGACACTACACAAAGCACTACGAAGGACTGTGCATTTATTGATGATTCATATGTCGTGGTGAATACCGTTCTAGGTTTCAATACTGAATGCAGCGTACCGTAGCGTCTGATCACTGTCTGCTTTCTGATCACAATGATAGCTGTCTGATTTCTGCTTTACCATCCTTAGACCTCTCTTTCTGTACTACATTTCCTCTGGTGTCTAAATTTTGCGTACCTCTCTGTCCTTCCAATTATTTCGTTGTCCAGGGTGACGTCGAAAAAATCTCTGATTTCTGTGGCTGGTCAGGCAACGAAAACGGGTCTTCTGTCGTTGGCTGACCAATTTTTATGAAACATTACCTAATTATTATTGGTTAAAATGTAATCGAAGTTTTCTGTGGGAACAAAATGTCCACATAGAATAAAGCGGAACAAGTCACACGTGACGCGGTTCAGATGTTAAATAATAAATTTGCAATGCGAAATTTGGTATCCTGTAAGTGGCACTTACAATAATTTGGATTTTGTTAGGAATGCCGTAACTGTCGTGATTGGGAGGAGTGGATGAAATCCGAGAGGGGTCAGAGGACCCTTCCTCAAATAGGGTACGGATACCGCTGCACAAATGGATATCAATGCTGTCAGCATGGTAAAACAAAAATTGTAAAATGCTTCCTTCTCGTGAAGTAGGATGGTCGGACTGGGATTCGAGTCCAATCAGTATCTCTACCATCTGACGAAATATTAAAGAACTCTTGGTTTGCCCTTACATTGTATTTGTGTTATGGAGAGGCAATGTGAAGATGAAAAGTCTTGTGATGTTTGCAGTGTCGACTATTACCTAGTACCGAAACTACGGAAATTCCAGTCGACACGGTACAGGATCCCAGAAGACTTGCATCTTTATCAACACTGAGAACCTCAAACCTCGAGACATATTCTTTTGTGTGAAGTAAGAAATGAAATTTATTGCAGTAAATGATTAATGTTGAGGGGGTACTAGTTTTTGGCTGGTCGATACACGATACGTGGTTAGATGTCTGGTGTCAGTGGTAAATGGTAGATGGCTGCAGTGGGAAGGCGAGTTATTTGCGACTTGATGGCTTCATTTGTTTCCGTTTCAATATGGTTTGCAAGCGCTACACTTCGGCGGGTTGTTACTGTGTGCGGTAAAGTTGTTCGTAAGAAGTTCTTTATAGGGAGTGAAATAGTTTGTGGTCTGTTGCCAGAGGAATGCATGTCTTCCTGGGTGTCTCTAGGACCAAATTATCAACTCATGGAGCAAAATGTATCTGATGAAGCGTAATTTAGAGCAGTAAAATACAAGGGTATAATTTCAAACACTTGCAACTGCTAAGAGACTGGCCGCAGCGTCGCTGGTGTTAACACATCAAGCCCACCTTCGTGCTCGTTCTCATGCTGCTTGTCAGACTTTGCGAGGTGTGTGAGCTGTATGATTCATCAGCAGTCGCCGTTCGAATTTCTTTGGCATAGCGTGTGTTTTATATGCTGTGCACTCTAATTTCCGCGTGAAATGAGGAACGTGTTAGTTAGATGTGACTGATATCTGCAAGCCGAAGTAAACCATTTCAAACGCAATCTTTAAATATGGTGAGTACAACATTTAATAATAATTTGAATTTGCCGAACTAAAACGCGTGGGACCTGACTCGTGGAACACGGGAACAACGACGACGGTTATGCTGCTTGACGTCAGGCGAAACTGCCCCGAGTGTATAGAGCGATATGTTGTGTTTAAACATGCCCTGGGTATCTGTAAAATGGCTTGTATATTGGTTCTGTTCATTTGTGTTATAATGCACTGTTTGTTTATGTAGATGGAATGAAAATGAACATGGAAACAGTAGCGCCAAGGGTCTTCTCATTTGTAAATACGAAGCTGTACTTCCGGCATTTTTTGTTGGACGAAGAGTATTGTACGCATATTGAATGACCTATAATGACGTAATACTAATCCAATCAATATGGTTGCCCGTTGCATACAATGTATCAAATATCGATTTAGTATCATTTTGTGTAAGTTATACCTGTTAGATGGTGTAACGAAGATGAGTTAAATTTCCAAGTCAACTGCAAAATTAATTTATCCCTTAACGTGTCTCGAATGTGAGAGACAATTTAATAGTTACGTTGATTCCAAAATATGTTGCCCCACAACTTGCGGAATCGCAGCTGTTATTCAAGCTCGTTGCTGTGCCGCTTTGCATTGGAAGTGGGGGAGGGGGCAGTTACTTCTTCCAAGCTGCCTGCGTTGTGACAAGGCTGACTTGATCACGTACAATGAAAGGGGTGCGTATTGTGTTTACTAAATGCTTACCATAATTTAATTATTTATAGCGTCATTCTAAGTGAAGTGGCAGTGGGACAAGGCAGGGGTGGATGGGATGGAGTTCACAAACGTGTTTTGGAAGCTAAAAATAACCATCTCTTTACTTATTAATTATGGGGTCGGAATTGCGTTGTCAGTATAGTGAATAGGCTAGCGTGTTCACAACCGAGGAACCCTGGTTCAGTTCTCGATAGGGACAGCGAAAAGCGTCTGTTAGCTTCGTCATGTCTGTCCGGCTATCCGCGTGGAAGAACTGGGCTCCCACTGGACGGATTTTCATGAAATTTGATGTTTGAATATTTTTCGAAAATCTGTTGAGAAAATTTTCATTAAAATCTGACAAGAATAACAGGTACTTAACATGCAGACCGATAAACGTTTTTGATCATATCTCGTTACATTCTTCGTAGAATGAGAAATGTCCCAGACAAAAGCTGTAGAGGAAATCAAAACGCACATTTTATGTGTAATATTTTTCTTAATCGTACCATTTTTGAGATAACGTGGAAAAATATTATAGAGCCGGCATGCCTCAGGTGACAATATGGCGCATGCGCATTGCATGCTGGATACCTATAGCTACAGACACAAATTCAGAATATGTAATAATTACTGCTTTTCCACTGCAACAATGTTTGCACGAACGCGCCTCAATGTTACGTTATGCGTACATTGCCTGTCTTGTTCTTTTTGTGCAAAGTATCAAACTGGCTCTGGGACACACCCAGCCGCAGCGTGAAGGTGGTCCCTCTCCTCCACCTAGTGCCGAGGTTGAGAATGATTGGAGTTACGCTGCCTCTCCACCATACGCTTCATGGCGTGTACAGTCTTTTTTAATCGTAAGGGTTCTGATGATGGCTTTTTACGTGTAACATGGCAGTTTTCGAGGTCTGTATACTGTCTTCTATTCCGAAAGGAACACTGCATTTCGGAATCTGGATCTGCTCCTGTCCATAGGTGGAAAGGTGGGGAGGCGCATATTCATCTGGGTCCATTAGAGTTAATGTGAACCACTGGACAACGTGGGTATAGCGACTGGCTACGGGCTGGACGGTCCGACGATCGAATCCCGGTGGGGACTAGATTTTACGCACCTGTCCAGACCGGCCTTGGGGCCCACCCAGCCTCCTGTACAGTGGGTACCGGGTCTTTCCCGGAGGTGAAGAGCGGCCGGGGCGTGACGCTGACCCTCACCTTTTCTAGTGCCGTGGTAGCTATACCTCTACTCCCCCTATGGGCCGTACGGCCTGTACAGATCTTCAGTGCCTGTAAAAGGTTGCACTTTTACTGGACAACGTAAGCCATATCCACCTGAGGAAGAAAACAGAGGGTCGAAATACTGTGTTGTCTTCGAAGCAGCAGACAGTGGGAAAATTGCAGACGTATGGTAGGTCGTTCTGTCTTCCAGTTTCTGGGGCAGATTTGCGTACAGCTTGCTTGTGCTCCCTGTCGGTCTACACATCAACTGTTCAAAACGTGTTTGAACTAGCTGTTTGCCAGACTGACTACCTACCTGGGTAAAGTAATCTGTCTTATTTATGCCGTTGACACTCGGTGGACATAGGCGTACTTTGACATGACATGTCGCCTATATTTCATACTAACTGGAAATGATCAGTTGTAATGAAGGAGCAGTTTAAGAATGTTCCTTCCGAATTTCTTTCAAGTGTACCTTTTGTAAATGCCAACAGTTGTCAGGTATGTTCTGTTATATTACGTTAATAAGTGTATATAGTGTCTTTAGTTTATCGGAACAGCATCTTTGGCTGTCACTTTTGCGTGTTCGGATTTAGGAAGTGGTTTCAAGTTATTGAAACCCCTTCATTAAAGCTGTTTTAGTTTCGACCAGTACATGACTTAGGATTATTGAGTTTACTCTGACAACAGTATAAGATATTGGACAAATTGCACTACATAGCTGCGCGTCACTTGCTGGCCAGTCACGTCAGAATTTCCCTCTTTCGGGTGGTGTTTTTTTTTTTTTGCGCGTCACAAACCATATTCAGTATTTTATTCATCAACAGTGGAAAATACCCGACACTCTTTTAATTTACGACTTCAGTATGTTAAAACGTTATATAGGTTTATACATTTTACACATGTAGTGAATGCTGTGTCCGTTGAACGAGTTTCAACCCACAATTATTGACAGCCTCCCAAAATTTCTAATTTTAATGTTGACGCACCTTACGGCCAATGACGAGAGGGTGGAGGCTGCTAAGCTTACTTAGTGGCAGTGCTGTCGAGAGGGAAGGGAAGCCGGTAAAAATTCCCGGGGTCCGACCATGTTGCTTAAGTTTTTTTCTCTCTCAGTAGTATCAATACTTGTGAATTGTACAAATTAACTCTTTCAGACCAAAACCAAGTCACTAGAGTCCGTCTTTCCGATTTAGTGTATAGATTTTTAGCTGGTCCGCCATTGCTGGGGTGCCGGAAAATATTTTTTTTTACCGGGGCCCAAACCCGCTCACGGCGGCCCTCAATGGACACCCAGGAGAATTTTAGTTTGATGGCTGTGCTTATTTGGAACGGCACATCGCCTTCGAATCGGTTACCACTAAGGAAAGCTGTGGTCTCAAGTCATATTCTGCGATGAGCCTAGTCATGTATTTTTCAGATAAATGTAAGAAACATTTCCTTTAATTGCAGAACTGTATGGTTGAAAACGGCGCTTATAGTACAACAACTCTTCCCGTCAAGTCTGGGAACCCATTTCTTAATTCCAGTCCGTTGTTTGTTAGTGGGAGACATCTGAAAGTGTTTTTTTTTTTTCAGTCTGTACTTGGTAGGGATTTTTATTTATTGATTTTTTTTTTTTTTAAGAATTAAATGCTTGCTATCATTCGCTGCAGATTTTTTTTCTTCTAGTTTGATATCTAAAAATATATAGATTAAGATACACAGAACTATATTGTTGCCGGTTGTGAAACATGGTTACTCACACTGAGGGAGGAACGTAGGCTGAAGGTGTTTGAGAATAGGGTCATGAGGAGAATGTTTGGGCCTAAGACGGAGGAGGCAATAGACGAGTAGAGAAAACTAGATAATGAGGAGCTTAACTGATCTGTACTTTCACCAATGTTATTCTGGTGATGTAATCGAGAAGAATTAGATGGACGGGGAATGTCTGACGGATGGGGGATAGGTGAGGTTTATACAGGGTTTTGGTGGGGACACGTAAGGGAAAGGGACCACTTGGAATACCCAGGCGTAGATGGGAGGATAATATTAAGATGAATCTTCAAGAAGTGGAATGGGGATCATGGACTAAATTGATCTGGCTCAAGACAGGGACAGGTGGCGGGCACTTGTACACGCGGTAATGAACCTTCGGGTTCCATAAAATGTGGGGAATTTCAGGACTAACTGAGAATCTGTTAGCTTCTGAGGAAGGACTCTACTCCATGGAGTTAGTTGTAGTTAGTGTTGCTAAAATGACAGTGCCATTGAAAGGGCTGCATATCTAGTATTGTCCCCTGACATACATAGACAGACTTCTCTGAACGTTGTGCCAAACCATCTCGGGTGTAGACTTATTTGAGCTTTAACTCCCTCATCTGTTTGTAGACCGTTTGTCAATAGTAAATCCTGAGGAACATCGAATCATTTAGCTTGATTAATCTCCCAACACTTTTCCGGAAATTGAACTTTTATCGGAAATATTCCACTATGTATTGCAAGTTGAAAGCGGTTGTTTGAGCCCTGGAGGGACAAAGGAAATTATTTGTTCTTGGGAAATTTCTGCAAAATAAGGCAGAATTCGGAGCCAGGCAGAAAGGTGCATGCAGCTTGCTTTGAGAAAATGGTATGTGGAAAGAAAGCAAAATTATCTTTAAGTTCAAACAAACCTACGAGCCCCCCCCCCCATCGTTGCACCCTGCATCTTGATATCTAAAGTTCATACACCAACTAATGCATTCTTTATTAAATTTCATACAGTTTTAAAATTTACATTAAAATCACTTTGATTTGCTCCTACATGTTTCGGTCTTTAAACGCGACGATCATCAGGGAGCCTTCATTAGAGCTAAACTTATGTTTAGATTAAAATTCGATTTAAAAAAAAAACCACGTCGTTATATGTTATGCGGTGGTGAGGCAGCAGTACTGTTCGTTGTGTTGGGTGCGACTCGCACCCAACACAACGAACAGTACTGCTGCCTCACCACCGCATAACATATAAAGGTTAAAGCAGTCCCGTTACAGGCCTGGAGTGGCCCACAGGGTTCCAGGAAGTTAAGGTTCCCAGATTTCGTGATAACGGCACAGGATGGTGGTAAAGTTGTCAGGCTTACGCAGCGGCCGCCTTTACCCCCAGGAAATGCTCCTGGTACTCATTTCTGTTAGAGGCTGAGTCGACCCCAGGGCCATAGTGCGATGTCAATGAAAAATTCACTGACACTAACTGAGATCGAACCAGCGACCTTCCGATTTGTAGCACAGCACCTTAACCACTGTGCTACCGCGGTCCCCGCATAACATATAACGACGTGGTTTTATTAAATCGAATTTTAATCCAAACATAAGTTTAGCTAGGCTCTAATGAAGGCTCCCTGATGATGGTCGCGTTTAAAGACCGAAACGTGTAGAAGCAAATTAAAGTGATTTTTAATGTAAATGTTAAAACATTATCAAATTTAATAAAGAGTGCATTAGTTGGTCTATGAAATTTCTAACTTTATAAACCTACGAGGATTTCGGCATGAGTCGATATAGAACTTTGCATGCTGCCGATTTCCTAACAAATTTTTAAATTCGTAGATCGTGATTTAATGAAATTCACTAGTTTTCACTGCAGCTTCCATTACTGAATATAATCCCTCAGACATGCGTTTTGAGGCAAGAGCTTGTCGATGGAAGCTACATTGCGTCCAAGAGATAATCGGGTCACAAATGCAGCAGAGTTCCCTGTCATTGATTTTGCCCCATCCCTTCGAACATTACGGACTGAGACCAATCCGTTTCATTTTCGTGGAAATATTTGTTGTGTTGAAGTTATCCGTCCTATGAAGGATATGCAGAATAAGGGATCTTCTTGAACGCTGTCTTCAGTAATATACTCGGCCTGCACAAACATGAACAAAGTGACAAGTTTAGCTAGGCCCTGCATCTAGTATATTCATAAGGTGACTTACTTAAAGGCGTTGTATATCTGTGGTTTATACGAATATGTTTTTAGACATATAATTAATTCGACAGCGCACACAGTTTTTGACTGTGGCAACTTATAAACCACTGTGCAGGATTTTCACCAATCAGGCACCGAACTACGTGCTTGACGCATGGGACTGTTAAGCTTTATGCAATGAAGTGGGCTTTTGTGGCTTTTGCAACTCGACAGATCATTCGATTTGGCTCTTCAGGTGTGTTTTATTTATCACTGGTGGCTTTAGAAATAAAGTTAGTATTATCGCTTTTCTTCTCAACCATGTTTCGTTTCTACCCGCGTTCGAAAAAGTGCGAAAAGCGACTACCACCTTCGTCTTGTCTGCCCGTCCGTCATTCCATCCGCATGGAACAATTCGACTCTCATTGGACAGATTTTAATGAAATTTGGTATTTGAGTATTTTCGAAAAAGTCGAGAAAATTCAAGTTTCATTAAAATTGGACGAAAATAACAGTACTGCAGGTGAAGACCACTAGACATTTTTTATCATATCTCGCTAATTTCTTCTTAGAATGGAAAATGTTTCAGACAAAGGTTGTAGAGAAAATGAAAACACACCATTTATATTCAATATTTTTTTTTCTTCGAAAATCGTGTTGTTTAGGAGATAACGTGGAAATATTTTGTAGAACGGTCAGACCACAGATGACAATATGGGGCATGCGCATTGCTTGCTGGATTCCTAAGGCTGCAAACACACACACACACACTCACAGTATCTAATACTTATTGCTTTTCCACTGCAACAATGGTTGCAAGAACGCGCCTCAGTGTAACGTTATACGAACACCGCCTGTCTTGTTACAAATCAAAAGGATTGTGCATTTGGGTGGGTTATCTGGTTTCCGAGTGCCGCCGAAGAGGACCAGGTTTAACGCTGCGATTCGCGAGCCGGTACCCACAAATTGCGCAGAGCAGTTTTTGTTCGTCCTCATGGCCACAAATGTACATCATGTTTTACATGCTTATCGTCATATTTCCTCCCGTGCCGTGACATAAGACTTTCCTACATCTCTTTAGGTCTGATCACAAGAAGGATGTTTATCACGTACCGGACCTAGTGCAACACTGATACTTCATACTTGTTTGTCGTTTTAAGACAACGTTTCTAACTGCCTGTACACTGGAGTAAAATTTAGGTGCAGGTTGTGAATTGCTACAGCTACTGGAGAAATAAATTCGCTTTGCTGAATCAGACAGCAGCACATGTAAGAATGAATGGAAGCCAAAATTAACGAAGTCTCCGCATTGATGGTACTCTGTGAGGGATTGGGTTCGGAGTGCCATAGAAACCCTTCTGTCCGACGTTTTGTGCTCTCATTGTTGCTAGTTACTTGTCCGTCACTCGGTGTTCATCAGCTGCCTACATTATACAGGATACGGATGAAAAATGAAACCTAATTCTTTTCGAGTTAACGAACAGCGAACTAAATTAAATTTTCTGAAACATATGTTGTTGCAATGGAGACCAAACTACTTATCGCCTTGTTATGTAAATTAACTTATACGAGTATAATACACAATTTACATCATAGACAGCTACTATTTTTTTTTTTTCTTGAACGTCGTGCGAGATTTTGTGAACCCTTTGGGGGTGATGAATCACACGTTGGGAGCTACTGTTCTAAAGTAGTACATTATCTTGTAATTGTGTTTTGCTTATGACGTTACGAAAATGAGTGCAGGATATTTTCGGTTGGGAATTGGAAGGCGTCTCTGACGTTAATAAACCAATAGTTTTACGTTATATATTTATGGGGAGCCTGATCAAAAAGTGTCCGGACTGAGTTCACTACACTAGTATCGTACGTCACACTGTGACGGAACTTTCCTGGGCTTGTCTGCGCATGTTCCTGCGTGTCCTCAATCAGCGAGACCTCGCTGCAGCCATTCAGCCTGACGCAATCATCGCAAGAGGAGCGAGCGTTTGTTTCGTGCGTCCTAGTCGTTTTGTCTGAGAGCACGGAGCCAGGCGCGTTTGTCAGATTTTGCGCAAATCCCAATAAAATAAGAATGAAACTTACGAAAACATTACTTTTTTTAGAAAGTTCAACCCTGTAGTTTTTGAATAATAAGAAATACAATATGTTTAGTCCAAAGACGGTTTTATTTATCTATCATATAATAAGCAACATGTTTCTGCTAATGTGACCATCATAACGCTGTTTACAAGAACAAAAAAGAAAGCACCCACAGCTGTATAGGAACAGATGTAGGTGTTTTCCTTTTTATTCTTGTAAACAACCTGATGATGGCCGAATTGGCCGAAATATGTCGCTTATTGTATCATACATGAGTAAAATCGTTGTGTTTGGACGGGACACATATTTCTGAAAGTATCAAAACTGCTTTTCGACAGGCTGCCATAAACCTCAGGCAGGTTTTTGAATGGTTCTGTCGCTTATAGATGGGCCCACATCTGTAGAAATTGACGAGCGTTCTAGACGTCCTTCGTTAATCAGAAATGATGAGGTGATAGCAAAAGTAAGTCATTTGTTCTCAGCATACTGAAGACATCCCATTCGGGAAGTAGCAGAGGAACTGTGAGCTTCTATCGGTTCGAGCCAGCAGTTTTAAATAAAGATTTTTATATGTGACAAGTGTCAGCGAAGTTCTTGCTGACATCAGTGCAGAAGGAGCACGCCTGTCTGTATTTTTTACCATTACCTTTTGATTTGAACCCAAAGTTTGCGAAACGTGGTCTGTCACATTAAGAGAAGATTATAGACAGGATGACGACTGCCGTCTCTGGCATGTGACGCCATGTAGTGTGGTACGGCAGTACGGACATTTCAGAGAAACCTGCCGCGTCGGTCATTATCTCATCACTGAATCTACCCTGTAGTCGATCATTTTTAGTATAGTTATTTCTTATGATTGCTGGCGTCAGTTACGGACGGTTCATGGCATGCGTTGTAAGTTAATCTGTCAACGTATATTCAGGACCGTTGGTGATAAGTAGGAGGGGAGAGATTTAAATGAGGAAACGTTAGGAACTGATAACGGAAGCTAGCAGTCCAGTAAGGAAGTCAGTCGCGTACGAGTATGGTGTAGCTGGGAGCACAAGTGACTGTGTTATTTTGATAAAATATGATTTAGTTGTTTAACTTTATACAGCACGCATTTTTTTCGTTTTATCAACAATAAATTGAGTAAATAAAACAACAAGTAAAAAAGAAGTTATTAAAACTATATGTGACTCGGTGAACCACACCCGTTTCCCGAAAGAGGATCACCTGCCAAACTGAGAACGTCGGGACAACAAAGTTACGAAGGGTTATCGTGTAGAACCCCCACGATGGAGGTTACATGTTCCCCCGAAACGTTGGTATAGTGAAAACGGAATGTGACGGCACAAGCGCAGAAACCAGATTCGGTCTTCCAGCGAAACGGACGAGTCCATTTATATCGGCGGGGGTGTCAGTTCATTCGAGTACTGGATGGACTATGTTCCGAGTCAAGCTGAAGACTGCTGGCTACCCACTCCATTCGCCTCTTTCCCCTTCACTTCTCCTCCCGTGCTTCGCCGTGTGCCACCAGATTCCGTTTCCACTCTACCTATGCTGCAGACAACATGTCGTCAGTCCCCAGAAAATGGCATTCTTCACCCTCGGTCAATATTCTTCCCCTAAGAGTGAGAGAATAAGTTTCACGCCTTTACGAATCAACAGTTCGTGTATATTTTTGAAATGTGCCATCCCCGTTTTCAGCAGTAACCAATAGGTAGGATAATTACAGTCAATAACACAACAATGCATATCTAATTGATGTTTTATTAATAAATAACAAAACTACGTGTTTCGGCCAACGTTGGCCACCATCAGGTTTTTCATTCAAAAGATTTACATGTTGCGAGAGTGTTTATATAAAGTATGCAGCCGCGTATCGATGTTGAGATCTCATCATTGAGGATTTTGAGCTAAACATGGCTTATAGCCTGAGTGTGGAGCTTAGTAACTAGTCCGCGGCAGTGAGCAAGTTGGGGTGGGGGGTTCGCGTTGTAGGTCAGTGTCACGCGACGGACACCCCTCCCCCCCAAACTTGCTCGCTAATCACTAGGCTCCCCACTCAGGCTATAAGCCATGTTTAGCTCAAAATCCTCGATGATGAGATCTCAACATCGATACGCGGCTGCATACTTTATATAAACACTCTCATAGCATACAAATCGTTCGGATGAAAAACCTGATGGTGGCCAACGTTGGCCGAAACATGTAGTTTTGTCATTTTCTAATAAAGAGTCAACTAGATATACATTGTTGTGTTATTGACTGTAATTACCCCACCAATTAGTTCTGTGAATGTTTCAATGAAAAGCCGGGTTATTGTGGGCGGTGTAGTAACTACGGTTCGAGTTTTGCGTCCAACGAATCATACTCTGATTCCCTGCAGAGAAAAGAGTTCGAATCTTTTCTCCACAGCTTCCAGACCATTTCTGAGGCCAGCCCGCTTCCCATCCTATGGGTACCTGTGTCACTTCCCCGGGGGTAAGGTAACCGCGTACCCCATCTCGCACTGAAGTTAAGTATGTCTGCGTCCACTTCACTATATGCCTTCGTGAGGTGCAGAGGGACAGCTTTACTTCACTCTTAGAGGAAATGCTGTAGACATTAAACTGACAGGTAGCAAATATTTACTAACGATAATGTAGTCACCACCACCTTTCGTCGTGTTGATAGTGTCACATGTGCCAACAGCATTCGCAAACAATAGGCCCTACTAGATTTGTGCTGCGAGGGAAGTTTTTACAACACGGAAGCAACTGCAAGTGCCTCTCGTTCTTTTGAGTCAGGGGCCGAAGCTATAAGCGTCTGTAAGTTGTGGGATATTTTAAGTTAGGTAGTATACAGGGGAACTATGTAGTGGGTCCCTGTCACCACGGCATGGCGCGTCCTCAGGTTGCGGATAGAGGAACGGCCTCCGATAAGGAGGGCAGCTGCGAATAAATTGAATAAGCAGTCGCGGACAGCCGAC
>Ga0123355_10013362_pt1 | contig 12769 bp, 11 predicted proteins | sample TergutEmb28metaG_3_FD_89872 | JGI IMG/M metagenome (GOLD analysis project Ga0123355, IMG submission 89872) | Embiratermes neotenicus P1 segment gut microbial communities from Petit-Saut dam, French Guiana - Emb289 P1 | ecosystem: Host-associated > Arthropoda: Insects > Digestive system > Gut ...
AGCTCTCCATGAAACTGAAATGGTTAATTTAGGTTGGTAATAAGAACAGTGCTAACCTGCAGGAAGTTTGTGATTCCAGACCTTCACCTTTATGAGTTTTGGTAGACCTAGTTGGAAACATCTACAGTCTCTGAACCAGTAACCTTTGCAGTAAATGGCAGGAAGCTGACCAGATATTTCACCTGAACTCTTTACTGTGATACCTGCTTAAGGTTTGGGGTGTTCAGAATTTTAGGATAGAAATGGTGAATCTTATCTTCTGGCTTGAAATATGGAATATGCACTTGCATGGAATTTCATTCCTACTTCTGCCTAATTCTCACTGTAAAAAATTGGTTATAAATTTGGGTTGTGTTCTTTTTCCATCATTTAACTCCCAAATGAATTTCACTTGTACTCTAAATACACACGTTTATTAAGTTTTGTCAACTTAAGTCATTTATGTCACTGGACTTAGTTTTGTTATGAGGCATCTTAATAATGGCATGTAATTTACAGGAGCTGTTAAGGGCGAAATGATTCATGTGACATTTGACGGATGGCGAGGAGCATTTGATTATTGGTGTCGATTTGATTCTCGAGACATCTTTCCTGTCGGTTGGTGTGCTAAGAGCGGACATCCACTGCAGCCTCCAGGGCAAAAGAGTATGTTAACAGACTTCAGGCAGTATGATACATGTTGTTTCTGGATTTCTATTTTGAGTCTGATTAGACTTGGAGATTTTGTATCTTTTTTTTTCTGTGGGAAGATAACTAACTGTGTTGTCATGTATGCAGGGCTTGCCCATTTTGTGACAAAAAATATGGTGCATGGAACTCCCATTGATTGAACATACTCCATAATTTCGTGTTAGTGTTTATAATTGCCAAATCAGTAATCACTTGAATTTCCTCCATTCAAGATTTTGTTCTGTTTATGTTCAAATCCATTCTTGCTCAAACAAACCTTAAATGGAGGTCTTACTGCAGTTCTAATGTTCTGTAAAAAAAACCTTTTTTTCATTGTTTGCAACCTTAATACTGCATAACTCTGAACAACTCGATTGCTGTCTGTTTTTTCTCATGTGGTTTGCTTTAATTCTTCATAAATAAATGTGTCCATGAACTTGGGAAGTCCATTAAATGCACTTTTTATCACAGGAAGAATCTAAAGATTTGTAGTATAGGTACCAAAGGTAAAATTGACCCTATACACACCAGTGAAGTCATATGGGGGAGTGGAGGTATAGCATCACTCATTCTTAACCTTGGCTTTAGTTGGAGGTGAGTGGTCAACCTCATGCCCTTGCTACTTCAGCTCTGTGAAAGAACCCCCTGTTCCCTATTGAATAGGAGGCTGGATGGGTCCCAGAGCAGGTGCGGATGATTGGGATAAGAGACAAATCTCTTTCCCCTGCTGGGATTTGAACCATGGATCATCCAGCATGTACCCAAGTCACTATCGTGTGATATCTCCAGAAATTTGGAGTGCATTCTGAATGAAATATTTTGGCTTGACAGCATTTTACTATCTAGGTCAGATATCAGCGGTCAGGAATATATGGCCATGGAAAGGAAGCTGAAATTAACAATCACCATTCTGCTTCAGTTGTGAAAGTTTTTTAGTCATTGTGGAGCCCCTTGTTAACACTCCTTTGCCAACATTTACTTCCAGATTTCATCCCTTTGTCTTGTCAGCGCCAGTTACAATTGCTTACTGGGTATTTATCACCTGCAGTAACAAGAGTAAAGTGTTTGTGATCACATTGGAACCATTTTGAAATATAAGTTGAGTACATTGTCTAGTAATGAGGGATTTTGAATGCCTTGATAATACAAGGCTGGTGATGAGACTGTGGTTCAGAATATTACCGTTGACAGAATGCACTGTTTGACAAGCTGCACCATACATGCACTGTTAACAGTTGTGCAGCCTACAGCCAGTAAATGTCATAAGTTGAATGGGCGGAAGAAAACTGGTACAGAACAACACCATCAGCTGTGAACTGCTGTGTTTCATATTGTTGCTACTAATCAACCACAGAGTAAGATGCTTGAAGTAAAGTATTCTTGTACTGCTATTCAAGGAATGTACAAGTTCTGACGTACGCCATGACCGGCAGATGTCACTTTGCTTGTGGATGCATAGTTTTTTTCTCTGTGATTATGTTAAGAACTGGATTAAAATACATTTTACTGTGCTCTATATATGAAACCATTTATTGTATGTAATTAATATTATTTCTTGTAAGGGTTGAGTGAAATATCCCATTAACAGTCAAAATAAGGGCCCTATTATCAGTACCATTATTACACACAAGAGTGTAGCCAATCAAGAAAATCAGTGCAAAACCACACATTCTCTACTCAGTGTTAAAACCAGAAACCATTTCACATGTACGGTCTGAAAAAGTAAATGTAAAAAAGACCATAAAACCCTTCTGAGTAGTGGAGTTATTACATAAAACACTATAAGGTAACTGCAATTAAGAAGAGTTAAAATGGAATGGGTTGATGTTTAAAGTCTGTGCAGTAATTGTACAATCTGTTCAACAAAATTGAAATGGTTAATGTATTCTAAGTGTGAAATTGGAAATGATGTAAGTATACAGTTAGCATCATAATTTCAGTAATTTGTAATTGTGTTTGTATGTGGCTTTTGCCTGCCTTTCATTAAGTAAAGCAATGTTATGCCCTGTCTAATTTGAAGAAAAATTCTAGGTTAATGCTAATGGTGTTGCTGTGATGTGTGACTGGGTGTCATGGCAAAGTAAAGGTGACGACTGTACTTCTCTTGCTGTATAGCTGTATAGGAAACAAACATTAATACAAAGACCTAATAAGCAAGTTTGAGATGTCTTTTTTCATTTTTAGCATGTTATATTTGAACCCGTAGTCATTACTACTGTGTGTGTTATTCAGGTGTGTCTGTGTTTCAGTAGTAATTTGTGTACTGGCAAAGCTAGAAATGTGAGGGAAGCATTTGCACTGCTGAAGGAGAAATATCTGTTTTCCTCACACTTCTAATGTAGCCAGTGTGGCACATGTAAATACAGTGTGCAACCTGTATATACATTTCTGAATGGTCCCTTTGAAGCGAATGTAAAAACGAGGAAATAAAAATGTTTCAGCTATTGAAATTAAATACACTAAATTAATGTTATATTACTCTAAAAACATAATTTAGTTAGTGTGTTGCATCAGAAGTGTAAACTAGTTCACTTCTGCCACATGTTCATTAAATTAGCTGTTTTCTTTGCTTTGTGCTAATACTGTACACCTTGTTCAGAGTAGTTACCAGGTGCAAGTTTATGAGAAAAGCATTGTGCAGAACTAGAATTGTTTGTTATGTAGAGATAGACAAAAGGTGTTATGTTTGTTGCAGAGAATTGTGCTGAATGTTTTAATTAGGACAAATAATGAAATTAATGTTGTCATATTTTCTGCTGTGAAGTGTGATCAACTTGTGTTAGACATCATCTTGTAATTGTATAAGTACAGTAGTGTGGATGAAGGTACAGGGAATGTAGTGCCACCTGGCCAACTCATAATTTTGATTGTTTAGCTGCACATGGAGCCAGCCGGTACAAAGCAAGAGTATGCAATATTCCTCCTCCTCTGGCTGGTGTCGGTGGTTCTTCTGGCAACATGGAATCACAGTTGTCCCCAGATGGTGTTGGTACAGCTGCAGCAACTGAAGCCAGTTCGACAAATGGTGGTACAGCGGGCATCACTGTGACTGAACCTGATACATCAACAATGCAAAAGCAGTCAGCAGGTTTGTCAGCATCATTTTATTTACCTGTAAAGCCAAAGTTCATTGCAAGTAGAGTGTGTAAGTTGCACATCTAATTGCAGCATAAATGTCTTTTGTAATTTTCATACTTAATTGGTCATGATCACCATCATTTTATATCTGTCATGGAGTTGGGCCACTTGTTGACCCGTTCCGGTCTCACGTATCCAGAAGTCTCCTCAAAGGTGTACCATGATTCCTGCTGCCAGTTGGGGGAGTAGTGTTTCATTATCGTGGGTAATCTATTTCGAGGCATTCTGTTTACATGTTGTATCCAGCTTTTGTTGCATTCCAGTAATTTGTCCAAAATTGGTGTTATTTTAAACTCCTTTGCAATTTGTGCATTTGTTTTGTAATCTGTCAAAGTGTATCCTGCTCTTCTTCTCATGTATTTTATCTCTGCTTCTTTTATTCTTCTGGCATCCCTTGTTTTAATAGTCCAAGTTTCGCTGCCATATAACAAGACTGGAAGGGCTAGTATATTGTATAGTTTTATTGTTGCTTTCTTTAGGGTTTTTTGTGGTCTAAACACATTATTTAAAATGCCTGTAATTTTCAAAAAGTTATTTGTTATCAATGTCCAATTCTCCTTCATAAGCTATATTTCCTAAATAGTTAAACAAGTTTACTTGTTCTATAATTTTATTAGCTATTACAATTTTAGTTCTCACTGGACCTTGTCCTTTAAATGCCATCAATTTTGTTTTCTTTGCAGATATAGTTAAACCATATTCTGTTATTTGATTTAATTTATGCACAGCTTTCTGTAGGTTATCTTCTGTGTCTGCTATTATGACTTGGTTGTCTGCAAATAACAGCATTGATGGTTGCTGATTCTTTGAAAGTTTGATTCCAGTTATGTCTTGATTTTGCCATTTAGTTATTATTTCGTCTAAATATATATTAAACAGTGTAGATGAAAGAGGGCAACCTTGTTGCACTCCTTTAGTAATTTCTACCGGTTTTGATGGTTTGTTGTTAAATTTTAACAGTATTTTGTTTTGTGTGTAAATATCCACTATTGCCTTTAGCAATGTGTCTGGGATATGTCTGGATTTCAAAATGTTAAATAAAATCTTTGTATATTATCAAATGCTTTCTCATAATCTGTAAACAGTAAGTGTGTTTCCAAGTTAAATTCCCTTCTTTTTTCAATTAATAATTTAAAGCAAAATGTTGGGTCTGTGCATGACCGTCCCTTTCGGAATCCATTTTGTGTTTCTGTCATAAATACTTCTGAGTACTTCTCCAGTTTCATATTAAGGATTTTAGAGCATATCTTATTGCAGGTGTTGAGAATACTAATTCCTCTGTAGTTTTTATGTTCCCTTCTGTCACCTTTCTTAAATATTGGAGTTATAACAGCATTTCTCCATTCATTTGGAATGTGATTTTCTCTGTATATATTGTTTACAAATCTTAGTAATCTCAGTTTAAACTCTACTGGTGCATACTTGTATAGCTCTGAGTTAATGTTATCTTGTCCTGGAGCTTTACCATTTTTTGTTAATTTTAACACCATTCTAGTGCATCAAAATTTATAGAAGCATGTGAGTAATCAGCTGAGTTGTATTCTAATTGTAATTCATTTATGTTTGTTGTGTTCTATAACTTTTCATAGTATTGAAGGAATACATTTTCATCTATGTTTCCTTGAATACGTGCTGTTTCTTTTACATCCTTACTAATTTGTTTTAAAATTTTGTATACTTTGGGTTGGGCCCTGTATGTGTTGTGCTCTAAATTTATAGCAAATTCATCCCAAGAAAGTCTTTTTCTTCTTTTTACTTCTCTTTTAGCCAGTGCTGTGTTTCTTTTGTATTCCAATTTATCTTCTAGTTTCTTTGAATTCAGCCATTTTTTATATAATTTTTTCTTTGTTTCTATTAATTGTTTTATTTGGTCATCCCATATTTTTAAGTACTTTCTCCTGTTTTGTCTCTTTATTGTTCTGAAACTTTCATTTGCTGCTGATTTTAATGTCATGTAAGTTTTTCCATTCTTTCTTAATGTCTCTTTCATCTTCCTTTGTATTGCTTAAGTGGAGTTTCACTCTTTGGGTGTACAGCCATCTTATACTTTCATCATTTAGCAGTCTTACTTTAAAACATTCATCCTGCTTTAATGGGGTCTTTTTGTTACTCTTGTTTATGGTTAAAATTTACTTTTGCACTTAATAAGTAATGGTCACTACCTATTTCATTGCTTCTGTAGACTCTAATGTCATGGATTACCTTTGAAGTTTTCGTATTTGTTATAAAGTAATCAATAGTTGGTAATGATGTTAGTGTTTATTACATTGCAAAACATTTAGAATTGGTTTTTTCCCAAATAACTTAAAGTTTGGTGTCTTACTTTTTCAGGGCATTCATAGATTATCTCTCTGAATTGATATGTACTTCTTCAGTTAACATCTCCTTTAGCTACATTTTGGGTTCTGTTTTGTGTCACTGTTAAATACATGAACATACGGGCTGCACAAAAATCGTTTATGGCGAAGTGCACGGGTCACTGCAGTGCCCGCCCTTGTGTTCAATTTTGTCACACCTTATGTAACACAGTTATTGTCATTGTTAATAAATACTTATTTTCTGTGCCTCCCTACCTTCTCAAAAGAGAGAAGCCAGTACTGTGGTTCTTGAAGTTGTGAAGTTGTTGACACCAATATATAAAAATAAATTGTTTTTCTTTTTGTTTTGTTAAATACGTACATTACCCAGGAATGTTTAAAGTGTAAAATGTTTCAGTCTGGTAGAAGACGATCCAGGTGTTACGAATACTCTACCTGGGTATAGTTTCTTTGAAAATCCTTTCTCTCAGTTCTGAACAAATTTCTTTCCTTGTCATTTTTGCCTACACTTAGATCTTCTTTACATTAGTCTCATCCTCAGCTCCATAACAGCTTACATATTCATGTGTAAGTTATCTCTTAATTTCTGAACGGTGTATTTAATAGTCAGTTCCCACCACATAAGCCATTTCTTGAAGTTGCTGGATCTATCTGGCTAGGGGTTGCTGATTTTGATGAGGGTGCTAGTTCATTTTGCTACTGATATGTATGCTGTCAGAAGGATGAAAGGAAGACCAGGAAGAGATTATATACACAATCTGTCCAATTTATTGGCTTACATCACCAGCAACAGAAAATAATGTTTGAAAAATTTGCTCCCAGTACCCATTTGATGGAAGCAGTATTGTCTGACATTTTGTGGTGGAGAATTTGGTAGTTTGCTAAAGTTTTGTCATTTACAATGTTTTGTATGCTGATTGGGATTCCTAGTATGTGTTTCAGCCAGAATGGGCACTGACTGGCTAAAATTTGAACACTTAAAGTATTAATTTGTCCACGATGAATGTACAACCAGAATTTTATTCTTAATTGCAGTATGTATATTTGTAAACCATGGTTGTTCCTGTGGTCCATACCTTGATCCCCGAAAAGTTGCAAACCTCCCGGTGGTATTCAATGGGAAAAGTATCAGCCGAGTTCTGAAGGAGTGTGTGCAGTCACTTGTTGATGCTGCACTGGATCAAAAGCAGATATTTGGACTTCTGAGACAAGGAGAAGGGAGAGTTGTTATTACAGGTGAGAGGTTGCAGCACTGTTGTGTTTCATTTTAAGTGGATGAAGTGGAGTTAAATGGTATATGAGATTGAGGGTCTCGCTTTGATGTGAAGATCGTGGCTTTCTGGTATATAATGCCATGTAGCTGGGTAGATAAGTACCATCATCCATTCTTCTGCCTTAAAGATGGAGGCTTAAAATGCAGCATGGCAAGAAAGTTGTGGGGATTCAGCTGGCTCAGATGGAGTCCACTGGCAAGCTTTTGTGAATACAGTTATAATTCGGTTCAGGTTATGTAGAAGTTCCAAGGTTAAGAATGAGTGGAGCTGACTCCACTCCTCCATGTGCCTTCATGGAATGGACAAGGACAACTCCACCATTTTGAAGGTTTTATAAAAGCTGGACATCTCTGTTATCTAGCCAAGCAGTTGTCAGCTATTCAAATAAGACTGTGTACCATGTTATTTGTTATTGAGCCAATTTTTTTCATTCCATTGTGGGACTTGTCTGATGTTTGTTGTGAAGAAGAATGCCAAAACAACAAATTTCATTCAGTGATCTCTGTAAAAGTGTACTTGGCTACGGTGTATTTTAAAACTCACTATCTGTAGTGTTGTTTCAGTACAAACATGTTTTGAATCATTGCAGTTTTTTATATCATTACTGCTGTAATTGTGTGTAGTGTGTCTGGTCCTGTGTTATATGCCTGTAGTCCTCATTTTGTTTTGCATTTTATTGTATAGGTGATACAAGATGTGAAACTAAATATCCAACATCTTTGTTACTGCTTAACAGCAGAGAAGCAGTGCATGAAAAGTGTGTGTGATATTATTGGGTGAACACATGGATACGAGAGGAACTCCTGATTTGTAATTAACTGCATTCTCACAGACTGCATCCCCTAAATTAGATGTACTGAAGAATAGTACTTGTGCATCATCCAGGATATAAGTATTGCTGGGGCTAGTGTGAAATGATGGAGGACAGAGGAGTCACAATTGTGTGTTAGAGAAAAGCATTGTGGACAAACAGATCATTTTGAAAAGCATAGACATAGATGTTGTTTGTGCTGGAGAAGTGTACTGGAAAATATATGTAGAAAGTAATCAAGATTTTTATGGTAATTTTTCCTTGGTTGCCATGACTGAAGAAGATGGACTAGATAGGTTGTCCCAAAAGTTGGTAAATAACTACCAATCTTTGCTGCATAACATCCCAGAAAAGCAAAGATTTCAAACATCATGTTTATTTTAGCATAATTACTTTTTTTAAGCTGGAAAACAGACACGTGTTTAATCTTGCATGGTTTTACCTTTCAGCATCATTTGATAGCAAAACTGTACATGTGAGACTCCCTGTAATAGAAAAGGTGGCTGAATTATGGAATTTCCTAGAAATTTTATTTGAAGAACTGATGTGCTGTGAAAACTTTTACATGAGTCAGCCCTTGGTTGGTGCCTGTTCAAAGTGCTGTAAACAAGGATTACAGCCTGTTACCACAAAAAAAGGTGAGGTTGGTTGATGAATTTACAAGTAACTTCTAAATATCCTTATGTGTATTTTGATATTGAGAAGTCTGTGTTTGAAGCTTAGGTAAGGTTTTCTTTCACAATGGAACCTGAAAATTTCTCTATTGCCATATTGGGTAAGGTTAGTTTAGATCATGGCCAGCAGTAATATTATAATTATTAGATGTAAGAGATTTAGGTACAACAAACCCTGGCTGTTCAAAGGGGTTACATTCTTGGAAAATTATGCAGGTGCTAAAACAGTGATTCACAAAGTAGAGCTTGTATGGGAAAAATGGGGTAATGGCATCCAAACACAAAACATCATGGTTTGCAAATTAATGATTAATGAATGTGAAAACATTTGTGTCCATGTTCATGGGAGTTGTGTCAGTATCCCTTTCGGAAAGTTGACATCGTGATAGAGCAGCACTGAGTGCAGGGCAGAGGAGGAGATTGAAGGTACAGCAAAGAAAGGGGTCATCTTTGCTTTGCCCTCTGTTGTATGAATTCACACACCTCCAGTGGTGCTGTGAGAGCCTGTGTGTAATGCTTGAGTTTTAGGTAGTGAAGAAAGAGATGATCTTCGATTGCTTTGCATTTTTCTGTTATGTGTTCTCACACACCTCCTTCTGTTGTATTGTGACAGCCGTTGTGTCATGCTTGAGTTTCTGGCATCTCTCCCTGAAATGCTTGACCTCAGAGAAATTATCAAGAGAGACATCTGCCTTCTGGAATTCTTACTTATTCAGCTGAGGCCTCTCCATATTAGTGACAGAATCATAATCTGGTTCATTGAGGGTGGTCAGCTGTTCAAGGTCCTTCTCATTTAACTTAGCAGCATGAAAGTTGAGAACATCATGGATGATACCAGTCTCATTGAAATCTGAAAATTCATTCTCCCAGAACTTTGCAGGCTAACACAAGGATGTTCCTTATTACATCCTGCTGTTTGGGGGCTCCCTGTAAGACTTTAACTGCTTCAGGCCACAGCTTCTTCCAGCAGCCATTCCAGACTCTGGATAGTCTGTCCATGGATTCTGTGACGCTTACTTTGTGGTCAGCTATTCTGTATGACTTTCAACATTCACTGACACTGGTACAGGTCTTATCACACGCATCCAAGATAACGTAGAAGGTGCAGGGAGTGTAATAACTCTGAATGCTGTAACAATTTCGTGGGCAAGTGGCTGCAGGAGTGAGTTGATGTTTGCTGGCATGGGAGCCGCCCTTCTCCTTACCACAGCACCTCTGACTAAGAACCCTTGCTGTGCCTCATCACCCAACCGTACATACAAGGCCTTCCATCTTTACAACTAAGGGATCAAGAGTAATTACATAAGAAATTTTCACTCTTGTTGCAGCACTGGTGTTAGAGCTTCTCCTGATCATGTCTTAATTTTTCTTGATGTAATGAATCATTGATTTTTATGCTCTAATAGCATCCTGCTGCACCAGTGCTCATTTACCTGACACCTCCACTTTCTGTAACAGATGCATCACTTTCCTTGTTTTTTTTACTCTTAGGCTTTTCATTAGTGCTCAAAAATCACCTTTTCCAAACACAAGGACAGTCATTAGTTCAAAAAATTTTGACAGTACATTCCATATTGTACAATATTTAGGTGACTAGTGAGTGAGACAGGTGAGCACATGAACCCACTTATGTGTTACTACGCAAGCACGAACATGAATAAGTGAAACAAGATGTGCATACCTGCATATGGAGATGGCTCTGCTCTACAGTGGTAAACGTTTTGGTGTTTGTAGTTTTGTTGGTGACTCAGAGGCCAAATTAAGTTGAATTTACGACTTGTTAAAAATGGCCACCCATATAAAAGTTGTGGAAGTTAGACCAGATTGAAACCACGTAAAGTTTGTAAATATGAAATCCAGGTTGTACCAAATAAATGTGGTCCTTTAACAGCTTTAGCCTCATTTAATCTGATGGATTATGTTCTGATCCTGTGTGCTACAGAGGAATGTGAAGTTAGCGGTGGTGGAGGTGCTGCAATGGATAACAGTGGAGCCATGAAGCGGAGATGGTCGTCGGAAAGTTCAGATTCAAATTCACGATTGGGTCCAGGTCCAACAACTACTACAGCACCAACACCATCACCATCTGTGCCATCAACCATGGCCCCTGCAGCAAAGCAGCCTCGAAAATCAGTACCAGGTTCGATTGTATTACTTTTACAATTACATATTGTTTCATATTACATGCAACACACAGTTTCTGTGTAATAATATTTCTGGTGTTAGTTACTGTGAATAAAGTATAGTAGAGAACTTTATATCTTTCTGAAAATAAAATGTAGGATTTTGTGGTGCTATGGGATTACCTTTCTTGCAGCATGCAGTGTTGCTGTTTCTCATTTTTATGGATGGCATCTTGCGTGATAAGTCCTTACACATACTGGTTTATCACAAAGAATTTTTGATTTTCAACGTGAGATCCATTTATCATGAAGCATACATAATATCTGATGGATATTTCATGTGTTAGATTAGAGGTAGGGATTTTTATCTGTGCTGCTGTCCAGGTTGTCTTTGGGGCCCACTTATTTGGCTGTGCAGTAGATCCAGGGGACAGTCTTCCCATGGGTAAAGCTGCCAGAGGATGAAGATGACAATTTTCCTTCTCTTTGCCAAGTGATGACTGGAGCTTTATTTCCATCCCAGTTAGGTTTCTTGGTGTGTTGCTTAAGAAAAGCAGCAGTTTCATTTTTACCTTAATAAGACAAGGTCAACCAAGGTGATAAAAGACTAACACTTTCAGGATTGTCACCAATATAGTCCTTGAGGCCAATGTTATAAAATTGTGCACTTATTTATGTGATTGTTGGGTAGTGTATCAGAATTATTGTTGGTAAGGACATAATTACCATATTAAATATTTAGGTAGAATTTTTAGATCACCAATGTTAAAAGACTTTATAAAGAAAACATCATTGGTAGGGGAAGGGTAAAAAAATATAATACCATTAATACACAGCACCGCTGAGGGTGATAGGAGCAAGAGTCAAAACATGCTGGGCCTTTGATACAAGCTTACAAGTACAGCATGTTCTGTAGACTGTAATTAACTTATTCTCTATTTTATGCAATAGGCACTCAGTACAAGTCAAAACAGGTTTGCCTGTTGAATTAAGTAAGGAATTCCTTGCACACTTATTTCAATGAGGATGGAAGTACTAATGATACTGTAAGGATATCTTATTAGTTATTAGCAGAAGACACTGTATTTACAATTCATAAACTGTAAAGAAAGGTTTAATTTATTAATACTGAAGAAGAACTGATGATTGTGTAAATGTAAGTTGCATTCCCTGAATACTGTATACAGTTTTTTTTTCCCTTGGAGAAATGTGACCTAAATTGTTATAAGTTTGGCAGTGGTATGAAGTTTATTCATTGCGTGTTGGCAGCAATGTACAATCTGTTTCTGACAGGGTTGACAGCACTTCATATTCCAACTGAAGTCTTAATATTCATAACTTACTTGTCTCTTTTGTACCTGCACATGTATTGTTCTCTGCCTAAGTATAGTAAACTGTTGGTCTTCCAAATCGCAATCAGCTGACTCTCGCATGTACTGACCCACTCTTCCCCTGCTGAAACAACGAGTGGTTTAAAAAATGGAATGTAGCATTTAGGTAACCCATAGTACTGTGGTTGTGTATGGGGCAATAATGTAGCATACACAACTGATTTACAAAGCAATGACATATGCTAGATTAGGCCTATTTAGGCCTGTGTTGTGTAGGCCAAACATCATTAACACTTTCAGCCCGGTGTCATTTAAACTTTAAAATCCCCCGTGCCGGCGTATTTTAAGGGTACCGAAAAAAAATTTAAAAGTGCGGTATTTCCTATCATAAAAATTTTTTATTTTTACACACCATAGCAGAAAGTTGGCTG
>Ga0123355_10013363_pt1 | contig 12768 bp, 6 predicted proteins | sample TergutEmb28metaG_3_FD_89872 | JGI IMG/M metagenome (GOLD analysis project Ga0123355, IMG submission 89872) | Embiratermes neotenicus P1 segment gut microbial communities from Petit-Saut dam, French Guiana - Emb289 P1 | ecosystem: Host-associated > Arthropoda: Insects > Digestive system > Gut ...
CTACTACTACTACTACTACTACTACTACTACTACTATTAATAATAATAATAATAATAACTCGATTTTAGACTTCGTTGACACTAAACGTCGATTAGCAGGATGAAATATAAATCATAAACATCAGTCGCCATTTCCAGCACTTGATTTATTTTATTCTGCCTTATACAAGCAAGCTACGGTTCGTTAATTTCTATGTTTTATATCTGAATTTCTTGATTTCATTTAAAGTTCATTTCTTACAGACCTTCGATCTGGGTCTCCCTTCTTCAGCAACAAAGCGAATTCCATGTGTCATCTGCATTGCAAATATTGCATTTTCAACGTCCTGGCTGAATGGTTTTAATTCAAGCCAACCGGTGACTGTACAAGTAACGAGACTGATAACCTCCGCCAAAGTTTCATGACGATTCACATAACGTCGTAATGGTTTGAGGTTAGCAGTTAATACTAGATGGATACTCTGCAACTACTTAACAACTGTGTAATTCGTAGTGTCAACTGCCTTAGCGTTGGATGGTTGTAAACAACGCACGTCCAGGAAGCCGGCCTGTCCTCCCTTTCCACGCCACTTTTCACATTATTCGCCTAAAGGGTCTAAAGGAATTCAAGTACATCTCACAAAACACCAGCTGGCTCCCGTTGGCATTCGGAGTACCTCCAAAATTCAGTAAAACGCGTTACTGCTGTTCCAGCCCACTCATTTTGGGGTCATTTAATTCAAAAGGAACAACTAACATGGCACTCGCAGTATTCCCTTCAACCGGCAATTGTCTTCCACATGCCAGTAGCAGGTTCCGAAGATTCATAACAGTTCGTGCAAACGGGAGTCTCTCCTTCCGCGTAAGACAAGAGGCAGGCGGTAGACAAAAGAATTTCTTACCTTTTAAATAATTACGCACGAAGGTGTGGCGAATGAAAAAGTGATTAATTTAATTAGCACACCAACTAATGCACATACACAAAATTTTTTACATTAAAACATTTAAAATCGCTCCAACATGTTTCGATCTATCTTCAGGGAGCTACACTGCTCCTTGCTAAAGTCACATTTTTAAAAACATTCACTGATTAATTTCTTAATAAATTAATCAGTGAGTGTTTTTAAAAATGTGAATTTAGCAAGGAACAGTGTAGCTCCCTGAAAATCATCTTAGGATCGAAACATGTTGGAGCGATTTTAAATGTTTTAATGTAAAAAATTTTATGTATGTGCATTAGTTGGTGTGCTAATTAAATGACTCTACGAAACACACAGTGCAACGCTAAAGATAGAAAAAGTGATTATTTCTCACATACAGCGAATGCTGCAATCAAGAACACAGTACACGTTTTTTAAAAACGCAACTTGTATGAAGAATCAGAAAAATAAAAATAAAAAAAAAACAGGATATAGAAAACTTCCATGACTTACTTAACCCTTCAAAGCCCTGCGCCCCACCAGGTCCAACGTACACGACAGGCAATGCACGAAGAACGTAACATTAAGGATCGTTCGCGTAACCATTGTTACCATGGAAAACTATGAAGTATTAAATATTGTGTGTTTCTGTATTCCTGCCTCAGTTATCCGATATGCAAATCGCACATTTTGTTCGCCGTTTATACAGTATTGTCATCTGTGGCCTGTCTGGTTCGATCATATTTCTCCACATTATCTCACAAACGGCACGAATTTCGGGGGGGGGAGTTGAACATACAATGTCTTGATTATCTCCTCGACTTTTGTCCGAAACATATCTCATTCTAAGAAGAATTCGGCGAGATATGATCATAAACGCACATACGTCTTCATTTAAAGTACTCATTATTCTTGTCAGATTTAAATGAAACTTGAATTTTCTCGAAAGATTTTAAAAAAATGCTCAAATAACTAATTTCATGAAAATTTGTTTAGTGGCAGCTGAGTTGTTTCACGCGGACAGACACGACGGAGGCAATAGTCACTTTCCGCTATTTTGCGAACGAGCCTAGGAACTCCGTTTGTGTTTTGTACGTTTCTGGGAACAACCAGCAACTATTCAACTACACAGCATTAAGTGACTGGTTTCATAAACGGAATGAAGCGCGTTTACTGCGCGGTACGACCTGTCTTCAACGACAGTCCAGGTTAAATTCAATATTCAAAGGATTAAGGATGGTCTGTCATTTCCTTTGGTTACGATGACAGAATATAAGAAAAAACAAATATCTAAACCAGGACAGTCGTCATTCTGGTCCAGATTCGAACCCAGGATCTTTCCAATGTCAACCATGAGGGTTAACCGCTACAAAGTGCGATGATCTGAATTCCTCTGTTTTTTGGATTTTAAAACCACGCGAAGTTACATTAATTCACATGAAAAACAACAGTATATCGCTGCACTATATTGTGGCTTGCCGCCTCTGCGAGATTAAAATTCCTGCTACTTCGTTGTTTGAATTCGTACTTTATGTTACCGTCATGTATAAAAAAAGAGCAAACATCGTGTTCATTACACAATATGTGTTGCGAAACTGCAACGTAAATATTGGAATTTATGAGCATTAGTCAGCTATACTGAACACAATTTCTTCTCATACGCCAATTGAAACAGAATTCACTGCTATTTCGAGCAACCTTTATTAGGGCGCTAGCAAAATAAAATGACTTTGTAGACACTGTCAAGTGCACACACAAACGCACAAACAAAAAGACAGTTCAAAATCACACCTGTCTCGACTCAAATACGTTGGTAATAGCTCTGGTTTGCAAAGAAAACAGCCAAACCATGATTTACCGATTTGTAGATTAGTGATGTTTTCAGCGGTTTAAACAAATGGGAACAAGAGCGAAGAGAACGTGCGTTAAAATACGTGCATTACAACAGGTGCCAGGAGCACATCACCAAAGATGTTTAGTTTTAATACAAATGTGTTAAAAGTATATGTAATCAGATTTATGCTTTATCTCGGAAACTTTACGAAAGTATAAAGAAAACGCTCCAATTCTGGACTACAAAGAAGACAGACGCCAATCAAACGTCCTTCGTGACATCTGGTACGAATGGCATGTATCTGGGGGGCACACTGTCTTGGTAATCCGGTTTCAAAAATTCACTACCGTGAAAGTGGTTTAAATTGCCTCACACAAATAAAACCGTGAGGCCTGAATACAGTACATGAAGGTTAGTTTTAACATTTTACCGTACTATTCCAATGTTTTAATCTTAAGCAAGAATTTTCATATTTTATCAAGGTTTAATGTGAACGAAATGGGATCCCATTGAGTACTATTTTTATTGTATCTTAACTGTTGTTATTAGTTGGCCTGAAGATGGCCGGTCACGGCCGAAACATGTAGCCAAATACTACCTAATTATAATTATTGCATCTTGTTTCATGTATGTTGTGTACTGACGGTGCATAATATATTACACAAAATTAAATAAAGTTACGTATACTGTGACTTTACACATCGTAGGTCTCAAAACTCCCCCAAAAGCATCCCGTTAATGACGAAACAGCCGCACAAAAACCTCTCGCAACAAGAATCCGATCTTCACTCGACGTCTGAAATACTGCATGTACCTCCATAAAGAACAATACACCAAGGTCTTGTGTTTACGCCCTTCGTTTATGCCTTTTGTTCAAATGCCCCTTGCCAATTTACACTTCTTAATTTACGTCCACTCGTTTGCGGTTTAACGATCTTTGGCTGGTTTATTTCCTTTAATTTAAATTTTTTTATGGAAACGTCGTTTTTGATTCACGCCTATTTCATTTACGCCCACTTTTTTAGGAACACAACTAGGGTGTAAAAGAAGTCCTCTGTGTAACGGTAAAGCTGCTACTTCCTGTTGCAGCACAAATCATATTTGTGCCAGACTGTGTTCCAGCAACAAGGGAACTGTTAAGTAACACTACCACTATTTCCATTTAGTATTCAAAGGTGTGTGGTGTGTTTCCTTCGCGCACATTCTGTGATAATAATACTCCGCAACTTTTATGTAACGTATTCTTCTCTTAGCTGAATACATTGTGAGATACTTCCCAAACCGTATTACGACATTAATTATAGAGAAGGCTTGACAACTGCAGAAATGAATACAACTTACGACTGCTGCTGGTTCACAATGAAGATAACGTAGATAATAAGCAGGGGTGCAAAAATACCGGAGCCATGTCGGCCGGCCGACCAAATTTTGACCGATGACGCGTACTATTCGTGGATCAGTAATGGAACCTGCTTCATGTACCCACCTGGCGCCTAGAATTGTGTGGTGGCTTCCAAATTTTTGGAAAATTTGTGCACCCCTGATAAAATGTAAAGGCAGTTGGAATTCTAATTTGTACCTACATCCTTCGAACCCATACGGAATGTACTGAATAAACCTCAAGGTGTCACCATCAGGTGGAACGATAAGCGTCAAACTGCATAACTATCATGATCATATTTCGTATAAATGTAGCACATTAGTTATTTTGGTTGAATACGCCAAATAACTGTAACATTAATTATACCATGAAATAATGTCAAGTTACTCAAGTTGAAAAGTCTGGTTAAAAATTGGTCTAAAGGACTAAGTTTCAGATGGATTTAAGCTCAAAACTCCACAGAAAATCGTATACCAATGATACATCGAATCATTGCACTGGCCGTATCGTTTAGAACGTATGGTACACTACAGGCGCGTTTTGAATCGTGCTGCTAGCTTAAGCTAGCTAAGAAAATATAATTAATTCAGCTTTCCTGAGGGATTTCTGGCCTGGTCTCGACTTAATTTTGATGCCCTTCAATGGAAACGAAATTCATTCTTTCCCTCCTCTTAATAAGAGGTGATATATTTGGGACACAAAAAATGAGAATAAAAAAATGTAATTTGCAGGCAATGAAGCAGGGACCCGCCAACACGGAAGACTAGTAAGTTCATCGTAACACCCATCTACTGGCATCGTCCTTCCAATAACGTATACAACGCCAGCTTTTTCCTCGAACTACACAACAAACAATTCCAACATCACAATTCAGGTTGCACAAGGGGACACGGACAAGGCTGGAACGTCAGTCATTCCTACATTTAAACTCTAAAACAAGTGAGCTTGCTAGGGCTCACTACAATAACGTACATTGACACAGCTATTCCTAGGCTTCTGCAATGTCTAACTGGCCGCTTTACGGTCGGTATGCAAGACAGACCCGCCACTTACACACTGTGCAATTCCAAAGGGTCGTAAAACCGGAGATAAACGCCCCGAAAAGCTAAGCTCCATTCCTGAACTCGCTGAACTTTCACTGCAAACCATTCTAAGTGCACATTATACCGTTATAAAGTTTATTACTCCAACTTTTCTAATGTGTTAAGCTGTAACAGAACTCTAATTTCTACCCAGGGTCTGAAAGACAACGCAAAGAGAATTTTCAAATTGTTCCCTAGCTGCATTTAGAAAGTAATATCCTGTTTCACCAATAAGCCAACACCAAAAATTCCTTCTGCGTAAGTTGAACAAATTGCTATGGCAACTGAAAGGGCAGCTATATCTAACCAATATCTACAAAATTAAGTAAGAGCCTAACACGAAAAAATTCCCGCTTTCCCGGAAACTGATCCGTGGCTGTCCAGACAAAGCGATTCACTTTACTGAATGCCCTCTTAAGGTCATAACGTCATGGATCCTAACAGTCCTGTCTTGGTATAAACTGTACTCAGTACACTATTTCTACACCTGTACGTAAATGACGCCGTATCGACTGGCAAATAGTTACCGACGTTTAGAAGGAGCTTTCTGTCTCCACCATCAGAGCCTGAGAAGTCCAACACTATGACATGGCAGTAAGTGTTTACTAATCGACACGGCGTCATATTCCGGAAGACCTGAAACCGTCAACACAACTGCGACTGCCTCAAGCCATGCTATCGCATTAAAAAGCCGGATTACTGCTTTTTACACTGCGAAGCACTAGAAATGATCGCTGCAAAAAAGTTCCTTTAGGGCGAAGAGGTCAACTTTCACTTCCTCTTGTACAAAGCTGCTACAGAAATTGGGTTAGTTTTTCATTAAAACCGTGGGCAGATCGGTTCAAAACGAACCTAACAAGTTTAATACACTGCGCTCCCAAGTACTTCAACGTTTCCAGCAGCTCTGCTTCGAACTTGATTCTGAAAGTCATCAAACTTCAATTCTGGTTTTAAGTTAATGAAGCGGCCTGCCTGTGTTTCTTTCAAGGCCCACTTGTTTTGCATGCGAACTGCCACAGGCACTGAGAAGGTACGACGATTCACACAACCTCGTTTCGCATGCAATCCGCGTGATATTCATCCTCAGTGGGGAAAACAAAGGGATATGACTGGACGCCGCACACCTCACATCTCCTACAACCCACGAAACGAAACACATCGGTATACCGGCGTTTTGAAGTCCGTCCAGTGATCCGGAAGCAAATCTTTCCTGAAGATACAGTATCTGGACATAAAATAGCTGAGGTACCGTTTACAAACCATGCGGGGTTATGTCTCAGAAGACGACTCAGCACCTTACCATCTACTTTTAGATCTTCCAATTGGAGTACATGAGTATGACATCCAACGGATTATGTCTACATATTGTTTCTGATCTATATGTTGTCATTTCGTTATCTAATTACACAGCAGCAGGTCGTGCATTATACATTATACATCCATAATTACACAACTTTGTTATTTCCATTGGTGTAGTATTCCCTGTTTAGCGTAGACCTCCAGTCAGTTTCTTTAGACGTAACTACTAAGTGGACACGCACGCACGCGCACATACACACTACTACTACTACTACCACTACTCTACTACTACTACTACTACTACTGCTACTACTAATGCACTTGCCAGAACCGTAAGCCACACACAAACTCCTTATAAAACATGGAAATGTGACTGAAAAGAAAGAAAAAAAAAGTGTTCCTTTCTATTTTGCAATTCACTATGTGCACCCACATTTTATAAAGTACCGTTTGTCGATACTATACCCGCGTTATGGGGCTCCATTCACGATGAAGACAGAGCCCGCCAATTAAACATAAATTCCACATTCAATGTAGAAAACAATACCGAACACACAGCTGTATTTACGATTCAGCAAATATACATTATTAGACAACAGGAATGAAGTCACGTAACATGAATCTAAGGAATGACGCTACAACGATCCGGCTAATTGGTAGAGCCATTGTCAAGCCCTTTCCGAAACATGTAGCCACACTACTCAGATGAACGTTACATGGCAGTATCGTTACCGTCTAATAATGTGCATCTGCTGAATTCTAAATACAACTGTATATTTGGTACTGTATTCCTACATCTGACTCAATAAACACAGCGTTTTGCACCACACAAACGCTGAGACAAATTCAACGTTGCTGGCAGAGTTATTAGAACGTGTTACGATGAACTGCATTTATACGGGACCATTAGCTCCTTCGACACAAGGCTCAGTCTGTTCTGATTTCCTACAATAAGGCGCACATTTAATGTGACAAGAACGGCCAATAATCGAACGTACACTTGGCTACCCGCAGTTACAGGGAAAATTCGAATCCAACACACATAATCATAAAACATTAAACTTAGCTGTAGGCTTTCGAGGATGAAGAAGGGAGACAGAGAGAGAGAGACAAACGAAAAAATGAAGTCAGATGACAGAAGGTCCCAACGTGAGCTTACAACCGTCTTCTTCAGAAAGAAGAACCGAATCTTTTACATGAATCAATAGACAAATAAAAACAGCTTCTTTGATCTATCCCTTCACTTTCAGACAATCAATGAAGTTGCTATAGGCTGGACGGTCCGGGGATCGAATCCCGGTGAGGGCGAGACTTTTCGCGCCCGTCTAGACCAGCTCTAGATTAAACCCAGCCTCCTCTACAATGGGTATCAGGTCTCTTCCTGGGAGGTAAAGCGGCCGGGGCGTGGCGTTGACGCCCACTTCCATCTAACGACGAGGTTAAAAGTTAAATAGGGTGAACTTTTACCTTTACTGTTACCGGGGCCTGACTCGAAAGGCCGACTGCCCACAGGCGTACAGCTACTCAAGTTGTCACAGCTTCCGATAATAAGCCAGGCGCTTAGCAGTACCGTGGCACGCATTCTCACCGCTTAGCAGTGCCGTGGCACGCATTCTCACCTCTTAGCAGTACCATGGCACACATTCTCACCGTTTAGCAGTGCCATGGCACACATTCGCACAGCTTAGCAGTGCCGTGGCACGCATTCTCGCCGCTTAGCGGTGCCATGGCACACATTCTCACCGCTTAGCAGTGCCGTGGCACACATTCTCACACCTTACAATAGCCTGTAAAATACACCTTCCTACCTAAACCGTGAAAAGCAACTATTAGATTCATGTGTGTGTGTGTGTCCGTTCGTCTGTCCGCACAGCACAATCTGGCTCCCACTGGATGGATTTGAATGAAATTTGGTGCTTAAGTACTTTTTGAAAATCTGTCGAGAAAATTCACGTTTGATTAAAATCTCGTATGACCAACGGATACTTCACATAAAGACGTATCTATACTGATGATAATATTTTGCTGAATTTTTCTTAGAATATGAAACGTTTCAAATAAATGTTGTACAGAATGTCAAATCACATATTTTATGTTCAATAATTGTTTTCATACATAGTGACCTTTATGTGATAATGTGGACAATATGGCACAAGCGCATTGCGTGCCGGATAACTAAGGCAAGAATACAACAGCTCTGAACATATAACACGTACTGCTTTTCAACGACAGCAATGGTTATGCGAACGCGCCTCAGCGTTACCTTAGTCTAGCTAGTTCCATCAATCATAAACCAATAACTAATATACTGTTGTGTTTAACGACAAATATTAACAATCTGTTTACCTTCTTACCTCATACGTACATCGCTTATCTGGTTTCAACATTCAGAGTGCGTTTATGTACGTAAATTGTATGGATCCCAGAACAGTGGCACTTTACTCATTAACAGTTCGGTTTTATAACAGAGGAGTTTGTTTACCTCACGGTACGAACTTAATCTTTAAATATAACTGGGGTTCAGTAACGTCTTTAAACGGTTAAACGGAGGATCTGCAATTCCTACGACCTTCAACATCATCATTAGAGATAAAGATGAACCATTTAATAGAATTACAGCTGTCTGTAGAGGTATAATAAAAATCTCTACGATGTTCTGGAAGAACCAGTTGTTTCAGCTGTACTTACGAGACAAGGGAGGATGGACCATACGATGAGGATGTAAGAAAATGGCATGCCACACAGTGTCGGCTACAAAACGCGATGGGTGAAGGGTTGACGGAAGGCTAAAACTGAGAGAGATTGAGGACGTGGAAAGTGATCGCCAAATGATAGGAAGAACAGAGGAAACTGGCAAACAAAAATCCTTGCTAAAGCTATTCACCCGCTGACGTTCATGACGATGATGACGCCTGTTACAGTCGTGCACGATTAGAAAGAGTTTATTATGCAATGACGGGATTTATTTATTCATTTATTTCAGTTTCGCCAATACCATATTTCAGGTGGAGTAGCTCTCCTGACCAAATATAATCTCGAATATACTTTGACGGAATCTAATTAAGATGTCATTTCATCGAAGAGCACCCCATTTCCATTTCAGAAATGAGCGGTGTCAGACCTCCCCAATGTCAGAAGGCCTACTACATGTCAAAGACCAGCGCTACGCCAACTAGACATGCCTACGACATTCCGGACAGAAGAAGAAGCCCAGTCATTATTTCCTGTGTAGTGGTTTCACTCACGTCACGTTGGCTGACGGATACCGACCTACGTCATCTCAAAAACGACGACACAGCAGCATGTAATCGAGAATGACTTTTATATGGCATTCCTAATAAAGTATTTCTCAGCTGTCACGTGGCAGACTTTTGTGAATGATGGTCGGCTCGGTGTTCAAATTTAATGACGCTGAATCTATCGTACTGCTTGCAAGGCACTACATACTGGGTAATTAAACACTTTACTATCCAACTAACGCACAATATATAATATGTAGATACAATTAAAATTATAAAATATTTAAAAGCGCTTCAACATGTTTCCGATCACAGAGAATCCATCATCAGGGAGCCTTGTTCAGTGCTTGGTTAAAAATTACAAGAATGATTCTATCGTGTCGGTTGACATGGACAAGGTCGGTGTTATGGCAGCATATTCCGACCCGTTTGCGTGTGTGTAGTTCACTGTATATGAAGGCAAGCATTGTACAAGGCTCCCTGATGATGGATCCTCTGTGATCCGAAACATGTTGGAGCGCTTTTAAATATTTTATAATTTTAATTGTATCTAAATATTATATATTGTGCATTAGTGGGATGGTAAAGTGTTTAACTATCACTGATCCACGGTGCAAACATGAACATACTGGGTAGTTTCGAAGTGAAGTGTAGCCCTACAAGGCGACTGTGGCATAGATGTAATATTATCCTAGTTTATGCTAGCAGGAGTGGGACGGGACAGCTCAGTCGGTATAGCGACTCGCTACGGGCTTGACGGTCCGAGAATCGAATCCCGGTGGAGGCTAGATTTTCAGCATCTGTCCAGACCGGCCCTGGGGCCCACCCAACCTCCTATACAATGGGTAATGGGTCTCGTTCCCGGGGGCAAAGCGGCAGGGGCGTGGCGTTGACCACCCACCTCCATCTAGCGCCGAGGTTAAGGAAAGAGTAGAGCTATACCTCTACTCACCCTTTGGGCCTTCGTGGCCTGTTCTAAGGCGAACTTTACCTTTACCTTTACCTCATATGCTAGCAGGAATTGAGAAAAAACACAAACGCTAAAGTTCAGGACGATCGGAGTCCAGGCCAAGATTCGCGTCCAGGATCTCCAGACCTTGGTATCAAGCATACTAAACACTACAGTGCGAATGATAACACATCCTACGTTAAATTAGCAGTTGTTCGTCCGACTTACTTTCAGGAGACAGTCGGTTTGAATTTCTGCGGGAATACTGTACCTTCTGAGAGCTTATGAACCGTTTCTCAACCACGCCTACCGATTTAAAGTCACATTCCTCCAGAGAACGCCATGTGTAGGCCATACGACTTCAACAGCTGGTAGCTAAACCTACAGAATTACTAATTTACTATGTCCGTGAGTCCTGCTGTCTTAGAACTAAAAATCTTGATTAATAATAAAAACGGTTGTCGTTGGACCCCCTAGCGAGTCTATCCAATCCAGTTAACGTCTTTCAACTAACCCACTAACAAACTAAATAACTAATTGGGGCAGAGTCCTTGAGAACTTAACAGTTCCTCAACCTGTCAAGAAATTCCAAGCATTTTATTAAGCCCGGCAGTCCATTACCGCATTCACAAGAGCACGCCACCTGTTCGTATCCGAAACCAGATCAATCCATTCCGTGCCCTATTCCACTTCTTGAAGATCCATTTTAATATTATCCTTCCACCTATGTCTGGGTCTTCCAAGTGGTAAACTTCCTTCAGGTTTCCCCACCAGAGTCCCGTATGCACATGTCCTCTCCCCCATACTTAACGTCTTCCAAACCTAAACGTACTAACTGATGTCCTTCCCACATATAGCTTATGCCTATGTGTCTTCAAGGTGGCTCATTATCACAAGTTTCAAAATTTACTGTCTCAGCACTTCGCGTTATGTTCTCACCTCAGTATCGAGAATACTGGGAAAACAGACACATGTGGTTAAGTAATCTGTTCCATTTCTACTTACAAAAATAAGAAAATAATTCTTTGTCGCTGATAATTCTGGTTGGATAGTAATGATAAACAGGAGTGTGCAAATTTTCCAAACGCCTAGGAATCACCTCAAAATTCTAGGCGCCAAACCTACCTGGTATCTGGGATTTGTGCACACCTGATAAATGCAACGACCAAAAAAAGCCCACCTTGAATCCAACGACAATCGGACACATGAAGCGGGCCATTTTTCTATCCACTCCGCAACGGTGCAGTCCGCACTACAACACTGTAAAAACTGAATGCAACAGTGTACCTTGTGTTAACGGTCCAACGGCGTTCCATTTCGCAGGGAATCTGTTTCGACGACAGCTTTGGTTAAAAATTAATGGTACGAGAAAAAAGGCTACCCATTGCAGTGTCGTCTTCAAAGCCAAACTTGCATTATACATAAGAATCGACAAACCCCTGTTGTTGGACTGCTATAAAACCTTCTTCCTTTATAGCCAAAATCGTAATGGACAACTCGTATAACTTATGGTTATTTCACGAGCAAATAATACGACAAGCTAGCTGCCATCCAATGGGGTCCATTTCGCGAATGAAAGCCCTGCCTGGCAGGGTAACGACCCGTGTGGCAATTTAAGACAGAAGCATGCTAGCGGATGTCGAAAGGGGATTTTCGTGTGGCATTTGAAATGCATAAAAAGCAGGTCCACCTGCGTCCTTACAGAAACATCGAACCTTACTGCAGCAGGTTCTTGCCCGGTATAAGGGCAGCTCAGGTTACGCAGAAGAACGCATGTAGCTCTTCTCGAAACCAATACAAAAGCAGTAAAGTGCAGTAAAGAAGGAAAATAACAAGACAGACAATGTACGTATAATTTAACATTGAGGCGCGTTCGTGTAACCACTGTTGCAGCAGAAAAGCAATAAGTATTACGTATTTTGTGTGTGTATTACGTATTTTGTGTGTGTGTGTGTGTGTGTGTGTGCTATGTAGTGGGTCCCTGTCACCACGGCATGGCGCGTCCTCAGGTTGCGGATAGAGGAACGGCCTCCGATAAGGAGGGCAGCTGCGAATAAATTGAATAAGCAGTCGCGGACAGCCGAC
>Ga0123355_10013365_pt1 | contig 12768 bp, 10 predicted proteins | sample TergutEmb28metaG_3_FD_89872 | JGI IMG/M metagenome (GOLD analysis project Ga0123355, IMG submission 89872) | Embiratermes neotenicus P1 segment gut microbial communities from Petit-Saut dam, French Guiana - Emb289 P1 | ecosystem: Host-associated > Arthropoda: Insects > Digestive system > Gut ...
AGAGACAGGTGGTGGACGCTTGTGAGTACGGTAATGAACCTTCGGGTTCCGTGAAATACGGGGAATTTCTTGACTAGCTGCAAACCAGTTAGCTTCTCAAGAAGGACTCTGCACCATGGAGTAAGTAAGTAAATAAGTAAGTAAGTAAGTAATGTTTTGTTTTGTCTGAGATTCTAATAAGAGGTTGAAAAACTTAATAATATTACTATTAAATTTAGCATTTCTAAAGGAATGAGGAGCTGTCCTGAGGCTGGATGCTGTGGTGAAGTTGGGTTTACTGTGTCATAGTACATAAATGTCGTAGATCACGTCTCAGAGCCCACGGAAAATTGCAGGGTGATTTGTCTTTTTACCTAGAAAATCTTTAAACAAATACTAAAATTAAAATATAATTATTTTTCGTTGATATACTTAATCTTTCCAGGAAATTCTACGCATCATGGAGGTCACGCATTTGCTGCTACTGTTGATCTCCATTGTATGCTGCCTTGTGGGAGTGTTCTATTTTTATCTGACACGAGTCTACATGTACTGGAAGAAACGAGGCATACCTTTCCTTGAACCAAGTTTTCCTGCAGGAAATGCTTGGGAAATTATTCTCACCAAGAAAACGATTGGAGAAGTTTACAATGACTTTTACCAAAAACTTTCAGGACACAAGTTTGCTGGTTTATATCAGATTCACAGACCATTACTCTTTCTCAGGGATCCTGACTTAATTAAGAATTTCCTCGTCAAAGACTTTGAACATTTTCAAGACCACGGAATTCCGTTTCATGAAGACGTTGATCCTTTGGGAGCAAATTTGTTTATGTTGAATGGCGACAAATGGAAAAATCTCCGTTCAAAGTTATCTCCCACTTTCACGTCTGGAAGGTTGAAAATGATGTTTCAGACTTTGTTTGAATGTGGACAGGAGCTCGAGAAATACTTTAAGGAACCTGCTAATATAGAAGATATTCTAGATATAAAAGAAGTTCTGGCCAGATTTACCACAGATATAATAGCTTCTTGTGCTTTCGGAATTCAGTGTAACTGTCTACAAAATCCCGATGCAGAATTTCGACGATGGGGCAAGAAAGTATTTGAGCCCTCACTCAATCAGAACTTGCGAGATATTCTGTATTTTATGATCCCACATCTTGCTATTGCCCTGAAAATTCCCAACGTACCACCTGATATCAGTAAATTCTTTATGAAAGTGGTCGAAGAAACTGTAGGATACCGCGAGAGGAACAATATCACACGTAATGACTTCATGCAGCTGCTGATTCAGCTGAAGAATCAGGGATATCTTGAAACTGATATTCAAGATAATGAGAAAAGTCAGAGTGAGTATCAACTTTACAACCACTTGGACACTTTTAATCATCTGGTTTCATACAGCATATTATTTCCAAAACTCATTTGTCTTCTTCTTCAGTTTTAAATAAGTAAAGAGAAGAATTCTACTGAGGTGAGGCAGTCAGGATAATATTGTGTCAGTGGGTCCAGCAAAAGAAAATATCGTTTGCACCTGGCCCAATATACTGCGAATTTTCTCACCTAGCCCCATTGCACCTGAAGCGAAAAATAGTACCAATTTTCAAATCGTTGTTTCCAGATAAACAACAAATAAACCAACCAACCAAACATGCAACCGACCATTTATCGACGTCTCGTTCACGGTTAAACAAGACAGACAATGTACGAATATACGTAACATGAAAGTGCGTTTCCATTATCATTTATGGACGAGACTTCAATAAAATGTGATATTCTCTGTAATAAATACTACTAAATAAGAATTCGGAAAGTATCAATAGGCTACTGCACTCGCACTTGATCCACACTGACTGTAGCATGAAGAATGGGGCAAGTCCGAATGGATCATGATAGCAGCAAGATTTAACTCGTTCATCAGTCATATAGTACTTTCAGGTATTTTCCAAGAAAACAGGTGTCACTATTTTTGAAGGATTAAACAATGGTGAGGTGAGACTTGCGCGCAACATTCTAATCAGATATTTAGGAAAGAGGCCGTTTTGAATACTTCATCATAAAGGGAAGGAACGAATATATTTTTTTAAATATGATATGGGAGCATAACGGACATTTGAACGCGTGGAAATTAACTCCTGACTTCCATAAATGAGAGGAATTTCTTGACCAGAGCGGTAAACATTAGTTTCCCAGTACTTGTTTGTGTATTGAATTAGGAAGTTTGTTCATTAGCTAGTCACTCAGTGATTTGTTTGTTTTTCACTTATCTTAAAGTTAGTAATCAGGAAGTCAGTCCGACAGATGTTTGTTTGGTTAGTTATTTGGTTGGTTGGTTGGTTGGTTGGTGGGTGGGTGGGTGGGTGGGTGGGTGGGTAGGTTACACCACTACAAGTCTCGAATAAAGTTTTCTATGCTACGTTCTTACTAATGTTCAGACGTTGTTAACAGTTGACAAAATTTAACAAAGTAAAAATGTCTTATGAAAACAGCGCCATTAGCCATTCTTGCCATGGTGTGTGGTTTCAGCTTGTAATACCCACCGTTTTGCCATAGGTCACACTACACTTTCTGCGAAAGAATTAGCAGCACAAGTATTCATGTTTTTTGGTGCTGGATTTGAGACCTCTGCCACAACCATGAGCTTCTGTCTTTACGAGCTGGCACTGAACCCGGATATTCAGGATCGTCTCAGAAATGAAATCGACACGGTGCTGAAAAAGCATGGCGACAGTGTCACGTATGAAGGCATTCAAGAAATGAAGTACTTGGATAAGATTATATCTGGTAAGGCTTTTCGTATCGTACAGAGCAAGAAGTTCAATATGCAGATCAAGTTCCCCGAACCTGACCTTTGCAATGTCCTTTTGAATTTATGAAAGCGAATATTATATATGTTCAAATTGTTTCTTATAATAATACCAACGAGAGGCACCAATTTCTCAAATTTATTTTTGGAATAGCACTCTACGTGTTTCGGACAGGTTTTCTGTCCATCATCAGGAGTCTAGTACTGTATGCACAGCAATACGTATATGTCATACGGGTTATGTTGACTGCTTGCTTGCAAGCAGTCAACATAACCTGGGAGGCCAGGACAAAAATGATGGGAAACTGACTTTGTTTTTTTATTATTTTTTTTGTGACTACTCCTTACTATTAGGACTTTTATATTTACCTTGAATGTTGTTTATAGTACTTACAGTATTTATAGTGCAATTTTAATGTTTTATTTTTATTGGTCGCACAGGTCAATGATATATAATCAATTTACGTGCCATTAGGAAAACAAAAAAATAGAACATGTTGAGTTCTATTCCAAAAATAAATTTGAGAAATTAGTGCATCTCGTTGGTTTTATTATAAGAATATATCACGATGCACGGTCATCTGTATGTGAAATGTTCAAACTGCTTACGACACCATCAAATATAACTACAGATTTCTTTTAAACCGTTTTGGTGTGTATATCTATGTAAAGCTTGATGATGAGGTTTCTGGCCGAAACACGTAGCGTATTTTACACTAATATTATTTTACAATAAATTTGTAGCTATGTTTGACAGTATTCTCAGTCAGCTGGTGTCAATACACACAACGGAACGTCATTCTTCAAAATCATTTCAGGTGTTCCTTTGGTAGTTTTAAACTCTATGTGAAAGTCACGTCCATTCCGACTTTGTCCACGGTACATAGACTAACTTGTTGATACCGTGTGGTCGTATTTTTAGAGAAAAGTGTAAGCAGAACACATGGCTATGACAGTGGGAGGAATAAAAGGGTAATATGCGAGTAAACGATTTAACTAATTCACAATGACTCGTTGTAAAGACGACACACGACTAGAGCTCTCTCAGCATTTTGTCCAAAGTCCAACATCGGTCCTGACAGTGTAAAATATTACGTTATTGTTACCAGAGTGTTTCCCAATTTAGTCCTAATTCAGCTATACTGACAATCAAATCATACTTTTTCCAGAGACTCTACGAAAGTATCCACCATTGCCAATGTTGAATCGAGAATGTACTAAAAGTTATGAGATTCCCGGAACGAATGTCATTCTGGAGAAAGGAATCCAAGTGGTGATACCAGTGATGGGAATGCAGTATGACCCTCAGTACTTTCCCGAGCCAGAGAAGTTCGACCCAGAGCGCTTCAGTGAAGAAGCGAAGAGCAAGAGACATCACTACGTGTACATGCCTTTCGGAGAAGGACCCAGGATCTGTATAGGTAACAAGACACTTTACATTATCATACACATACCACAGTTCATTACGTTCTTATGCGATAACCGCATCAAATATTCCGATGGTACAATTGTCGATTCCTTTCGCCTGTCCATCTGCAAATGATTTTCAATTGCGTGACTACTAAACTGATTTTCATTAAATTCTGTAGTGCAGGTATGGACTAAAACTCATATGTAACCTTCAGTTTGGTCGTCATCGACTTCTGTAGCTTCATCGTTATAGGAAATTGAATCGTAATTCATCAAGTTTGGTTTTCTGAATGGGGGTTGATATGAAGTGTATTTGGTAGATTTGTACCAACGGTTCGTGGGCGCCCGCTGACTACATCTTCTGCCCTGTAGCCTGGAGCAATGCCGTCCACCAAAAATTGTGTGTCGCCATACTGCATCATATGTTATAAGAGAGCAAATTTCAGGTTGAGGTTGTGAATAACAAAACAGAAAGACAAGAGAGAAAGACTGCAGGTGTAAAGTTTTTTTTTTTCTTATTTTCTTATACAAGGCATGATGTAGGGTCACTTAAAGCTGGGACAGGCACGTACAAATAGCTGGATTTTATACCAATAAATATAACTTGTGATCAACGGGTATAATAATTTGATTGTTTTAAGCTTCAATTCTCGCATACATTTTATTGCACCATCTGCATAACATAAAAATGCACTCAAGTTTATAATGTGTAAATTTATATTTGAAGAGGCAAATATTTCTTATTCAGTAAAATATTAACGTAACATATTTCCTTAAATTATAATCGTCAGTTTGTTCTGCAGTATGGTCAATTTCATATCAATAAATTTACATATTTAACAAATTAATGTCAGGACCATTTATGCACGAAAGTGGCGAAGTAATTACCTGGAAAATACGAGGTTTGTTCAAATAGTATCCGGATTGGAATTGTACTTGTTGTTCACTGGGTGGGATGTGTTTGCAACCAGTCTTGACATGTTCATACATGTCTTAGCAACTCATGACACAAGTTTCAAGTGACGGCGTTTGCTAAGTTGGCTGTAGTAGTTCGCGAAAGTAACACGTGCGTTTATGTCATAGCGATTTTTACGATGTGTGAAAGTACCGAACAACGCATTTGCATCAAGTTTTGTTTTAAAATCGGAAAAACCGCACCGGAAACGTATCAATTATTGCAGCAAGCATACAGTGAAGATCCAGTGGGTCGTACACAAGTGTTTGACTGGTTCCGTCGATTTAAAGAGGGTAGAACCTCCGTTGAAAGCAACCCCCGCTCTGGACGACTGTCAGCATCGAGAAATGAGGAAATGATTGCTAAAGTTAGAACAATCGTTCGCAATAGCAGGAGACTGACAGTACGAGAGATAGCGGATGACTGTGGGATCTCCGTGGGCTCATGCGGTGTAATTTTAACCGACGATCTGCACATGAAACGTGTGTGTGCGAAGTTTGTGCCGCGTTTGCTAACAGGTGAGCAACGTGAGCAACGTCAGACAATTGCCCGTGATTTGTTTGAGCGTTCATATAAAGACGTGCAGTTTCTCAAGAACACTGTGACAGTTGACGAGTCCTGGGTCTACGGGTACGACACGGAGACAAAACAGCAATCGTCACACTGGAAGGGTCCCACGTCTCCGCGACCAAAGAAGGGGCGCCAGTTGCGAAGCAAAACAAAGGTCATGTTACTGGCGTTTTTTTATTCTGAGGGTATCGTACACCACGAATACGCTCCCGAGGGCAAACAATTAACAAGGAATTCTACGTGGAGGTCTTGCGACGTTTGCGTGAATCAGTTCGCCGGAAACGACCGGAAATATGGCGGGATGGCAACTGTATCCTGCACCACGACAATGAGCCCGCACACACTTCACATCTTGTGCAGCAGTTCTTGGCCAAACACGGTACCGCTCAGTTGCAGCAGTCGCCATATTCACCAGATCTCGCACCGTGTGACTTTTTCCTATTCCCGAGGCTTAAGAAAGTTTTGAAAGGACACCGATTTGAGGCAACGGACGACGACAAACGAAATTCGACGAAGACACTATTAGACATCCCGAACGAGGAGTTCGAAAAATGTTTCCAACAGTGGCAGAAACGTTGGGCAAAGTGTGTAGCTGCGGAAGGGAACTCTGTTGAAGACAATTAGGGTTAAAACCCCGTAAGCCTTATGTACTTCATGTACTGTGGTCAGTCCGGATACTTTTTGAAGAAACCTCGTATATGCAGTCCGTCGAAGAAAGTGCATGTAAATGGGAGCATGGGAGTAAAATCAACCCATTATTTAACTCAGTGCTGAGCCCTTAAATTTTCGGTCGCATTACCCTGGAACAGTGCTCAACAGTCAGCTTTGACGTTGCGAGGTTGAGTACGAATTGTTACAGGTTATGCCATGCATACTTATTTTTGATGTTCAATATTTGTTTCTTTTTAGGAATGCGGTTTGGTTTGCTGCAAACAAAGGTGGGTCTCGTATCTTCTCTGTCAAAATATGAGTTCCACGTTTGTAAAGAGACTCCAGTACCTCTGGTATTTAATCCTAAATCAATCATATTGTGTCCTGTGGGAGGAATTAAGTTACAAGTTAGGAACAGGAGGAAAGTAGTGTAGAAATAAAATTTGAAATACCAGAATAACTGAAAGAACCAAAATTGATTCAGTGTACTTAATGTGTATGAAGTTGAATCAAAAAGTAAAGTGAACTTGCCTGTAGAGGCGCTCCAGTTGATAGAGTGCGAAACTTAGCGGTTGTTTCAAATATTATATAGTAGGCGTTGTCGAGACTATCATGTCAGGGGTATTTAGTGTTGTGTTTTTACATATCTTGTTTAAATATGACGGCACCGCTCTCGAATTGCACAGTTGTAGGGGGGCAAGCTATGAGCCTCTTTTGTTTTCAGAAGACATCAAAAGTATGAATTTATGGGTGAAGCCGACGATTCGCTAAAATTGCAGAGGTTTGCTGTCCAGGGGGTTTCTTTCATTCTACGATAACGCGCGTCCACATTCCGCAGCAGCAATGAAGCCGCTGACATTTGGCTTCTCCCAAATCCCGGGCCGAGCTGCAACGGATTATCACATCCTTATAATAAAACCATCTAGATGCACCAATTTCTCAAGTTTATTTTGGAACGATTATCTATATGTTTCGAACAGTTCCACCGTGTGTACATTGCTAGACTCCTGATGATGGGCAGAGGAACTGTTCGAAACATGCAGAGTTTCATTCCAAAATAAATTTGAGAAATTATTGCATCTTGTTGGATTTACTATAAGGATTTTTCACGATGCACGGTCACATGAACATAAAAAAGGATTATCACGTGTTTGGGTCATTAAAAGAAGTCTTGCGTTGAGAAAGATTTGCCAGTGACGACAAGTTAAGGACGCGGTGCATACGTGCCTTTGATCAGAACCGATTACTTTCTGCAGACGAGATCAGAAGACTTGTGTCCCGCTACAAAATTTGCGTTGAAAAAGGGGATGATATTGTTGAGTAATGATATGATCCACATTCGTAACATATTGTTTTACACGAAGCAGTTAATAAATTCACTTTACTTTTTGACTCTTCCTTGTAATTCGTAATAAGAGCTTGACACATTCGGCCCACATGCTATATATGTTACTGTGTTTTCGTAGTTTTATGTTGCAACTAACTATATTATCATCAGGCTGTCACATCCGTTTACTCTGATGATAAGAAAGTAGTTATTTAGCTTATATTGCTTTTGGAGTTTGGTAAGAAGGGATCCCTTGGTTTTAAATGTATTTCTGAAATAATTAAAATAAATGTAATTCTTAAAGTAGTGGGGGTACAATTTTTTATATGAGCCTTTCTTGTCGTTGAATTAATTTACAAAAATCTATCCCACACGCTCTTTCGTTTTGTATATCACGCTATTGGTACTTTGGAGGCGGGATAGCAAAGTGGGTATAGCGACTGGCTACAGGCTGGATGGTCCGGTGCTCGAATCCCGTGGGGGCGAGTTATTTCCGACCCGACCAGTCAGGTCCCGGGCCCACACAACTTCTTGTACATTGGGTACCGGGTCCATTTCGTGAGGGTAAAGTGGCCAAGATGAGGCACTAACAACCTACTCCCAAGTAGCACCGAGGTTAAAAAAGAGTAGAGCTATACCTCTATTCCCCCACCGGACTTTCATGACCTGTTGCGGGGTGAACTTTACCTGTTTTTACTTACAGGTATTCAAAATTTCAATATAGAATATATATTTCCGTGAACTTGGTTCGCAAATTTTCGAACATATTGTAATGTTTACAAATTTTCAAATATATTGTCATATTTCGTCATCAGTGTGGCGTACATGTTTTATTTTGGTGGGTGAATTAAACTCTTAGCCCGATTTAAAGCTTCTAAGTTTCATAAAATCCAAGAGCGAAATCTTGCCAACGCTGGTGGCCGCGCAGTCAAAGGCGTGGGTCTGTGGCCACTCGCTTCCTGGGATTTTGGGTTCGAGTCCCGCCGGGGGCATGGATGTTTATTTCTTGTGAGTATTGTGTGTTGTCAGGTAGAGGTTGATCACTCCTCCAGAAAAGTCCTTCCGATTGTGGTGTGTCCAGCGGGTGTGATCGCGAAGCCTCGTAACGGAAGGCACCACAGGTAACAACAACGGTGAAAATCTTCACCGGCTATGTTAAAGTGGCACAGAAATATGTACAGTTGGCTGAAGTTTGTAATTTAAGACAATGTTGACAATTTAAAAAAAAAGTAAGCCTGTGTAGCAAAATATCCATTGTTTTTGGACTACTTGACTTTATAACATGCTTTGAATCTTCTCACCAGGCTTCTGAAGAACTTGCTTTGATGCAATTTGTCCCAGCGGACCAGTAGGATATTTAAGAGTCTAAGAAGGAATCATTCTCTCTGATGTGAGAGATTATACTCCGCAGCACAGTATTTCAATGGCTATTATAAAGTAACCTGAATAAAAGAATATGATAAACTGACACAAATGCATGATCCCCATGACGTGCTGGACATGGGATACAAAAATATTTACACGGTTTTTGTGGGGACTGAAAATTTGGAACAGCAAGAAAAAAAGTTGCCGTAACATGGGACTTAAAGAAATAGACTGTGAGGCTCAAAAGTGGATCGAACTTGTTGAGAGACGTACATTGGAGGGCCATGATAAAAAAGAATTCATTGATATTTTTTCGTTCTTGAAAACAGTTTACTCCACTTTAATACCCGATTCTGCAAAAGAATTTTATATTTAAAATCCAGAAACGTGTATTCGATGTGAACCTTAGATAGGGGACGAGAAATACAAAATTAATATTTATAGAAAGCAGATATTTGGAACGCAGAACCAGCTGGAAAATAAAATGGACCTTCGTTGAATTGGATACTACAGTGACACAGGATTATGTTCACTTTCGGGCTTTTACATATCGACATTTATAATTGGAAGTGAAGTATCTTGTACTCTTGCAGCCAATGAGCCACTACTGCGTTCTCTCGTTTCTTTAACAGGCTTCTCTCTTATATCAAGGTCTTGTTCAATGTGAGTCCTACGTAGATAAGTATTGCTATAAAAAGCATCCTATCATACTGATATCGCGAGAGCACCATCCGTCTATTTGAAGCAATTAGCTGCGTGTTTTGTCATTTTCTTGTTAGCTAATGTAACGCAAAATTATATTAATGTCAGTAGAAAGAGAAACATAAGTTTAGAACTGAATTTTAAGCTCACTGCACACAAGCCTACTATGGATTTAACCAATATATTTTGGATTAGTTCAAGACAGTTTATGATGAGTTATTAATTCATTAAGAATGCTTAATTTTCATCAACACCATGTTAATTAGCATTATGGAAAAATTGTCTCAGAGTTTATGTGACTCAACAAATGACAACGAAATTTGCGGTAGAAAGGATAGGCCTATTCTCGTGCTTGGCATTCCAAAGCTCCCGTACTGACATATTTGCCTCAAGCCCGGTAATGCTGTCTGATAATTTGGTGGTTTTCTTCCATCTCTTCAAGGAAATAAAGAAAAAGTACATCAAATTGTTTCTACAATTCCATTTATATTCTGTCAAGTGCATTATTCAAAATCACCCTGCCATTCAACGGCATAACACAGTCTAACTTACGAAGCTAGTCATTAAATCATTGATAAAAATATTAAAAAATTATATGTTTATTTTTGTCCCTGCAGATTGACTTGTAAAATCTTCATTCTTAACCGATGCTAAATTTTGCATCTGAAACACAACATTTTAAGTGGCATTTCAAAACTCACACAAAATTTACATAATGAAAATCGTTGTGTATTTTCGGATATAAAAGGTAAAGCACTCCCATTGCAGGCCTGCACAAGGCCTGAGGGTTCCAGGAGGTTGAGGCTCCCAGATTTCAAATCAATCGGCAAATGAAGGTGGTCAGGTTGTCAGGCCTACAAATGGGCCCCTTTTCCCCAGGAAATATTCCTAGTACTCATTTCCGTTAGAGGCTGAGTCAACCCCAGGGCCATAGTACGGCCGGAAGGATTATGTCAATGAAAAATTCCAATGACACCATCGGGAATCGAACCCACGAACTTCCGGCTTCTAGCGCAGTGTCTAAGCCAACTGCGTCACCATGTGTCCACATTTTCGGATATAGTGGGACTGTTTCAATCATTTAAGTCAGTAGGAGATCTGTTTCCCATCGCCAGTCATATCACTTGTTCGCAAGAATCGCCACAGTCCTATAGCAATCACAGTTTTCTTCCAGGAAGTGTTAGAACAGCTTCTTGAATTACAGGGAAGAACCTGGCACGAAAAGAAGAGAAACCCACACATATTAATTTCGGCTGATGAGCAGAAATTTCTGTACCGAGAAGTACTTGAATAAATGTGACGAAGTATGCAAATACTTCTCTTAAATTCATGTAAGCTACGAATGAAATAAATCCAACTGTGTTTTTCCTCTCCACGTGGCCTGAACGTCGCTTCTTTGCAGATTGGTACAAAGTAGTTAATGGAAAGTTCTGGGGCAAAATTGCATCCTCTAAATTCAGAAATTGTAAGTAGTGAATATATATACTATTGGGACAGGTACTGTCGGTGGTTTCATGATAATTCTAAACCTTATTAACTTGAAAACTTAGTTTTCCCACACTAAAGTAAGATTTTTTAAATTGAGTAACCACGTTTATATTACATAATGGAGCATGAAGTACGGCAAGAGCACAAATAATCTAACATTTTCATTACAAAACAGTTCAAAAGCATACGAAATTTTGTGAGGGAATGATTCAGATTATCATGCTGTTAACAAGCTTCTTAGATTTCTGAAGTTATTGCATCGCGTTAAGAAATACGTTCATAAGGAAAGTTGCTATTTTCCAAGATGTAACCCTGTGTGTTCTGGTAGGAGTATACGGACGTATCAGATGGAGGCAGGAAGATTGTCTGAAAAGCTGGGACACTTCTATCAGATTACACGGTGGCTCTTTGTACAGCAGAACATTCTTCATAGTCCTTAAAGAACTCAAACTTCACGCAAATTAGGCCCTTGGATCTAAATCATCAAATTTTCCAAAAACTGGGGCAGAAATTATTGCGTGGAGGGAAGCAAAGCCGTGCCTGAACTCTGGTGCTCTTGGGACTCCTCTGCCTTCACGAATGTCAGATTTAGGTGTTAGTATTCATAATTTGGACAGACCCAATATTAGTAAAAAGGTGCACGTATCTTAGCTGAATCAGGTTATAATTCGTTAATGTGGTCTATTAACTGCCTGGAGCAGAATCTTTGTTCAGAGGCGAATAAGTCCTCTTTTAGTCAAGAATTTCCCGCATTATATGGAACTTGAAATTTCGTTACGACACGAGTCTTCTTGCTTCCTCCGCGTTATAGCCGAAGCGATCGCTCTTCTGGGATGTTACGCGACAAGATTTGTATTTCGATACCAACAGTTCCGAAATCAAATCTTCAAGGACCAAAGCAATCCAGATACCGTTCACTTGCAATTTCAATTAAAAGAAAAGAGTATAGCTTGCATATTCAATCGTTCTGAAATGTTACGCCATGTTGACGTGTGTTTAGTGTCCGATGTTTCGAAAAAGCACAGTGCTTTCATTTCCTAGGCCAAGCAGTCCAAGATGGGGCTTCAGTACCCTTAAGATAGAGAAACTGTGCGCCCACTAAAGGTCAGTAACTAATTACGAGTCGACACTGAGTAAGGTTCGAGAAGACTTGGAATCCTTCTTGTAACCGCTATGAGAAATTCGAATCTCAGAACTTTACTTGCTTTCCTGCTCTGCATTTTGCCTTCATTGCTAGGAGCGCTACTGAACACAGTAGGTTAATGTAAGTACAGACACACATACATACATACACATACACACATACACACATACACACACATACACACACATATACACACATATACACACATATACACACATACACACATATACACACATACACACACATATACACACATATACACACATATACACACATACACACATATACACACATATACACACATACACACACATATACACACATACACACATATACACATATACACACATATAAACACATATAAACAC
>Ga0123355_10013366_pt1 | contig 12767 bp, 3 predicted proteins | sample TergutEmb28metaG_3_FD_89872 | JGI IMG/M metagenome (GOLD analysis project Ga0123355, IMG submission 89872) | Embiratermes neotenicus P1 segment gut microbial communities from Petit-Saut dam, French Guiana - Emb289 P1 | ecosystem: Host-associated > Arthropoda: Insects > Digestive system > Gut ...
CTCATTGCAGTTAATCAATACCAGAAGCTGTAATTACAGCTGTACCAGCTCCTGATGATGGGTGTCAACACCCGAAACATGTAGAGCTGCCTACAGAAATGTAATAAACTGAATAAATCGCATCTTGTTGTACAATTATTAAATTCTCTTCTAAATAATTTCATAAACAAAAATTGTACTCTGCGTTTTATGTCTCTTTGCAGTGCTCTCGGGTTTGTATCGATAGGAGTTCATGTGCAGTCAATGAACGCAAACAATAATCAACCTCAAGGCTAGGCCTTTTGGCCTGTTACATTTTCAAGGGAAATTAACACGCCGAAGTTAGAAGGCGCTATGTTTCATCAGCCCGTCGATTTGCATCGCGGAAGTACATAAGGAGGTCGAATGTAATTTTAATTCACCACCAGTCTCTTTATCACTGTTCAATTTTGTTACCGCTGTGGTATATGTAGAACTCTGATCTCATATTACTATTATACATGTACTTGTTTTCGATCAGTATATAGCCAGCAAAACTTGTTAGGAATTTCGTCTCTGTCATTTCTATTTTCCGTATATCGGCTTTTATTCAGTGCGGAAAGTCCCAAGTAAATTTGAAGTATGAAATTCTGCTAAATGTTAGCCGTATACAAAGTTTCGATTTATACTTACTAAGAAACACTTCGGTGGGAGGGGTACCGTAGTCGGTATAGCGACTTGCTACGGGCTGGACGGTCCAAGGATCGGATCCCAGCGAAGGTGAGACGTTCCGCACCCGTCCAGACCTGCCCTTGGGACTACCTAGCCTCCTGTAAAATTAGTAATGGGTTTCTTTCCCGAGGGTAAAGCGGCCGGGGTGTGGATTTCACCACCCACCCACATCTAGCGCCGAGGTTAAAGAAGGAATACGGGTATATCTTTACTCCCCGTCTGGGCCTTCATGGCCTGTTATAGAGTGAACTTTACACTCATCTTTACCTTTTCACTAAGAAATACTTCGTCTTCATAAGAAAAGCCAGCCGGTTAAAGGTGCATGGGAAAATATTTGTTGTTTATTCTAAGAAACGTATAAAACCGCAAATACACCAAGGGCTTCTTAGGGTCCTTTTCCACTAGTATGTTTGTGGCGCCACAAACAGTTGCGCGTCTTAGTGCACCATTAGTTACAATGGGCGTGTTTCCACGCGAAGCACTACGAATGCTCCGTTCGCTTGTCTCCGCTACCACGAGCGTCACAACTCTTGACACAACACAGCTATGAGAAACATTGTAGCTTGGGTATGTTGCCGTTTCCACGGAAGTGTTCTTTTCGCTTCAGAAGCGCTACTGTTTGTGGCGCTACTAACAGGCTGGTGGAAAATGGCTCTTAATGTCAAAACTGGTGGTATATGTAAGCTGTCACTGTGTTATAAACAGTTAAAGCATGACAGGCTTTAGACACGACAGTAGTTACACCTTTAGCTGTACTTTTGATTTGGCTCAGAACTTTGATGTGCGTCGCTCCATAATAACTGGTGAACGACAAGATATTTTGTTCTGAAAGGAGAAAAGCCTAAAATAAATGCAAATATAGAGTGAAATACGAACCAGAGTCACGTGCGGTCTGTGACAGTGATCCCGCAGTATCGTATACTTTCGTCGACAGTTATCTCTCAGCGCTGGGTCTTGTTATTACTCTGAAAATCTTCCGTCTCAGTGGCCCCTGGTACAGATTTTGCCATCTCTGCATGCCGGTGATCCGGATAATGAAGCCAGCTGATAACACAATATATACAAGACCTCATCTTCAAGGGGGAAACCAAGCCCTCGGGGGAACAAAACACACTCAGAAACACCCTTCCTGCAAGCGTCTCTTTATATGCATGCAATCCCTGTTCAGCCCTTCACGGTTCTATTACATATATCAATCACTATAACTATCAAATGAACGATCCCCTGTCGCCTATCTCTGAGCCACGCTGCATTAACTAGCAGTTGGATCGAACTGGACACCTGAGACCATGAGAGACGACAATTAACAGTATGCGGTATGTCCGCTGATCTTACCAGAGTCCGGACTTGCATGAATTCCTTCTGCTGGGCCGGGATAGAGAACTTGTATTATATTTAGGAAGTTCCAAATTCGAATAACGTCGATATTAATTTACTACATGCAATATGTAACAAAGGGCTGGAATATCTTGTGGGAAATATAATTCTTTTACGTTAGTTTCATTGCTTTTCTATCGTTTCAGGTACAATCAATTATATTTTAATTAGATCACAGTTTTTCCTACTGTTCTTTGTTCTTCAACCACCTACTACAGATACTTTCCATATTACAAGACTAAAATTTCATATTTAATATTTCTGCCTCACTTTGAACGTTGGTACGTAAACCAAAAAGCTGCGAAATTAATTATATCAATCAATACAACCGTTTCTGCTTCTTTCTTGTCTTTATCTCATTTTCTATTCTTCTGTTTCACCACATCTTTTTTGGGTGTTCTTTCTACTGCTCCGAACCGGCTTTTACCTTTGTCTTTACATTCTGCCTTCTGCTTACAGTAGATGCTCTGAAGCTTCTGTTCTTCAGCTCATTTGCGAGGCCCCAGATTGAGTCCTGTTACCGTTAGCATGCCAGCCAAAGCTGGCAGTCTTCAACACTATACGGTTGTCGATCGCGCTGTTCTAAGGTAATTCAGAAGCTTAAAAACAGGCTTTTCAATGAGGGATCCACGAAACACACCAGGGCCTCGAAATGCTGCCGACAGGCTCGCCAAATAACAGAAACAGTACTGACCAGACAGTCAGTTATGTGGATATCAAAAACAGAATCCACACGGATCAAAAATATCAACTAGTAATATTATTGGCCTAATATTTCCTGTAGTATATTTAGTTTTGTTTCGGTCTGTGATAATCCTGCGATAATCTTCTTATTTATTCTGCTTTAAAGAAGCTAATGTCTTTTTATACATAAATATACTCTACTCATTATACTGTCCAGTGGCCAACTGAATCTCTTTGGATTCCCATTGTGGTACCCACAAGATATTTAATGAAAGGCCCCATTTTGAATCTTGGTGGTTACTGTATGTACCACTAGGTTGAACACTGAAGTCCTGCATTTTGCGCAAGTTGTGTGTTTATGTATTCTGTATGATTTACAGTAAGTCATTTTTCCTTACTTACACCTGTACAAAATTCACCCATTAGTCTTTCTAAGGAATGAACAATTTGTTCTCTGTGAATTGAGAATTTAATCTGTGTACATTATTTAGATTCACAGTGGCCTTCAAAGGGCGAATTTCTTTCAACATTGACGAGTATTTTGAAACTTTCCATTCCGTGCATTTTTTCATAAATGATGTCTTCAATACACCAACAAAATGCACATATGTAATGAGACATATGTATTAATTGTCACTTTGTCTCCTACATGTTTCGACGCTTATTGCGCCATCTTCAGGAATAATTTTTTGTGTGCGCTCAAAACTATTGTTACATTTGTAACTACATAGGTTAGTAAATTTTATCCAGTTACTTTAAAAACATGTTTGTTCTTAGGAATTTAGCATCTTAAGTTCCACGATAAAACAACCATTACCACGATAACATAAATAAAATACAACAGAAAACCAAGAAATAATATAAAAAAACGACGAATGACGTCCATAGTCACAAGGAAAAGAAAAAATGGGCCTCTTTTGCATAAGTAGAAAAGGAAGTCTACCACATTACAAAACTCTTTAGAAAATAAAATCTAGGCGTGGCTCTACAAACCAGAAATAACATCGGAAAAATCTGAATAGAAAACAGAAACAAAACAAAACAAAAAGCCAAAAAAAATATCAAAGCAGCAGTGTATACCAACTACGGTGCCAAGACTGCCAACTTGTCTACACCGGAAAGACAGGTAGACAATTCCAAACAAGATTTTAAAAATATATCTTAGCCTATAAAAATAATTACAGAAATTCAGCGTACGCCCAACATCTAATAAATCATGGCCATTCCTGAGTTCATATGGAAGACATTGTGGACGTAATATTTACCACACATACAGGAAAAACACATGTATACGGTTGCGAGATACCACATATAAAAGAAAACGGAAAAAGGCATAGAGATTAATGACAAAATTACAATTACTAAAAACAAAGTATTTGACGTAATAGTGAAACACGGCCCACGAGAGTTGGCTTACCACCAACCACACGCTGTCGCTAAGCAATACTTTCAGTATTCCACGCACTACGTTTGGAATAGGCCATATTCTGTAGAGTGACATGAAAAAACTTAACATTGGAACACCCAATATTTAAGTACTGAATAACACATATTATATAACCATGTAACTAAAGCAGCTATCGCACCATTTATAATACATTATGTACTGTTATAGGAAACCACATGGCATCTATCAACAAAATACTATTACCAACAGAAGCTAATTTAAAAACTGAAGATTTTAATAACTACTTTCATTAATTTCACTTCAATTTTAATTCTAATCTTCAATTTTAACCTCAAAATCAACTAGTTGTAAAGACCAGACTTATAATAAACACCTGTAAGGCGCGAGATCTCCCTTCCGCATATGTTCTGTATGTTTCCTAATATGTTTCAAATATCAGCCTGAAGATGACCCTTTAGAGGGTCGAAACGTTTAGCTGGTTAACTTATTACTTTTATGAAGTTATGCTTTTGACGGCTGTTATTCTGCCTTTATTTATTCTCTAACACAACGGGATGCATAAAATTAAGATTATTATTGGCTTGTACAAGGCACGGTAATTAGATATAATTTGGTTACAAACTCCAAACAAATGATCATTCCTTATTATCCTACACGCCGGGACTGTGTAAGGGAAATTGTTCACACAATTTGCGTTTATGGCTGCTACCTTTTTTTGTTAAATAATGTTTTCTTAGCTGCATAGTGTAAATGGAAGGATGGATGTAAACGATGACTCCGAAAGAACTGGAAGAAGTTGTTTGAATTTAGTTTGACCTTTCTTGACGAAAAGAAAAACATTCTGATTAAGATTTTGGACTTTGTTCAAGTAACGACTTTGTTTCGGATGTTTCTTCTCCTTCCATCTTCAAGCGCATGGGATTAAACAGAAAACATGTTCTGTTGGACCACACGTTACAGCCATTTCCAGATAGAGAATTGAGCATGTTATTCGGATTTTGTCCAAAAACCACCACTTTTCTGAAGTTGTTTCAGCTGTCACGTTCAGGTGTATTCTATACATCTTCTGTCCAATCCTGTGCACATGAAGGCGGAAGAAATAACTCCTGAAATGTTGGGATGTTACGAAATTGTAACCCTGGACGAAGGGCAATGTAACACTTCCTCGAAGTGGTTTGGGCCTATATGAGGAACTACACAAACATTTCTCTGGCGGGAATGACAAAAATCACGAAGTCGGTCTATGGGCCAAGAGTGACATCCAGTAATCTCTTGAATACCACACAAATTTACTGTTAACCACTACTTTCTTAAAGCATCCAAATTAAACGAAGTACCAGACCTATACACGTACTTTCTAATCACGTTAGGGCTGCGTTCTCTAGAAATGAGTGTACTACAGCATATAACAAAACAGTACCGCCTAAGGGGCCAGTTTACCACCGAACTCTCCGTATTACACACGGCATGCGGGTGAGACGAACGCGTTACATAATTACGGGCGTCACCCTTCCCACCAACCGCCTTTCTCATGTATCTGAACCGGAGGATTTAGTGACCGGATGTCTCTTATGTTTTCCGGCCCGGTATTCTGCTTGATCGACTACCATTCTGCATCACGGAGAGCATAGGGCATACGCGAAGAGCTGAGTGGAAAAACAGAGTAACTCCCAGTTTGAAATGATATGTAGCATGACTGTATGATGTCCCATGCGCTCACCACTAAATTCATATTTATGGTGCAGACATGGGAAATGTAAGCTGATTTGGTAAGATACATCCGGTGTGGGTTCCATATATTGTGACAACATGCAAAGACACAAATTACACCGGTGGGACAAGTAATGATATACAGAGTAAGTACAGGAACTTGGAAGTTAAGGGAATATTGGAATAAATCAATGAGACCAACAGGAAATATGACTTAAAAGCATGAAACGTCTTACAACCGATGGATGGACTAACCGTATATACATGATCCTATTCACTAACAGAGGGTGTAATTGTTCTAAACGTCTGACAGATGGTGTTACTCATCAGATAGCCTTGATATGTACATACTTTCCCCTATTAGAAACTTACAGAGTGTTACAGACGTTAATCGTCAGGCAACCTAAGCATGTACACAATTTTACCTACAAGAGATTTCTATTGAATAGTCAGGGGACATTTCCCACTAGTCATACATTAATAATTATGAAATTCAGAGAACAGGGCTGTCAGGTGTGCACTGAGGCCTAACCTCCACTACTTAACGGTTTTTATGGACCTAAGTGACACAGACTATGTGGTCTTGAATTGTAAAATCATGCACGATTGATAAACAACACCATGCTTGGAAAGAAGCGGTCTTACAAAAATTGAAGTAGTCTTCAGGAATTCGACTGGAAGAAATGGGGGTGAATGGCAAACGAATTCAGACAGAATAGGTGTTAACCCAGCAGAGTTTACAATCAGGCATCTGCCGAATGTAAGTCCAGTGCGTCAGAGCTGACAGAACCAGTTCAGTGCCTGAACACCGCAAATATTCTTCATCTCTAAAACTGCAGAATTTAAAACGTCGACATTAAACATGTATCACATAACATTCGTTGATACCTCTTGCAATATATGGCGCAATCAAATCCCGCTGCTTCACTACAACTTTTTATTAGTTATTACTATTAACGAGATGTTAACAATTTAAAATTGCAAAGACCGCCACATCTTGACATTGGACGCAGACAATTTGACAACAAATTGTAGGTTTTTCGAAAACTGTTATCACATAACATCTTAGGATCCTACGTAATATGCTGGTTGTGCTGCGTCTGACTCAGATTCTCCTCAGCTGTGATCGTGATTAGTAAGGAATATTAATCAAGAATCATATTTATGGCGTAGCAACACAGAAGATCGCAGCGATAATCTCAAATCTCGCAACAAACGTTAAGTTAGAAAATACACCCACCCATCCATCCCTCCATCCATATATGGCGCTACAGCCCCATCCGGGCCTTGGTCTCCCTCATAAGACGCCTCTATTAATCCCTATTTTCAGCTCTTCTCCTCCATCCTCTTATCCCCAGCAGTTGTAATGCATCCCTCTGGACCACATTTGTCCATCTGGTTCTTGGTCTACCCACTGATTTTGTGGTGTAGAAGTTTCCGTTTAAAACATTTTTTGGATTCCTTTCTTCTTCCATTCTTATTATGTGACCTGCCCATCTTAATCTTCGGATTTTAATGTCCTAGAAAATACACCCGCAGAATAAGAATTCTGGTCCGTACTCTCTCGTTTGTTTAATTATCTCGTAAGACTAACAGAAAAACCGTAATTGGATTAAATATGTTTTGTAATTGTCTCACCCACATTTTTCGATTTTTTTTTTCACGCGGTAGGTATGTATTTAGCAGAGGAAAAGGTTCAAATATCGGCTTTTGAACTGATGCTACTGCATCAGTTCAAAAGAGACACATTTATGCTCAGAACTTTCTTGCAGCTCCGAATTTTAACCAAGAAAATCTCGAAAATTTACGAAAAAAGAAAGAATCCCCCGCCGAATTAGTCGGACTCAAATATGTACTACTTTCGGACGATGTACATTTTTGTGAAATAATTTAATAAACACTGCAATCGAGAAGAACCTTTCGTGCACACAATACGGAAGTACATTACAAAATTAAATCCTCTGTGCATAACCCTTGTAGCTGCACTATTCCTATCAAACAACCGGTCGAACAACGCTTTTTTTTCAAGATTTATACGCACCAATCCTCATCACCAAAGGTGCAATCATGACGCGTTCCCGCAACACATATCACGTACCGGACCCATGCTTCTCTTCTTTCAGTGTCTTCGGAGAAATGCTCGTTGAGGAAGAGACAAGAACTGCCATCGGCTTGAGGCTTCTTTTGCCCAGTAAAGAAACTTAATTCCTTATCACCGAGAGGAAGATTTATATCTTACACTTTATTTTTACAAGATTCTGTTTCGGATTAATCTCTGCGATATTAGTCACGTTATTTATAGTCTGACCGCTTAAGCTAAATTGTTGAAACTTTAATCAGTGTTTGGTCCAAATATGGGCTACTTTTAACGTGGCCGATATTGCCCACATTGCCATGTGGAAATTCTTTATATTATATCACTGTAACAGATAGACAAAATACAGACGTGATGCAGCACCGAAAACCCTAATCATGAAACTTAAGCCAGTATGTATAGAATTCCAAGTTCTTATTCGATTTCTTGCAGTAAACTCTTCAGATAATTTGAAGTCCGCGAAACTAAAAAAATTACTTTTCACGTCCACTACTGACTTCGGCGCCATCGCCAAAGTATATCCTTATGATATGTCATGCAACTTTACACAGTGTCTGGAGGGATGCTGCATAGTACAGAGCAGTAATATCAATTGTTCCTAGAACCATATTACCTGCCAGACCCACGTTTAGACCGTTGAAAAAGAACACAGAAACGCATGTACGTCTTCATGTACAGTGCCAATTACATACAGTTTTCGTAGACAATGGGAAGGTGTCACCAAATACCATTGAATGTCTCGAACAGAAAATATGAGAATCTACTCAATGTCGCATGGGAGCTATTGTACACACAGAGAAGCAAGTGCAGACTGATTGAATTGGCAGAGCTAATAGGTACATTTTTTTGCAGAAATTGTGTGTTGGATGGACTCTGATACTACGCCATATCATAATGATAATCCTTTACTTTAAAAAGTTATTTAGGGCAGTGTAGACACAAACTGGAGAAAGTAACGCCAAGAAACCTCAGTAGCGATTCCCGCCAGGTTTGCACCAGACAGTGGATTTAATCAAAGTCAACATAATTGCAGTACTAGTTACTTGCGACTGTCAGATCAAAATTAACTCCATGGAGGAGAATCCTTTTGGAAAGTTAGCTGTCCAACCGATTTTCCCCTTACGGAAGTGGAATATTTGTTATCCTTTTCTCAACAACCGGCCACTGGACCTTGTCCTCAGGCAGTCGAATTGGCATCTTACCTTCAAAATAGTTATTTATTTCAAATATGCTTGATATGGATTACTGTATCTACGTTTAAGTCTCCCAAGTCCTCTGTTTTCTTCAGGCTCTTATAACAAAAATTCTGCGTGACGTTTTACCACCACAATGTGTGATACAATTCACACCCAGTTCTTTCTCCTTGACTTCAAAATTTTAACACGAATAGCACACATTATGAGGCTACTTCTAACATATTTTTCGCTTCCATTCTTCTTTCCTGTTGTTAGGCCCTAATGTTCTCAACAGCGCCTTGTTCTCAAGTAACACCAGTGTAAACACTTCTCTGATAATAAAACACTTAACAAATACTGTTAAACGAATTCGACCGTGGGCCCGTAGACCGGCCATCCTGACTGAAGAAGTCTTTCATTTCATTCCCCCACCATCTAAAGCACTGGTAGGCAAATTGCGGTCCACAGACCGCATAAGGCCAGCCGAATTTATGTCTGCGGCACGTGACAATTCTTCAACACATTTAACTCAAGCACTGCCAATAGAAGGAAGGATCACTTTATTAGTGTTTTTGTGAACTTCGAAAGTATATTGAAATTTGGTGCATAATATTTAAGTCGTAACGGGATTCGTGAATGTTGCAGGTTAAAACATCGTATTTTGGAAAACCGACGGTGGGAGGAATTAGAAAAATAAGAAGTGGTAGGCTATGCCGCCATCCTTACTCTTGCAGTTTCCATTAAGTTCTAACAATAATCAGTGCAGGTGTATGTGAGACATAATTTTATAGAATGGAATTACGTACATTTGTTTGAAAAGTATCAATGACGAAAAATGAAAACTTCTCTTTGACGTTCTTTCATTCCTAAGAAAGTTAAAAGGTCTAAAAATGAAGTCATGATTAAAAGGATACTAATTTTTACTAGCAAAGGATCAATACTAATTTTAATCTAAATTTCCCAAATAAAACAAGAGAAAAAATAAATAAACAAAAGAAATAACAAACAACAAAGACAAATCAACCACAAAGTTTCCACAAGAAGAGACAAGGTAAATAAAGACTAAGAAAAAACTTTAACATTAAATAATTCTATAAGACGGAACATAATCAGTCGCTTAATATAAAAAAAATTTCCCCCCCCCCCCCCCCCCCCCCAAAAAAAAAAAAAAAAATTATAAAATAATTTATTATAAACCATCACATTAAAAAAAAAAATAAAAAAAAAAATTTAAAAAAAAAAAAATTTTAAAGAAAAAAAAAAAAAATTACTTAAAAAAAAAAAAAAATCCCCCCCCCCCCCAAAAAAAAAAAAAACTTTTACTGATAAACATTAGTATAAGCTCCACACAGGACTTGGAAATTTTCAAATGACTCTTGTGAAGTAAAAGGCTGCTGTACGCTGCTTGAAAGGCAAATACTGGATAATTACCTTCAAATAGGCCACCTCTTTCTTTCGCATCCTTGCCATTGCATCTTTCACAATTATCATCTACATCCACGCTAAATAAGTTTACTGAACAAGACGGTATAGACACATGCAGGCCAGCAACTTTTGGCGACAGACACCAGAAGAAAACTCTGCAGTAACCGAAATGTTATAACACTCTTTCACGCATACATCCCTACACACAGGGTGAAACTGCATTGCGTTGTATACAGACAAGGAAAGGAGATAACGGTAAAGAGAAAAGGAAACAGAAAAGTTACGCTAGGGCCTCCAGAAGGAAGTCAAAAAAGGAAAAGGGGCAGGTGATTTGTAGAAGTTTCTGTAAATTCTTGTCAGCAATGAATGGAGGAGGAAGAAAAGAAGGCAGGGAAGTGGAGATCAAATGACTTTCTCTTCTATGACCAACAACTCTGGCAGGACTTCGAACACATCTGGTACACTTGCTCCAAACGATGCGTCCTCAGTCAAGAAGACGATCCTACAGCCCTGTTTGGTTAGTTACAGCTTACACAACTGCGTAAGCAGTAGTACGTCTCTTCGAAACAATGGTGCCAACTGCGACACGTTGTGAATCTTTCGTTTTCTGAGGCATTATTAGCTGCGTAAAGGAAGATTCTGTATCACAGAATTACCGGGTTGGCTTTCATAACTAACTTTTAATTACACACAGAATCACCATTCTAAATTTAACCAGACCACATGTTCGTCGATTAGACGCTTGGAAGAAATATTTTTGTTGCTATTGCTCGATATGTTTGTAAAAATTATACGTTAAAACTATTTTGACTCACATAAAAATTTCATACCGAATTAAATGAAACTTTAACTCACTTAAACTCCAATTTTATATGTACGTCATAGAAAAATAAACAATTATAAGCTGAAAAAGAACAATTAGCTTCATTGAAGCAATGGCCAAATAACAATCTACTGAAACACTGGCAGATCACAGTTGTTAAAATATATGACTCATACTTGCGGTAAAGCTAACGGATTTTCCGTTCTCTGTACTGTATGTATGGAATATTGGAACCTGTGAAGTGCAGGGAATAAAGGATATGAGGGCATAGAAAGAAACATGGCAGTTTGCAAGAACCAATGGATATTATAGCTTAGTCGGTTCAGGGATTAGACCGCAGGCTGGACGACCAAGGAATCGTGGTTCGATTCCAAACAGGGAAGAAATATTTTTGTTGTCCCAGAACGTCCAGATCATTTCCAGAGACCAACAAGTCCTCTATTCAGTGGGTAACTGGAACTCTTTCCTTGGAAATAAAGCGACGGAGCGTAAAGCTGACTACTCACTTTCATCTTGTGCCGAGATTAAGAATGCGTGGAGTTGTATCTCCATTCCTCATATACGTCTAGGCGTGTACAGTCGTAACTCTAGTTGTACAGCGGACATCACAATACACCGAACTGTATTCATATCACCACAAAACAGATTCACGGAAAAAAGTTTTTACGGACGGACGGTTTTTCGTGACATTATATATTGGGGAGGGAGGGGGGGGGATTATTTTACTAAAAACCTGTCGAGAAAATTAAAGTTGGTTTAAAATGGAACAAAAATAACAGACACTATACGTGAAGCCCTACTTACATTATCGCTACTTTAGTTACTAGTGCTACCATTGTTGCCGTCGATATTAATCGATGACGAAAGTAATCGACCATAACCTACCTTGTTTTATGTTTTATGTTCTTGTTTCTAGTTGTACTGTCCTTGTTTCTTCATGCGATATGTATGAAGCATAATTAGGATAAGTAAAATGGATAATCATAATATTTAATATTTATCGATTATGTTTCGAGGTACGAGATTTATTGTATGGATAGATTTTGCGTGTACCTACAAATTGTGTATGAAATATTATTTTTAATTCTGCAAACATAAAATATCACGACGGCGTGAAGATTTGAGGTTACGCATGATCGATAAATGTAGCAAAATCACTGCACACGTATGAATAAAAATTTCAGCAAATAATATATATACAGGGTGTCCCAGGAGGAAAGGACCTAACTTCGGGAGAGTGTTCCTTAGGTCAAACTCTACCGATATAACCCAAAACACCTATATCCAAAGTTCAATGGTTACGGAGATATTGGCCAGAGAAAAGTGTGGACTTCTTTGGTGTCTGCGTAATATACTCTGTCCATGACGACATCCGCTTGA
>Ga0123355_10013367_pt1 | contig 12766 bp, 3 predicted proteins | sample TergutEmb28metaG_3_FD_89872 | JGI IMG/M metagenome (GOLD analysis project Ga0123355, IMG submission 89872) | Embiratermes neotenicus P1 segment gut microbial communities from Petit-Saut dam, French Guiana - Emb289 P1 | ecosystem: Host-associated > Arthropoda: Insects > Digestive system > Gut ...
AGTATTATGTATAGTGGTATGTATGGTATTATGTATAGTATTATGTATAGTATTGTGTAGAGTATTATGTATAGTATTATGTATAGTATTATGTATAGTGTTATGTATAGTGTTATGTATAGTGTTATGTATAGTATTATGTAGATTATAATATATAGTATTATGTGTAGTGTTATTGTGTAAAATCCTCTGAATTCAGTTTAGTAAGTCATGGGTCAGATTCATAAATCAAATTATTGTATGTACATTTTGAATTTTATATAGTCTTACAATTTTTTATTGTATGTTTATGTTTTAACATTATAAAGTAGTTACTGTACATAGGAACTCCTTAGATCCCTCTAGTATCTTCTGTTTATGGTTTTTGTATAGACATGTCTCAGGATGGCCTAAATACAGGTCGAAACGTGTAACATACACGCAAGTGTAACCATTTGAAATAAAATATACCTCTTTTGTGATAGACTGAATAAATACGGTTTCTTTAGTAGTAAACACGACTTCCATGAAGGAGCTACGTACTTTGACGGGCGGTTGTAAATGGGCGAAGAAAATCCAGATAAAACAGAATGCAAGTAATGTCAGGAGCAGCTTACTGAGAAAAACTTCAAAATATGTCGTGGAACTGCTTATCAGGGGCATTCGCAAAAGTGCGAAAATCGGCTATTAGCTTCGTCACGTCTGTCTGCCTGTCCATCCGTCCGCATGGAACAACTCGGCTCCCACTGGACGAATTTTCATGAAATTTTATATGTGAGCATTTTCAGAAAATTCGTCGAGAAAATACATGCTTCATGAAAATCTGACAAGAATAACGAATACTTATAAGAGAAGATCTGTATACATTTATCGTCATATCTCGCTCCAGTGTTCTTAGAACAAGAAATATTTTAGACAAACGTTGTAGAGAAAATCACAAAACACTTTTTTTTTTTTTTTTTTAAATTTTTTTTTTAAGTTTTTTTTTTTTTTTTTTTTTTTGAATTATAAAAAAAAAAAAAGAGTGTTTTTTGTTGGAGAGAGGGGGGGGGGGGGGGCTCTTGGTTTCTCAGGAAGAACTCTGCTCCATGGAGTTAATGTTTCGGGCCAGCATCATCGCATGTAGTAGACTCCAGCTGAAATGTAATGGCACACGGTTTCGCACGGGAGGGGAAGTGAAGGGGAAACTGGCGAATGGAGTGGGTAGCCAGTACCGTTCACACTACCTCGGAACATGGTGTATCCAGCATTACTACCGCTGATGCGCACACCTCTGCTGCCAGTAGTCGACTGAACTGACGCCCCCGCCGATTTAAATGGACTCGTCCGTTTCGCCGAAAGAAGAAATCTGGTTTCTGCGAGTGCACCATCACATTTCAACCGGCCTCTAACACTGTTCCAGTGAGGCACTAATATTCCAAAATTAAATCTGTGGAGCAAACGTCCTTCTTCGGAAGCTAAGAAGCCCTAGTCAAGAAATCTCCCACGTTTCATTACATCCGAATGTTCAACACCGCTTTCAAAACAACCCGCCACCTGTCCCTAACCTGTGCCACAGCAATCCAGTTCATGCCACCCCATCCAACTACTAAAAGATCTATTTCAATATCCCCCCCATCTACGCCTCAGCATTTCCGCATGGCCTCTTTTCCCCATGTTTCCCCACCAAAACACTGTATCATCACCTATCCCCAGTACGTGCTACATGCCCACCAATCTCATTCTGCAGTATTTCAGTTCATTTCAGAAGGTCTCAGGGCGGACGCCCTGGGCAAGTGACTGGCTGGCCGGCCCCTCAGACCGGTCTTGAAATTAAATCCCTCTACTTGAAGCGTAGGAAAAACTGTACAAAACACTGAGCCCCAGTAAAACAATATGTCCAACCACAAACACCAACAAGGTGTTAGTACATCCACCAATCATACAACCATCACCGCATTTTCTTGAAACCGAACACCAAAACCACAACGAACCTAAATACAGGTACCAAATATCACAGAATTTGAACCAAGAACACACTGTGACCACGGATGTATACAGGCACGCTGTAAGCGGGCATCCAGTCTACCATAAATTGCAAGCTGAATTATGAACACGACAGTACTTAGGCGATACGAAACACGTCAAACACAGAGACATAAACACGGATACAAAACCACACAGTTGCGACGCTCAGCCGTAACATCAAATGACAACACGCCAAAGCCAGAACAATGCGCAAAGATAACGGGACAAGCTACAAAATTTTACAAATACCAAACATTTCTCTGAAGACGTGCTGGCAAACAACAAACACCCATACATGAGGAAAACATAAACTGGAACCGCTTATGCGTCCTGACGTATTGAAACGTCGAAAGATCTCTTAAAGAAAAACCATAACACCCCCACAAGCATGAATACGAAAAATAGTACAGAGTGCGGTTTCATTTGACGGGAGGGACAGTTCATGAAGACCTCGCATAAATCCAAACTCGGGAACTCGTGCAATTCGAGACTAGCCTTTCCACACGACCAAATGTACAACGGGGGGGGATTTGCGTTCTCGGAGCACACGCATATACAACCACTGTCGTGTACTGTTGCTTTCAAATACACTTCTAAAGCACAATACAAACAAACAATGAAAGCTAATTAAAAGTAAATTTATTAATCAATTCAGTACAAGCCTTGAAAAGTAAAAAATAAAAAACGTCAACATATTCCAACAACAATGAAGGGAGGAGAGATGCGAAGGACTCCTAATTAGTACGTGCTATCTCTCCACCTATTCTGTTCTTACTTTTCTGCATTTACGTGATTCTAAAATCTTGTGCATAAAATAAGTCTTTTAACAATTTTACATCATACTATTTCGAATTCGAACAAAATACGGCCCAATGTACAGCAAAAAAAAATATTAAAAAAACCCTTAAAGTGTCTTCCACGTACTGGCGAAAAGATATGCGACATTGTGGTTCTCATGACGACAACTACGAAACCCGCCTACTGGGGTTCTGATACCATGTACTCCGGCAGAATCTTAATGGTGACGCCGTTTAGTCTGGATTCTTTCAAACGCTGACAGGTGTCTACCACGCTACAGAGCGCCACCACGCAGAAAACAGCTAAATTCCTATGTCATCTTAATCGTGTTATAACAACAAAAAATTAGTCATGAAATATCCGTGGCGTGTTCGTTCTGAAGTCATTAGAACTTAAATTCGTGAACACTCCAGAAAAAACACAGCGTATCTCAATACAAGGTACAGGTCAACATATTAACAAACATATGCACTAAATGAAACACAATAAAGCAAAAAATCACAAAATACAATTAATGCTATCAACTCTTACATGTTTCGGCACCGGACTGCCATGTTCTGGGAGTCTACTAAAACAAGGGAACACATGTACTAATCGCCCACGCTGTCATAACGAAAATGTTCAAATACTGGAATTCTAGAACACAAAAGAATCGACAAGTATAAATCCAACATGCCATGACTGCAAAGCTCTATGACAGCCTATTCCAGTAAAGACTCGAAGCTCTTTACATTTTGTATGCAGTATTTATTCAAACATCTCCCTCGATGTATGTAATCCAGAGGGATCTCGTCAGACAGGGCGTGGGATGTGGTGTACTCCAGTGCCGAAACATACAGGAGCTGATACCGTGAACTGTACTTCATATTTCACGATTTGTATATGACTGTACTTTGTACATTTGTTGACGGTGGGCCGGGTAGCTCAGTCGGTATAGTGACTGACTACGGGCTGGATGGTCCGGGATCGAATCCCGGTGGGGAAGAGATTTTCCGCCCGTCCAGACCCGCCCTGGGAACCACCCAGCCTCCTGTACAATGGGTGCCGGGTCTTTCCCGGGCGGCCGGTGCGTGCTGCTGACAACTCACCCCCTTCTATTGCCGCGGTAATGGAAGAGTAGAGCTATACATCTACCCACCTTCCGGGCCACACCGAGCCTGTAACGGGATCACTTTACTTCACTTTACGTTTGTTGGCTAATAACTGAATAAAAGGAATGTGCACGTTACGAGTAACAAAATTCACATGTCGTACGATTTATACGTAGCCTGGCAAACGATATACAATTATCGTCGCGAATGGTAAGCGATGGAGATTAAAAACGCTGTTGCTTACGTGCCGATGCTCGATGCTCAACTGTTGGTTCAGCCTTAGTTCGTATCTCATACGGCGTACATTCTGTTTCAGTAAAACGGTTCGTGTGGCCTCGGCGCGAATATTAATGGGAATAAAATTCGTCCCAATTATGACGACCAGTCGTGGCGAGAGATCATACGCGAACGCAGGTCTTCATTACTTGCGCGCGCCTTTAACCAACACAATCCCAAATTTGAAATTTCAGGAAAACCCACCCTGTACAACTCGTCGCTATACATTTGCACGGACAGACGGACATAACGAAGGTAACGTTGCTTTCTGCTGGCGAATACACCGAAAATGACAGACCGAAATACTGACGAAAGCATCGTAAAGCCAAGAATTCAAAGATAATTAGAACTACCTTTGCGGAATGAAAATGACGCCACGTGGTCTGAGATTCCTCGCAGATGTTCACACGGCGCCAGGCTTTTGTTCGAGGTGATGAATCTGCCGTCTGGATACTGACCAGCGAATCAAGAGCTGTCTAGCGATGCAGCGAGGGCACAGGCTGAGGTATGCAAGGAGCATGACGCAGCAAAAAGTGTATTTTCTTTCTTTCGGGAAACTGTTTTCTGAACCATGGGAAGCAGAGCGAGACAGACAGAGTGCAGCAACTGAAGGACAATACCGGACATCAAACCCAGGTACTGACTTTGTAAAGAAATAGTTGTGAAATAAAGACCGTACAGAGCATTGTGCGAAACCGGACAGCAGGGAATTGATGGTTTTAATAACAGAAGCACCAGTGGCTTTCGAACAGACGATTTTTTTAGAAGACGCAACACATGACCGGTCACGTTAGATGGTAACATCTTTCCCAAGTAGCAACAGACGCATCAGGGCAGTTGGAACAAAATTACAACAGTAGGCGAATTACAGCATTCTGCAGAGTCACAATCAGTAACGCATTCAGTTTCAAAATGTGCTGATCAACTCGTACCCACAAAACATGTGCTGTCCGGTTTCATTTACCATATAAAGCCTATCAATCCTTCTATAGGATTCACATATTAATACATTCTACATTACGCACCAGAGCGTACTTACACGGTTCGTAGAGATCTCGAAACAACAATACAGGCAACGTAACCGTAACGTAACACTCAAGCGCGTTCGCGTAATGACTGTTGCCGTGGAAAAGCAATAAGTATTACGTATTCTGAGTTTGTCTCTGTAACATTCAGCACCCAGAATACAAAGCGCATGCGCGGTGTCAAATTGTCATCTGTGACCTGTCCTGCTCTACCGCATTTTTCCACAGTCTCAAAAACGGAACGATTTTTTTTCTTTTTAAAGCCATTGAACATAAAATGTGTTCTGATTTCCTCCACTTATGTCTGACACACACCTCACTGCAAGAAGAATCCAGCGAGATACTGTTGTAAATGTACATAGGTCTTCATGTAAAGTACCCGTTCTTCTTGTCACATTTTAATCAAACTTTTCACGCTTGAATTTTCCCGAAAGATTTTCGAAAAAATACTCAATATCGAATTTCATTAAAATCCGTTCAGTGGGAGCCCATGTGTTCCATACGTACGGGCAGACACAAACAGACAGACAGACACACGTGATAAAGCTAATAATCGCTTTTCGCAATTTGGCGAAATCGCCTTAAAACGGTCAATTCCCCCCATAATATCAATCGACTGGTATTTATAACTACGGCGGAATGTATTTACTGTGCGGTACAAACTAATCTTCAAATATACTTGACATTAACCCCAGTATGTAGAGGGTTAATAATTCTGAAACGCCAATCCTTCTTTCTACAGGAAAAGAACACTCAGCTTCAGTAAGAATGACTGAAGCATATCTGCGCTCATCACAACATTCACATAATTAAAAACAGTAAGGACCAAATCCGCACGGCAAAAAGCTATTTTTCCCCCCGACGCTACAGCCCCTAGTGGGCTAGGGCCTCCTCATTACCGAGTCTTCACGATCACATTCACACTCAGACACACCACACTTGGTAGGGCTCCTCTGGACCAGCGATCAGCACAACGCTCAGACCTCTACCTGACAACACCACGCAACACTCACAAGAGACAGGCGTCCCTGACCCCTGCGGGATTCCAACCCGCAACCCCAGCAAGCCAGCTTCCGCAGCCCCAAGCCTTAGACCGAGCAGCCATTGAGATCGGCTGCACGAAGTATGAGCATCTACACACAGGACACTGTGCCAACAGTCTGTCTATGCGTAGCAATCAATTGCTAGCAGTTACGAATCATAACACATGGTGGCAAAAATAAATACGAATGAGGGATACATACCCTTCTTCAACTTGTATTACGGTCAAACGTTTTGCAAGAAAAGTTACACACAATGCACGTACTGATTCGGCAAGACCGCGATTTATAATGTTCCTGAGGATTAAATAAGAAGTGGGCAACGGCATGCTTTACTGTGGACACCGCAGCGAGACACACAAGATTCAAACAGATCCCCGTTAGATGCAAACGGGCTTTGTAATATGCACACATCGCAGCTCTCTAAGCTGCTATAAAAGACGCCCAGTTCTTCACACTAGCTGTATCCCCTAAACAGGCAGATTGGGGGAATGGTTTCGGCCAAGTGTCTTTTGAAACCAAACAGATCTACATGCCCTAGACCACCAAATGCCGAGATCAGGACTGGCTGGAGCTATACCTACACTCTCTCCCATACGCCCTTATGGGATGCACACAGGAAATTAACCTTTTACATGAACCAGACATGCTACTGCATAAACCAACAAGTGGAGAGTTTGAATCATGCAACAGGCCTAAAGATACCTAAAATTGCAGTACATAGCCCACAGCAAACACCGTGTCTCGTTACGAAACCCTCCAAGCTAAGTGAAATAATACCAATTCATTCCGCGAATCACAAGAAACGCTAAACCACGACCTGTGGGTAAATGTAGTTCCTGTAACTTTGCAAGCAGGCGGAAAGAGGCAGAGGTAAAGCTGTCCCTGTGCTGAATATAGCGCCAGGTCAAGAAGACATACGGGAAATTGGAGGTACATGTCCGCGCATTTCGGTAGCTCCACACTACGCTCTCGTTCCGGGTAAAACGATCTCTGTACCCACTGGACAGGCGGTTTAAATGACTCCGGAGCTCGTCTCGCCAGTTTAACCCTTTGGCTCTGGAGCTGGACATTTAAAATTTAGCACATCATTTATGTAAACTGTGAATATTTTACAAGCCAAAAAAGTTAGCGTTATGAAATAAACGACATTTTACATAAGTATAAATTGATATTGCGCAGCATGTCTCAAAACGTATTACGAAATATATTTGTTGATTAAATACATAAAAAGCGTTCTCTGGAGAGCAGCGGAACGCCTGTCCTATATAGAGGATGCATGATGCCTAAAGATTAAAGAAACGCCAACCTTGTACCACTGCAGGAAATCAAGCCGCTACCCCTTGGTCTTTAAACCCATACACCGACTACGCCGGCGATGAGCAAAAATGTGGCTCCCGTGCCTCGTGCGTTCCTTCCGTCGTTGCAACGCGGCCAACAAACCCATTTCAGAAACACGAAACAAAAATGTATGAAATTCGGCAAATACTTTATCCGCGATCATACAATAATATTCTACAGTTGCACGTTACATTATTGACGACATAACACATTTTTATACCAAAATATAAACAGAAGTTCCGTCCCACATAATAGTTATTACAGAGCTGCTTCACTTCGTTGCTTTGGGGATTACGTAACGGCAACTGATGTGCTGGCTAAATGTAAGCAATTGACAACACACCAAGTGGCTCGAAGTTCTTCTGTCATACAAATCTCAGCCTCTTTCATAACCTCCGTTTTCTCGATAAGTCTACGAATTCAAAATTTTGTATAATTAATAATATTTTATTTCAAATACATTTAAACGCCTAAATATTGGTACAACTAACGAGAGGGTGTTATCATTAATAAATGAAATCTGTAGATATTATTCATAACGTGGCCCGCAAACGATTTTTGGCGAGCTCGCAAAATTTCGAACACTACCCTTACCTTCGTCATGTCTGTCCGTCTGTCCGCATGAAACAGCTCGGCTCCCACCGGACGGATATTCATGAAATTTAAATCTGAGTATTTTTCGAATATCTGTCGAGAAAATTCAAGTTTCATTAAAATTTGACAAGAATAGCGGGTAATCTATTTTACACGAGGACCAATATACATTCTTGAACATATCTTTTTTTTCAAAATCGTGCCGTTTTTGTGATAACGTGGAAAAACAATGCAGAGCCAGGCAGGCCACAGACGACAATCTGGCGCATGCCCATTGCACGCTGGATACTTAAGTTTAAAAACACACACACAGTATACGCAATACTTGTTTTCCAGTCCAACAATTATTGTACGAACGCGCTTCCATGGTACGTTATACGTACGCTGGCTGCCTTTGTGTCTCCTGATTTTACCCTCAAGTCCAGACTGCTGCTCGCAACTGGACTAACGTATCCCGCCTCCTCAAAGCGGGCTGCATTGAGAGTAGAAACTGTCGACAAATAAGACTCGCGAGCGGTACGCGCTGATAACTCCTATCACTTCATCCCAGGACGTGTAAATGTGTCGGGCACTGACCGGACATTCGGGACTGATAACAAGGTCGTAGAACTGATAACAGGGACTGATACTTACAAAACACAACTATTTTCCAGGCTAATGGCATCAGAACAGGAGACAACCACAACGCAAGCAGCCGCAACCGAGATGACATCACGTGACGCGCCGTGACTTTCCATACGCTTCGGCTCCTTTCCTAGACAACTAGTTTAATGGTAGCAATAGCCTTAAAAGTTGAGGTGAAGGTGCAGCTTCATGCCCCGTTCGTCTTAGCCTCAAGTCCCCGGTACCGACACAACACAAAGACAGGCAGACCCCAACAGCACAGCACTAACCAAGTCTTGCAAGCGTGATTTCGGGCTTCCGCCACGAAGTAGATGAGAACTGCGGCTCTTCTGGGTTATGACGCAGCAAGTAGTGGTAATTCCTCATCGACGTTTCGGGACACCCTATCGGCCCCATCTTCAAAGGCCAAGAATCCAAAAAGATGGGACCGACAGATTGTTCCGCAAACGTCGGTACGGAATTGCCACTGCTCACTGCGTAATGGCCCTGAACAGCGCGGTTCTCAAGATTTTACATGCATGCAGAAAACTTTAGCTAGTCAATATTTTGCATTATATTTTATATGCAGAAAGATACACGCAATGCGCGTTTATATTGTTTCAACAACCTACCTTTGTTTAATTCTGCGATATGGGGCCGTGACCCACGTCTTCCTCTGATTCCTTCATATTTCCAGGCTAAACTGTTATACTCACTTCCCACAGTTTGTAAAGGGACGCATAAAATTTGGTTTATTATTATTATTATTATTATTATTATCTAAAAACGCCCTCAACATAAAATCACAGAATCAGTGTTTGTTTCCATACAATTTCCTTTTCATTTCTATAAAAAGAAAGCATGGACTCTAGCCCATACTGGGAGGACAAACACGGCAAACACCTGAGGCTGTTCAAAACCAATTTCTACCTGAAATGAACAAAACCCAACCCTTAGTACTCCGCAGAGTTCGTTTTCTTCCTGCACAAGAATTTAAAATATGGTATACTGTCCAGTAAATGGAAGATAGGTTCTACAAAACATCACAACGCCACAAGTCACTATAATTATCGGATCCACTCACTTCCACGTGCTACGAAGTTTAGAGTATATGGAATTAATCATCCACTTAGTACCAAAGTGAATGTATGGGCAGCACATCCACTGAACCCTAGATGGTAAAGGTAAAATTCAACCCAGAACAGGCCACGAAGGCCCAGAGGGGGAGTAGAGATACAGCCTTACTCTTTCCTTAACCTCGGCGCTAGATGGAGGTGGGTGATCAACGCCACGCCCCGGCCGCTTTACCCCCAGGAAAAACTATTGTATAGGAGGCTGGATGGGCCCCAGACTCGGTTTGGATTGGTGCGGAATATCTCGCCCCCACCAGGATTCGATCCCCGGACTGTCCAGCCCGAAGCGAGTCGCTATACCGACTGAGCTAACCCAACCCTCCCCCATTTGGTAAGTGGTTAAAAATCTACCTAACCTCCACGTGATACAGAAAACCGGAAAGCATGGCGATATACATCCACTCACCCACACACTTTCATTGCGTGACGGGTAAATGCGCATAAGGACAGCCTTACTGTCGCCTCTGACACCAGACTGACTCCCTTAACAAAAGATACGTAACTACATTAGCTCTCTGGATTGGTACAGTGTACTTTCTCGATCAACCAGTCTGCGGATTACCCGCGCGCGATCAGTTGCTAATGACTAAAAACGAAAGTGGAAACTAACGTGGCTAAGCTCCAAGTACTCGAGCAAGATCCTCAATACAGCAATCTTGATCTGTCGTGCGTATTTGTGTACATTATACAGCATACATAATTAAAATTTCAATTATAGTTCTCGTTCTTGTCCCAGTAGAACGTGTTTTTGGATTATCCGTAAACGCCTGCCCTTCCCAACATTATCCCGGATAATCGAGTGCACAGTATTCGGGAACATGTGCAGTTCTGCTCTGGTGACCGGACAAACGTCGTTTTCCTCGGACCAGCGGGGAGTAACCAGCCAGGTCAACGAGCGTTTCCTTCCCAATCCTCTACAGTTTATTATTTACCAATTATGCTACTGAAGTCTGTGATACATACGTCGTGAAACAGAACACACAATAACTACCGTAACAAAACCAAAATACGTCCCAACACTACTGCACGATCCCTCGGAAGGCAGGCGCAGACCAAGTCCTTAAAAACTAGCTGTTTATAACCTATCTGTAACGCGTTGTCCTCCTATGTTCTCCATTTCCAGGCGGCGGCTTTCGCGTACGTTTCGCACCAAAATTCTGTACGCAATTATCGTCTCTCCCACCCGGTCTAGCTGTCCAGCCCATGGTAACCTCCTCCATTTCACAAATTCAAGTCTGCTGAGTTTGTCCTCACATCACAAACACCACGCGTGTCCCACTTCTAAAATCCGCAATCAACACTCAAGCGCGCCAATCCAACCCAGTCCTAACCTTGACGCTTTGTCCATTACTTTACTGAAAACCTAGATAACGCCTTTCACAAACTAAGCCTACCATGGCCTACACGCATAATTAAACACCCATACAGTGTGAAAGGTTCTGTACAACGAAACTCTGGCAATGAGGTGCGAGCATGGAAGGCCGTAGTAAAAGAATGAACTCCCAACATCTAAGTATTCAAGGCTGGGCGGTGCAGAACAGTGTTGTGCAAGAAACGAGTCACAGAGTCTGTAAGCACTTCACCTCCACCACAACTCAAACCAGCAGAGAGTTCTTCGAAATGACCGGTCACAAGACACAGTGCACGTTCGACGCCCGGCAAAGGGGATGCAAATTATCAACGATCACTCGATAGCGTGCACTGTTACGTCACATCTTAGGTCAATCTGTAAGAATATAGTATCATTTTATATGACAACTATGGGTGGCCACTTGTAGGCGCGTTTATCGCATTATCACGACACACCTATCGGACCGGATACACGCGCGGAGGAAGAGCAGCCGGAAGTAAGAAACGACAGTTGTCAGAAAAAAGATCAGCTTCGCACTTCAGAGGAAATGTGTGTGTGTTTCTGTGTGTGTGTGTGTGTGTGTGTGCGCGCGCGTATATATATATTATATATATATTATATATATATATATATACAATGAGGAAATCTTGCTGTGTTTCACACCCTTAAAACTGCGCAAGGTGAACAATCAGGGCAGGGCAGGGCAGGACAGTCATGTCGCTGTCGGTCACTCCGATCCCAAAGGCACCCCTTCTCAAAGTTCACAGGAGGCGTGGGAAAACACTGCGAATTCTACCCTTTATATTTCACGACGCCGTGTGACATTCGGACATCCCAACCTGACACGCACAATTTGAAATGGATGTACAGCACAGAAAAGTACGAACACAGCAACGAACCGACTTAGGATTTATTGGCCAAACGAAGCCAAGTTAGTGCTAAGCCGCAGACTGGGCCCAATCCTCTTCTTTACGTGCGGAAAGACTTAACGACACAGGATGGAATCCTTCCCAGGCACAGAATTAGCTGAACGACTAATAACGTTCCTAACGACATGGCAAATGACAAGATAAGGCTCAGAGCATAAGAGTATCGTACAGGCTACGTGACCTGCAAACGCACATATGGGCTAAGACACAATGTCCTCAAATAAATAACCAACATTACATGATTACGGTGGCCCGGAATTGCTCAGTCGGTACAGCAACTCACTACGGGCTGGACGGTCCGGCGATCGAATACCGCGGGGGGGGGGGGAGATTTCTCGCACCCGTCCAGACCGGTCCTTAGACCCATCCGGCCTCCTGTATAATGGGTACAGAGTCTTTCCCGGGGGTAAAGTGGCCAGGATATCGCGTTAAACCCCCCGCCAATGTAGTTCCGAGATTAAAGAAAGAGTAATTACACTTTATGTTCCTGTGACCGTGCATCGTGAGTAAAGCGTGAGGAAAGAAAACCAACGAGATGCAACAATATAGATGGTTTATTGTCAATTATGGATGTTGGTTATTGACAATGTCTCAACATG
>Ga0123355_10013369_pt1 | contig 12765 bp, 15 predicted proteins | sample TergutEmb28metaG_3_FD_89872 | JGI IMG/M metagenome (GOLD analysis project Ga0123355, IMG submission 89872) | Embiratermes neotenicus P1 segment gut microbial communities from Petit-Saut dam, French Guiana - Emb289 P1 | ecosystem: Host-associated > Arthropoda: Insects > Digestive system > Gut ...
CAGAAACGATATCCGGAGTTTCGGCAATCTCATCGGGCTTGACCGGGAGACGATGGATATTATGTCGGACTGGGTTGAATCTTTTGCCGAGTCTATGAATTCGGAGCAGAACTTTACCGGTCATTTCGAGCAGTATGACAACCTGTTTTCCAACTTTGTCCGCACTCTGGAACGCACGTCCGGACGGGCCGATATCATGTCCGGCGGCGAGAGCGTAAGCGCCTCCCGGGTTGAATTCATAATCACCCCGGACGACATCGCGGCACTTCTGAGCGCCCTCTACGACATGCTTGAAAACGACGAAACGCTCCGCGCGTATTTTGACAGCATGTACAGCAATCCGTTTACGCAAACCCCTGGCAGAATGTCAGTTTATGATGGGCTTTTGCTGGAGCTTAGCGACGCGATAAGCCGGATTGAGCGCGAGCTTGAGGGCGATATCACGATTGCGTTTTATATAGGCCGAGGGGACCGGCTGCTGATGATGGACATACGCTCTTATTTGGAGTTCAACGGAGATTGGGCCGAGATCAACGCGGTCTTGGATTTCGGCGCGTCGGTCTATGAACCGTGGGTGTTCGAGATAACCGTGACTGATGATTTTGGCAGTGATCGGGTGAGCCTTGTGTGGGACTTTTTTGCTGAGACTGCGCGCGGGTTTGAAAACAGGCTGACCGCGACTTCCCATCACCCGTCGTTCGGTGACGAATCCTTTGTGTTTATGTCGATCTGGTCGCCTGACAGCGGCGTTTTCACATTGTCGTATGAGACTGATTGGAACTCCGGAGACATATCCGGCGTCTTCCTTTTGGACGGCTACGGCGGCTTTCGTCTGCGGTTTGACGATATTGACATGGGTTTTGACGAAACGCTTTCGATCGGAATCACAACGACCATTGGCGTGGAGATCGGCGAGATTGAGTTCATCAACCTTGACCGGTGGAACGAGGCGTTGCTTGATTTGATGATGAACATGATGATAGGCATGATGTTTTGAGTATATTGAACAAATTGCGGAGGCAGCATTTTGCAGCCCCCACAATTTGCGTTGTGCCGCGCGTCAGTTCGGACGGGCGCCAAGAAATATACACAGCCCGTGTAGGTCGCGACGACCCCGGCGCGACGTTTTCCTATGGCTGCGATGCATTGCGGCGAGTCGAGGTCGCCGCGCCCTACAATATTTACGGAAATCACCCATTAACCCGCGAGTACCGGCCTTGACAGCCGCATGTGGAAATGATATACTTACGCTCGGATTTTCCATAAATAAAAGAATTGAGGTAAAAAAGATGAAGAAAACACTGATCCTGGTCCTGCTGCTGCTTGCCATGGCCGCACTGATCATTGCCGGCTGCGGCGGCGGCTCGAACGACACGACGCCCGCAACTGAACCACCCGCCGCTACCACCCCCGCGGCCACCGAACCGCCCGCGCCCGCAGTCTCCGCGCTTGTCGGCGAGTGGGACTGGGAGGGGCTTGGCGTATACTACACATTTGAAGCTGACGGCACCGGTAGGCGCGGCTCTGAACTTCTGCCCGATCTGATGGAATATTTTGACTGGTCCGCTGAAAACGGCGTCTTGTATATCACCGTGACGGAAGGCTTTGTTGAAGGGTTCACCGAAGAGTGGAATTACACCATCGTGGGCAACCAGCTTGATATTGACAGCCGTCAAGTCCCGGGTATCGCATGGAGCTACACCAGAGTCAGCTAATCGTGCGGATTTAACTTAGGATACAAGCAAAACCACCAGTTAACGGCGGTGACGTAAGAAAAGTTTTTGTAACGGAAAACGGTGTAGTTCATGCTACGCCGTTTTCTTTTCTTTTTCGTTGGCTTCGGCTTGCCTTTTGCCGCCTCAAAGTCAAATGCACCAATAAAGTTATAGACAATGTGAACCTTCCGGCCTACTTCCTTCTTCTTCCACTTTTCCGTAGCGGAAATTTCTATCCTGTCTACAAACTCCCGTATACCATTGCGTCCAGTTCTCGCAAATCGGTGTACTTTTTTGTTATGGCAATAAAGCTCTTGACGTTGCCCTTTTTCTGTTGCTTTAGCTCTTGGCGCATGGCTTCGGCGGCGGCCTTTAGCCTTTTTTCCTGATTATATCCATATTTTCCAAGAAAGTCAATTGAAGTCATGCAATCGCGCACTATAGTGATTTGGCCCGTCCGGGCGCTGGGGCGGGCCTGTATTATCACATAACTTTCCCGGGTTTCGCATATAGTCTATCATGACTATTGCCGGGAGTGATGTTTTTGAAAAACAACATAGAGGAACGCGCCTGTGATCTGGCGCTGTACATCATAGAAAGCAAAGCGACGGTGCGGTCAGCGGCAAAAAAATTTGGCATCAGCAAGAGTACTGTACACAAAGACCTCTCTGAGCGGCTCGAGCAGATAAACAAGCCGCTTTACATGCAGGTAAAGGAAGTGCTGGAACACAACAAGGCCGAGCGGCATATACGCGGCGGCATGGCGACGAGAATGAAATACAAGGGCGTCTGAGCGGCATCGCCTGAAGATAAAGCGGCGGGGATCCGGTTTTTCCGAATCCCCGCCGTTTTTCGGCATTTGCCGTAGGGCATTTCTCGGAAGCCTATTGTCCTCTGCCTAAAATATAGCGCAGATAAGCTCCAACGCAATTTCTAAATTTTGGGTCGCTGGGAAGTTCCCCGCCCCTCCTGTAGATTCTGCCCCCGGCATATACTTCAAAGAACTGTGACCCCCCGCCGCCCGCTACAATTTCAGCGGAGGAAAGGTCGTCCGGCCAGCTAAAGAAATTATTTTCATAAAAGCTGTTTATAAAAGCACGCGCCCTGTCTTCGCCTACATTGTCGAAACGCTCTTCGCTTGTGTAGTTAGTTCTTTCAATTGTGACCACTTCTCCCGACAGGTACACGGTTGTGCGCCTTTCTACTACCATTCCAGGCTCATACATGCCGCCGGAGAATATGATATACGTAACTCTTTCTATTGCGGGCGGTGCGGGCGGACTTCCGGAGCGCCCGGCAAATACAAGTGCAATTATAATTGGCAGAACGATTGGCAGTATGATAAGCAGTATGATAAGCAGTGAAACAACCGTTTTTCTGCGCATGATTACTCCTCCTCCACAACCCAATCGCTACCGCGTAATCCCTCTGCACTCCAGGTAATAGCGCTTATCCCGCGCGTGGCCGACCGAAAAGCTCTTTCTCGGGAAAACGCCATTCGCCATCACGGTCTTAAAAAGCTCGGACTTGTCCATCGCGGGCAGGATCAGACCTAGGCATCCGTCGCCTTTTGCAAGCTCTTCCGCGGTGTCGTCGCCGTGGATATAATCAATGACTCCGCCGGTCTTTTGCACGTAATCGTCCAAAAATGTCTGCATCGCATCCAGAAAATCGCCTATGCAGTCAGCCGCGCAGCCGATAACGCCGCTCCCCTCGCGCGACACCCAGCGCATTTCGTAGTCGGCACCTTTGGGCATCGCGTCACTGAGCGCCTGGACAAGCTCCGACGGGTCCACGCCGAACACAACGCGGTGTATCGCCTCAAAGTCTATGGCGGGGTCGTACACATTGTTGACCTCAAGCAGCGCGAACCGTGCGGGGTGGCTCTGCCGCTCCGCGTCGCCGAGCCCCTGCTTTAACTCGTCCCAATAGACCTTCGCGGCGGCAAGCGAGTGGTTGCCGTCGCCCATCACCATCAGCGCGCGGTCCTCCCCGCGCAGAGCTTGCATCGCGGCTATTACGCCGTCCGCGTCGGCGCCGTGTACACGCGCGCCTTTGATACGTCCGCCGCCCTCCATCAGGTCAAACTCATACAGCGCGTGCAGGGTTTTATCCGCCAAAGGTTCAATGACGGTCCCGTCCCGGTCGTCGATGAACGCCATTATGTGCGGCAGTTCCAGCCTCGCCGCGCGGCGTACGCGGATACGCGCGGGCAGTCTGTCCAGCACTGTCCCCTCGCTCGCCAAGATTGCAGCCTTGCCGCCGGAAAAGTCGTACTCCTCCAAATCGACCGCGCCGACAAGTCCGCGCCGGCACCGCCCGTCCGGAAGCGTCCGCTCGACGTAGACAAACGAGTCGCGGACCTCACTAAACAGCCCGCGTGCCGTGTAATCATTCATCGCCGCGCGGATTTTCGCGACGGCGTCCGCTTCGTCAAGCGTCCCGAGGTACGCCTCGGGGAAGATCATATTCAGCGTTGACGGCGCGGCACCGACCTTTTCACGCACGCGCGCCCAGTATTCCAGCTCGCTTGAGAACTGGTCGCACGCGATAACGCTCCAGCTTTCCATCGCGACGCTCTCCGGCAGTAAAATATCCGCGGGCATGAAGACAGTTTTGTTCATCGTGACATCCCTCTTTCGTTTTTTATTTACAGCTCCGCAAAGGCTTCCCTCAGCGCTTTTATATATTCCGGTGTGGTTCCGCAGCAGCCGCCTATTATCATCGCCGTATTTCGCGGTTCCGGCTTTGCCGGGAGCGAAACGGCTGCGCAGGGCGGGCTTTGCCCGGCCGTCCGCGCGTTATATTTCGCGCCGATTTTCGCAAACGGGACCATCTGCCGCGCAAACTCGGCGGGTGTCAGGTCATACAGGCCGGTTTTTGAATCGGGCAGGCCTGCGTTCGGCTTTATAATCAGCGGCAGGTCAGTTGATCTTGCCAGACGCTCCGCTGTTTCGTACATCTCCGACGGGGCGAGCGAGCAGTTTAGTCCGACGGCGACGGCTCCGAGCCGCTGCGCCATCTCGGCGAAGCTCTCCGGCGTTACTCCCGTGAACGTGCATCCAGTTTTGCCGAACGTCATCGTCGCGAAAACGGGCAAAGCGGTGTTTTCACGCACCGCGAGTATCGCCGCGCTAATCTCGCCGAGGTCACTCATCGTTTCGATTGCGACGAGATCAGCCCCGGTTTTTTCGCCAAAAACGGCCTGCTCACGAAACAGCTCATATGCCCTGTCCGGCGCGAGGTCGCCCAGCGGTTCGAGCAGGTGTCCCACAGGCCCGATGTCAAGCGCGACCAGCGTCCCTTCCGCGCACGCGCGTTTTGCGGCACGGACGGCGGCGGTGATGATATCGCCAGGTCCGTGGCCTGTCCCGGCTAGGGCGGCGGCCGACGCGCCGAACGTGTTTGTGCAGATGATATCGCTCCCGGCCTCGACATACATGCGATGCACCCGCTCGACGTTATCCGGGTCCGTTATATTCATAATGTCCGGCCTCTCGCCGATTTTGAGGCCGTTTGCCTGTAGCATCGTGCCCATCGCACCGTCGTAAAAGACAAAATCCCTGTCAAAAAGCATGAAACGTCACTCCCCTACCATAATTATATCACCTCGGAAAATTAAGTAAAGGCGCAAAGCTTAATTATGTTGAAATTATCGGCGGAGTGCGGTATAATTTTGGTGTAGATATGAAAGAAAGGAGTTTTTACGATGGACAAATGCATAATTACTATCAGCCGCCAGTACGGCAGCGGAGGACGGCACGTCGGAGAGCTGATCGCGAAGGAGCTTGACATACCGTTTTACGACAAGGAAATAATCCATATGTCGGCCGAAAAAAGCGGCATGAGCCCCGGTTATATCGAAAAAAGCGGAGAGAGCATCCCAAACGCTTTTCTGCACAACCTTGTACACGCCGCCTATACAAACATAGATTCCGTTTCATATTACGACATGCCGGTGTCCGACAAGCTCTTTCAAACGCAGTCAACCGTCATAAAAGAACTCGCCGCTCAGGGAAGCTGCGTTATCGTCGGGCGCTGCGCCGACTACATCTTGCGCGACAACCCGGCGCTGGTCAAAGTTTTTCTGCGCGCCGAAACCGAGGACAGGGTGCATCATGCTATCGATCATTACGACCTACCCGCCGAAAAAGCCACGGAACACCTCAAGAAAATCGACCGTCACCGCGAGAATTATTACAAGTACTACACAACCCGGCAGTGGGGTTCGATCAACAATTTCGACATTGTACTCAACACGTCGTTCACCGGCGTCGAAGGCGCCGCCACCGTGATAAAGGCCATGATCAAGTCGAGGGGCGTGCTGTAACCCCCCTTGTCCTTTGCCGAGCAAAGCTTTTTCGGCGCAGGAGTGCGCTCCGTGCGACGTAGCCGAAAAAGGTTAAATTTCAACTCGCGGTGGGATTCATTCCCGCCGCGAGTTACGTTACATCGCGCCGCAGCGCGATAACCCCTTTGGCGGGAAACCTGTTTCCCGCCAGTTTATAGGATTTTTCTGCGCTTTTCACGCTTAAACGCGTCCTCAACGTGGACTAGTATGATATCGTCGCTGATTTTCCTGATGCAATCCCATGGGATCAGATAATCGTCCTCGCGGCCCAGTACACCGAAAAACCGGCACGGTCCGGGCACGAGTATCGCGACTAGGCAGCCCTTTACAACGTCGATTATCACGTCATGGACAAAACCGAGCCTGTGCCCGCTGTGTATGTTTATGACCTCCTTGCATCGGAGATCAACAAGTCTGCAGTTCATTGGCATTACCTCCTGCCTTATCTTATTCAGGCAGGTCCCGAACAATGTCAATCTAATTTCTGGTGTAACGTCTGCCGCCGCTTGGCTTGACAACCCTCAGTGGGTATTCTATAATTTACTGGGGGGGGTGTAATTATGCAATATCTCGTTGTCTGGCTGGTTATACCTGTCGTCTGTTGTGCTATCGCATTCCTCCTAACAAGACGGAACATAAAACACATTCGTTGGCTCGCACCGCTACTGTCTCTGAGTGCAGCCCTCTTGTCGATACCTTACTGGATGCAAAACGCTGGCATTGAGGTAAATATCTATTCTCAGACCGGGGAGATTATAGGAACATTCCGACGCGGAGAGCTGGCGGTTTTCGCGGTGTTTTTTATTGAATTCCCGATTAAGATTCTTATTACATTCATCTTTGCGTTGATAATCTACAAAATTATCAAAAAGCGCGGGCAAAAATAACCCCCCTAGGAGTGTTTTAACATATGAAAGAACTCGAAAAGGTATACGAACCCAAACAGGTCGAGGACCGCATCTACAAGATGTGGTCCGACGGCGGCTACTTCGCCGGCGTCATCGACCCTGCAAAAAAACCGTTCACAATCGTCATCCCGCCGCCTAACGTCACCGGGCAGCTCCACCTGGGTCACGCGTTTAACAATACGCTGCAAGACGTCCTGATTCGCGTAAAGCGTATGCAGGGCCGCGCCGCGCTGTGGGTCCCCGGCACTGATCATGCGGGGATCGCGACGCAGATCAAGGTCGAGGAAGAACTGCGCAAAGAGGGTCTTACCCGGTACGACCTCGGGCGGGAAAAATTTGAAGAGCGCGTCTGGGACTGGAAGCGTACTTACGGCGGACGGATAGTCGAACAGCTGAAAAAACTCGGCAGCTCCTGCGACTGGGACCGCGAGCGGTTCACGATGGACGACGGATGCTGCGCCGCCGTACGCGAGGTTTTTTGCGCGCTGTATGACAAGGGGCTCATCTACAAAGGCAACAGGATCATCAACTGGTGCCCGAAATGCACGACCGCGCTGTCGGACACCGAGGTCGAGCATGAGGAAAAAGAGGGGCAGCTGTGGTATATAAAATACCCGGTGAAAGGCTCAGGCGAATTTCTCACCGTCGCTACGTCGCGCCCGGAGACGATGCTGGGCGACACCGGCGTCGCTGTCCACCCGGACGATAAGCGTTACTCTCATCTTATCGGCGGCGTTGCGATCCTGCCGCTGCTGGACCGAGAGATTCCGATCATCGCGGATGAGTACGTTGACCCAGCGTTCGGCACGGGCTGCGTCAAAATGACGCCGTGCCACGATCCGAACGATTTTGAGGTCGGCCAGCGGCACGGGCTGGAGCAGATACTGGTACTCGACAACGACGCGAAGATAATAAACAGCGGCAAATACGACGGGCTTGACCGGTACGACGCCCGCCGCGCCGTTTTGAGTGACCTCGAAGCTCTCGGCCTACTGTCCAAAACCGAGACGCAGACCCGTAACATTGGCATGTGCTACCGTTGCGACACGACGGTCGAGCCGATAACAAGCCCGCAGTGGTTTGTAAAAATGAAGCCGCTGGCGCGTGAGGCGATTGAGGTTGTGCATAACGGCGAGATCAAGTTCGTGCCGGAGCGGTTTTCGAAAATTTACACGCACTGGATGGAAAACGCCCGTGACTGGTGCATCTCCCGTCAGCTCTGGTGGGGGCATCGGATTCCCGCATGGTACTGCGCCGAGTGCGGGCATATCACCGTAAGCCGGGTTGATCCCGATAAGTGCGAAAAGTGCGGCTCGCCGGATATCACACGCGATGAGGACGTGCTGGACACGTGGTTCTCGTCAGCGCTGTGGCCGTTCTCCATCTTGGGCTGGCCGGAAGACACGCCGGATCTGCGTTATTTTTACCCGACTGATGTGCTTGTAACCGGGTATGACATCATCTTCTTCTGGGTCGCGCGCATGATTTTCTCAGGGTTGGAACACATGAAGAAACCGCCGTTTCACACCGTTTTCATCAACGGTATCGTCCGTGACTCAGAGGGACGGAAAATGAGCAAGTCGCTCGGCAACGGAGTGGACCCGCTTGAGATAATCGACGCTTACGGCGCGGACGCGCTGCGGTTCAATCTCGTCACCGGCAACTCGCCCGGCAACGACATCCGCTATATCCCGGAGCGGTGCGAGGCGATGCGCAACTTTTGCAACAAGCTCTGGAACGCCGCGCGGTTTGTGATGATGAATCTGACGATTGAGGAAAACAATGGCGATCTGTCTGGGTCTGTAGAGCTGCCTGACAAGTGGATTATCTCAAAGCTAAACACGCTGACAGACGAAGTGTGTGAGAATATTGAAAAATTTGAACTGGGCATTGCCGCGTCAAAGATTTACGACTTCATCTGGGACAGCTTCTGCGACTGGTATATCGAGCTTGCAAAGCCACGCTTACAGGGTGAAGATTCTGTCAGCACGCAGGTTATACTCTTGTATGTGCTGACCGAGGTGCTGAAACTCTTGCACCCGTTCATGCCGTTTATCACGGAGGAGATTTGGCAGGCTCTGCCGCACGACGGGCCGTCGCTGATGATTCAGCCATACCCCACATACACGCCGGAGCTTCATTTCCCTGCCGACGAGGCGGATTTCGAGAGCGTCATGCGGGCAGTCCGGGCCGTAAGAGTCCGGCGGGCAGAGATGAACGTGCCGCCGTCTAAGAAGCCGAGCCTTATAATCGTCACCGAAAAGCCAGAGGCGTTTGAGGCGGGCAGAGTTTACCTCGGGCGGCTCGCGTACGCCGGGGATGTGACGGTCAACGCCGCCGCGCCGGATGATTTGCACGGCCTTGCCTCGGTCGTGACCGACGACGCGCGGATGTTCATGCCGATGGCGGAGCTTGTCGATTTAGCGGCGGAGCGCGCGCGTATTGAGAAGGAGATCGCGAAAGTCACGGCCAATATCAAAAGTACGGAGCAGAAACTGTCGAACGAGAAGTTTACGTCCAAGGCCAAGGAGAGCGTAGTAAACGCCGAGCGCGAGAAGCTGGAAAAATACCGGGCGCTACTCAGTAACTTGTCCGAGAGTTTGAAAGACTTGGACTAATAACGACATAATACGCACAGTAATTATAATAAAATGCCCGTGTGCATAAGCACACGGGTATTTTTGCTATTGGGGGAATTTTTCAGATGAACACAAAAGTGTTTTACAAGGACGGGCTGCTGAAAATCGGCATCGCCGGGGAGCTGGATCATCACGCCGCGAAAACAGCAGTTTCGGCAATTGAGCAGAATATTGACGCGCATCTGCCGAAAAATCTTGTTCTCGATTTTAGGGAGCTACTATTCATGGACTCAAGCGGCATCGCCGTGATACTCAAAGCGTACCGGCGCATGAATGAAGTTGGCGGGCAGGTGCTTGTTGAAAACGTACCGAGTCAGCCGCAAAAGGTGATCGACGCCGCAGGGCTTGGCAGACTTATCAAAATAGCGGCGTCTTCAAAGGAGGGGTACATATGAAAGAGATCAATTCAGTGAAAGTGGAGTTTTTGAGCAAGTCCGCTAACGAGAGCTTCGCCCGTGGCTGCATCGCGAGCTTCGCGGCGCAGCTTGATCCGACACTCGACGAGCTTAACGACATCAAAACCGCCGTCAGTGAGGCCGTCACCAACTGCATCGTCCACGCTTATCCCGACACGCTTGGAAAAATCACGCTCCGCTCGCGCCTGTTTGCTGACGGCTCCATTGAAATCATCATCCGCGACTGGGGGCTCGGCATCGAGGATATCGACCGGGCGAGGACGCCGATGTTTACCACCGGCGGCGACGAACGCAGCGGCATGGGGTTCACCATAATGGAGAGTTTCATGGACAAGCTCCGCGTCCGTTCCGTGCCCGGGCGCGGCACCACGGTCACCATGCGCCGCAGATTTTCGCCCAGGCTGAAATGACGGACCTTCGGATTCTCCTGGCGGCGAAAAATGGCGACCGGGACGCGCTGTCTGAAATGGTTGACTTAAACGTCGGGCTTATCTGGAGCATCGCGCGGCGCTATTTTGGGCGCGGCGTTGACCCGGACGACCTTTACCAGCTCGGCTGCGTCGGGTTTCTGAAAGCGGTGCAGGGGTTTGACCCCGAATTCGGCACGCAGTTTTCGACTTACGCCGTGCCGAAAATTTCCGGCGAAATCCGCCGCTTCCTCCGTGACGACGGTAGCATAAAAGTCAGCCGCAGCATAAAAGAGCGCGCGATGGCGATCAGAAGCGCCAAAGGCGCACTTGAACAGAAACTCGGCCGTGAGCCGACAGTGTCGGAACTGTCGGCGGAGCTAGGCATATCAATTGAGGACATAGCCGTCGCCGAAACTGCGACCGGCGTGCCGGAGTCGCTCAGCCGCGAAACGGGCGAGGATGGGTTCTCGCTTGAAAGCGTGCTTGGCGACTGGTCGCAGGAGGAGAAGCTGATCGAGTACGTCGCGCTGCGTGAGGCTGTGTCGGCGCTGCCGGATAAGGAGCAGATGGTGATAAAACTGCGCTATTACCGCGGCATGACGCAGGAGGCCGCGTCGCGGGTTTTGAACGTGTCGCAGGTGCAGGTCTCGCGGCTGGAGCGGCGCGCGGTGGATCATTTGCGGGTGCTGCTGGAGTAGCATCGGGGTGACTATGCCCCCTTTTTGATGTTTTTTGCAATGACCTGCCAAAATTGTGTGATGTAAAACGCGGCGAGAGCTAAACCGTACACATAAACCGCGATTTCAAATATTGCGTTAAATGTCATCGTTTGCAGAAAACCCGTATAAAAGACGAACATTAAACCGATTAACGCATGGAAAATCAAGCCCCCCGCGTTTAGCAATCCTGATAATACTGCCAATGTGTCGGATTTTTTTAGCAATGAATACACCAAAAGCCATGATAACAAGACAAAAGCAGCGTTGGGTAACGCAAATGACATAAACCACGGCACGTATCCATAAACGACTTCTTCAGGCGGAAGCACTCCAAAAAACCTGACTAAGTACAATGTGTTCGCTGCTGCGTTGAATATGCTAAGCACAATAAGTAATTTACGTTGCGACATATAAGCCTCCTTGGGTAATTATTTTCATAGACGTTTAGCCTACTCGTACACAACCAGCCGCAACTCGTCGCGCATACGCAGCGCCTCGGTCCTTGCCGCCATGGCGTAGTCGCCGCCGGTCTTCTTCCACGCGGCTATTACCGCGCGGGATGAGTTCACAACCGCGCCGCGCCCGTTTTCGTCGAACGAGCGCGCCACGTCTGACGCCAAACCGCCCTGCGCGCCGTATCCGGGTACCAAGAAAAACGTATGCTTCAGCCTCGCGCGTAAAAACGCGGCCTCTTCCGGGTACGTCGCACCGACTACCGCGCCGACGCGTGTGAATCCATATTCGCCGATAGTGTCCCGCGAAATTTCTTCCATCAGGTCGCCGACCACCGTATATAGCCGGTCATGCGCGACAAAATATTTATTTGCATCGTCACACCCTATCTCGTGTCCGATGAACCTGTCTTGAAGTTCACCTGACGACGGGTTTGACGTTTTTACAAGCGCAAACACGGCTTTGTCGTGTTTTTTTGCTGTTTCAATAAACGGCATTATCCCGTCAGACCCCAAGTACGCGTTGACTGTCAGCGCGTCAAAGCCGAACGGCTCAAGCTCCGTGCTTCCGACTTTGACCGTGCCTAAATACGCCGCCGAGTACGCCGCCGCCGTTGAGCCTATGTCGTTGCGCTTGCCGTCACAGATGACGTACATGCCCTTGCTCTTCGCGTAATCGCAGGTGTGCCAAAGCACCGCGACCCCCTCGGGGCCGAGTGCCTCGTAATACGCTGACTGCGGCTTGATCGCCGGTACGATATCGCATAGCGCGTCGATAAGCCCGGTGTTAAACTCCAAAACGGCCGCCGCCGCCGCCGCGAGCGTCTCTCCTTTTGTGGAAAAGTGTTTATCGAGTATTTGCTGCGGCACATGCTCCAGCGCCGGGTCGAGTCCGACCACGGTTGGGTTTTGCAGCGCGTCGATTTTCCGCTGTAATCTGTCGAATGACATTGGTTAGTCCCCCTTGTATACTATTTTTCCGCCTGCGATTGTGTATTTCACACGCCCCCGCAGGCGCATTCCCGCAAACGGCGTGTTTCGCGCTTTTGATTTGAACTTTTCCGGCTCAACGGTCCATTCTTCGCAGGGATCAAATATGAACATATCACGGTCGCGGAGCTGCGAATCAAGCCCCAATATCGCCGCCGGGTTGTC
>Ga0123355_10013370_pt1 | contig 12765 bp, 10 predicted proteins | sample TergutEmb28metaG_3_FD_89872 | JGI IMG/M metagenome (GOLD analysis project Ga0123355, IMG submission 89872) | Embiratermes neotenicus P1 segment gut microbial communities from Petit-Saut dam, French Guiana - Emb289 P1 | ecosystem: Host-associated > Arthropoda: Insects > Digestive system > Gut ...
TCGCTAAAGCTCCTCGCAATGACTTTTTTGACATTTATTTTGAAATTTTTAGATTTAACTAACTACCGCCATTCCAACGCTTTAATGTCGGAAGATACTCACCTAATTCTTTTCTTGCCTCGGCTTCGGTATAATTAACGCCTCTAGCCTCATTAAATTCCTTTAAGTACCCCATAAGCATATCAATCATTTCGGCAACATTTTTTTCTGCAGAAAACTTACCGTCTACAAAACAATGTCCGCAATAATCCGTAGTGACACTTTTATCCGGATTTGTTCCGAAATACTCAACATCATTCAGCGTCCATGCACAACTTTGGCAAACGGGAGCCACATCAAAAAAGACATTAGCGTCAACATTAAATAACTCAAACATTTTTTTGAGCGTATCTACCGTCGGCGTTGTTTCGCCGTTTTCCCACCGTGACGCCGCTTGACGAGTCACAAAAAGCTTTTCGGCAAATTCCTCTTGTGTCAAACCGCTGCCTTTTCTTATCTCCAATATTTTCTTTGCTAAATCCATTTATCTAGCCTCCATATGCACAATTATACATTTGTACACTATTAAATGTCAATCGCAATGAGCATATAAGAACTAAAATTAGCGCAACTGTTTGTTGCCTGTAATTTTTTAGTTTTACTTATTAATTACATAGCATTAGTCAAAGTATAGAAAATTGCAAGGTTAGTTTGGTAAATTATGAATTATACGAAATGTTATTGTTCCGTGATTAGGATACCATCTATGATACAACACTAAAAGTTCATTTATTGTAGTTACAGATGACGCCCTACCAACTGTGCCACGACTATTCATACTAACAACAGAGTTTGGATTTTCTACTCTCTGCAATACTTCCCTAGGAACTCGCTCATGCGATACTTCATTTGCATCCATATTAAGTGTTCTAATATAAACATATGGCATATCGACGGAAAGTACTGATGTTGGCAATTCAACAAGTGTATACGGCATTTCAGAATCCGCATGAGCGATAAATTGTGCAAAAGTCCACTCTTCACTCTCTGCATACGCAACATCATACTGAGTAACCAACAGTGTTCTTAAATTTGGTTCTGATGGTGTTGTTTCACCGCCATTTTCGCCACCACAAGCAGACAACAATACTACTGACATTAGCAGTGACATAATCAGTACAAAGACGCTTAATAACTTTATTTTTGATTTCATTTGATTTACTCCTTCTTATACCTTACTATTATATCACAACTCATAAACCAAAGTCAACCTTTACTTGCCTATCCGCTTTAGCTCTGCGATTTCTTCTCTTAGTTTAATGGCTGTCTCAAAGTCTAGACTTGCGCTGGCGACTTTCATAAGTCCTCTTAGTTTTTCGATTTGTTTTGCTATGTCGCCGTCGCCTTTATCTATGTGTTTGCCTGTAATCTCTAGACTATTAACGATAGGTTTGACGATTGTGCGGGGAGTTATATTGTGTTTTTTGTTATAAGCTACTTGCTTAGTGCGGCGGCGGTCGGTCTCATCTAATGCTCTTTGCATAGAACCTGTTATTCTATCGGCATACATAATTATATTACTCTCGCTGTTACGGGCGGCTCTGCCGATAGTTTGGATAAGCGAACTTTCACTCCGCAAAAAGCCTTCCTTATCAGCATCCAAAATAGCCACAAGCATAACTTCGGGCAAGTCAAGACCCTCTCTAAGCAAGTTAATACCGACAACTACATCAAACTCACCTTTCCTAAGTGATTGCAATATCTCTATCCTTTCCAAAGTGTCGATATCATAATGCAAATAACGCACCTTAATACTATGCTCCAAAAAGTATGCGGTCAAACTCTCCGCCGTCTTTTTGGTAAGAGTTGTAACAAGAGAACGACCGCCTTTTTTTGTAGTAGCTTTAATCTCGCTTAATAGGTCATCTATCTGTCCTTTAATCGGGCGTATCTCCACAGGCGGGTCTATTAGTCCCGTAGGGCGTATGATAAGCTCGGCGATTTGTCCCTTTGATTGTTCTAGCTCAAAAGCGGCGGGTGTTGCCGAAACAAAGACAACTTGCGGCAACCTTGCCCAAAATTCATCAAAGTTAAGCGGACGATTATCAAAAGCAGCGGGCAATCTAAAACCATATTCTATAAGACTGGTTTTGCGTGCCCTATCGCCCTTATACATCGCACGCACTTGCGGGACGGACATATGACTCTCGTCAATAAACATTACAAAGTCTTTAGGAAAATAGTCAAGCAAAGTAAACGGCGGCTGTCCTGCACTTCTGCCGTCAAAGTATCTGGAATAATTTTCGATACCGCTGCAATATCCCATCTCACGCATCATCTCAATATCGTAAGTTGTGCGCTGTCTTATCCTATGTGCCTCAAGGGGTTTACCAATCTCCTCAAAATGCTTCACTTGCAATTCCATATCTGCGTCAATCTGTTGCAGAGCGGCAAGCAAAGTATTATGCTCTACGGCATAGTGCGAGGCGGGAAAAATTGCGGCGTGCTTTAGCTTATTGATAATCTTACCCGTAAGCATTTCTACTTCGTACAGACCCTCTATCTCATCGCCAAAAAACTCAACCCGTATACCAAACTCTGTCTGATGTACAGGCATAAGCTCAATAATATCCCCTCTAACCCTAAAATTATTCCGGGCTACTTCGGTATCATTACGCTGATAATTGATGGCGATTAGCTTACGGATAAATTCGTCCCTATCCAGCTTGTCCCCCGGACGCAAGCTGACACTAAGACGGTAATACTGTTCAGGCGCACCTAATCCATAAATACAACTGACACTTGCAACAACAACAGTGTCCCGTCTCTCGTGCAAGCTACAAGTGGCAGAGTGGCGGAGTTTGTCTATCTCATCATTGATTTGCAAGTCTTTTTCGATATAGGTATCCGTACTGGCAATATATGCTTCCGGCTGAAAATAATCATAATAGCTGACAAAAAACTCAACCCTGTTATTAGGCAAAAGTTCTCTCATCTCGTTACAAAGCTGTGCGGCAAGAATTTTATTGTGTGCCAAAATAAGGGCAGGACGGTTAGATTTTTCTATAACCTTTGCCATAGTATAGGTCTTACCACTGCCTGTTACACCCAAAATGACCTGCGATTTGAGTCCGTCCTCTATACCCTCGGCAATCTTATCTATCGCTTGCGGCTGGTCCCCCGCAGGCTTGTGTTGTGATATAACTTCAAATTTATGCATAATTGGTCACATTTTAGTATAACCTATTTGCAGCTATCTTTGCAACAATTTGATAAGTAAATTTACATTTTTGCACCGAAATTACTCATACTACAAATATGAAGTCAAAACGGTTAATTAGAGTATTAGCGTTATCGCTTGTATTATTTGCTATAACGGGATTAGCTTTTACTTTTGGAGCGGCGTTAATTTTAGAACCAAATGTCCCGATTGCCGGCTTTGAGAAATTAGATACTAAGCGTTTAGTTGCAACACCGCAACCAACACTATTGGACAATGACGGTAATAAATTAGAACATTTAGGCAATCGGGGGGTTGACTATAATAATCTCCCCCCGTATGTTATTAATGCCTTTATCGCCGCCGAAGATAAAAGATTTTACAATCATAAGGGTGTTGATTATTACCGTATGGCAGGAGCTGCATTAAATAATCTTAAATCAAGAAGTTATTCGGAGGGTGCATCAACCATAAGTCAACAGCTTATCAAAAACACTCATCTAAGCGGCGATAAAAAAATCACCAGAAAGATACAAGAAATTCGGATTGCCAGAAAATTAGAGCGTGCAAATACTAAAGAAGAAATTTTGGAAATGTATTTTAATATTTTGTACTTTGGCGGGAATATTTACGGTTTGGAAGCTGCAGCACGCTATTATTTTGGAGTATCCGCAACCGAACTTGACTTAGGGCAAAGTGCAATGTTGGCAGGTGTAATTAATAATCCGTCCCGATATAGTCCAATTCATAATTTTGAAAATGCTACCAAACGGCGTAATCTTGTATTAGGGCGAATGAAAGAATACGGATTGATAGCTAATGAGGCATATGAGGGTGCTGTCGGCAATGACACGGTGGTATCTGTAACAATTCCGACATCAAGGACTTATATTACTAATACTCTTAGAGAGGCGGAAGGACTCTTAAAGAAGTGTCTATCAGGATATACTATTACGACATACTATGACTCTACCGCATCAAAAACAATAGAAAACGCACTCAACGACCAACCGCTTACACAAACTTACAGATTTGCAGGACGGGGAGTTGTCATATGCAACCGCACTCACGGCATTATTGCCGATACCGGACACAATATCGGAAACCGTCCGCCGGCATCTGTTATCAAACCGATTATCTGTTATGCTCCCGCATTAGAACGGCGTTTGATTGCTCCCCTTACTCCCATTTTGGATGCGCCGATTAATTACAACGGTTACACTCCAAAAAATAATAGAGGCGGTCACCGAGGTTGGATAACAATTGAAGAAAGTATGATGGAATCGGATAATATTCCCGCTGTTAAATTGCTTGATATGACAGGCATTGACTACTGCAAAAGTGTAGCAAAAAATATGGGGATTAACTTTACTTCTCAAGATAAGGGGTATGCACTTGCATTAGGCGGAATGAGCGAGGGTGTTACGCTAACGGAACTTTGCGGAGCGTACTCTACCTTTGCTAACGGCGGTATGTATAGCCGCCCTCGTTATATCAAAGAGATAGCTGACGCTAACGGGCGGATTGTCTATAGTCATAAGCCTTATAACGCCAGAGTAATCGGAGATGATACAGCGTACTTGATTACCTCTATGCTTAGAAAAACAGCAAAACACGGCACAGCCAAACGACTCAAAGACTTACCTTTTCAAGTTGCGGCAAAAACAGGCACGCACGGCACAGAGGACGGCAATACCGATGCCTATGCTATGGCATATACAAGCAAACACACTATAGGAATTTGGCACGGCAGTCTATCTTCGCCGCACAAAAATTTATTAGGGGGCGGAATATCAACAAATACTATGCGTGATTTTTTAGGAGATTTTTATAAAAACACGCCCCCTCCCGCATTTGTTACTCCCGACAGTGTTGACACTTATATGATTGACGGCAAAGAGCTATACAAAAACTACCGCATTGTAAAAGCCACAGACAGCACAAAAACAAAAAAAGAAGGTCTCTTTAGCAAAAGAAACCCTCCAAGAAAATTTTATTCGCTTAAATTTTATTGTTAGTTAATTGGATTAATTATGACTAGAGCATTACCTTGAAAAGTTATAGTTTCTAAATACTGTGTTGATACTTTTTGTCCGTCAAAACTTACAATATATTGACGATTTTCAATAGCTCCCATAATCTCAACAATCAAATCCCCCTCTCTCCAAAATGAACTATGAGCCATCAAACTATGTGTTTCGGTTCTGTATAGCCACTGACTACCCCAATCAATATCAACACGGAACAAGCCCGCTCCCTCACGAAAAACAAATATATAATCATTGACGAGATATACCGAATTGCCATGTATTTCTATCAGTTGTCCATTCATATGCACATAATTTCGTCTTACTTCATTCCAATTCCATCTCGAACTGCTTTCTGAGCGTATTAATCCTAGTGCAGTATTAAAATCTTTTGAAATCGGAATCCATTCTCTATTTTGATTAAGATAATGAGTTGTTTGCCGACGCCCTGCGACAACTTGTGATCTGTATATTATGTTAAGCGGACATACAAAGTGCATACCATATGTAAAAACAGCATGCGGTGTCACTTCATTAATATTACTACTTGTAAATAATACCGAATTGCCAAATTTGTCAACTCTTGCATTATCAATCACAATAGCTTGATTTGGATTTAGATGAATGAAGTTAAGATTGTAATCGCTATCTACCGAAAGGCTATAGTAATCATAAATGTTCCAACTCACGGGTACAGCCATAATGCCAGCTGATACAAATACATGTTGGTTCCAAATATTATCGCTGTCAAGAAAAAAATCAGCTAGTGCAAATACTCTGCCACTTTCATGATGTATTATAAATGTTTGACTTGTAAAATTAGCACTAAACCTAAACCTAGTCTCAAAAGAGATATACCCATGCCAAAGTGCATTTTCAGATGTATATTGAACAAAAGTAAATTCGCCGTGAGTAAAAAGATTAGTCAGTACACCGATACTCTCTTGCCTAATTTCATGCTCATCTTCTCGAACAAATATTACTTCATCAACTTGATTTTGCTCATTGATAGTTACAAGCGTATGAATACTAACATCTTGTAAAGTTGTTTCAGCCATACCAAACGCAGTAACATTATTCATATTGATACGCACATTTTGCATTAATGATAAAACACGCTGAGAAAAAGGATTTTGACTATAGTTGCTACACCCAGTAAATACAACGGTTGTTGTTATCGTCAAAAGCAATGACAGTAAAATTAATTTAACTTTTTTCATAAATATACATTCCTTATTTGAACTGCTAGGCAAAAAAATTTATACATCTAATAAACATTATACACAAAAAAATATATTATGTCAAGCATTTGCTATGACCACAGTTTGGCAACATCAATATTTAGACTACCACCGTCCGCTACTTTATCTAGTGTCGGCAAGCCTGTAAGACACTCTATCATTTTGATATTATCGTCTTCCATAATGCCATTCTTATATTGATTAAAGATAATGCCCTTGACATCAAAGCCTTTGGATTTCAAAAATTCTACTGTTAGGTATGTCATATTGATTGTACCTAGCTTACAGCTAGTTACTACAATAGTCTTAGGTTTTGCAGGCTTAAATAGTGCCTCAACCACATCAGTAAGCATAATTAGCTTATTACCCTTAAATGTTATCGGACAAACTGCACCGCCTGCACCTTCGATAACTACATAATCACTTTTGTCCGCAACTTGCCTATAGGCTTTAAGCACAACATCTAGGTCAATAGGATTTTTTTCGATTTGACCTGCCAAGTGTGGTGACACTGCCGTCTTATAGATATACGGACACGCTGACGGGATTTTGCCGTTTCCTGCACTCTCTCCAATTCTTACGGCATAACCCAAATCAGTCTCTCCGTTAGCATCCGCACCGCTAAGTCCGGGCTTAAAATAGCCGACATTTTTGCCTGCCTCTCGCATAGTTTTTAGTATCTGTCCCGAAATATAGGTCTTGCCTATCTCTGTACCCGTTGCCGTAATATAAATACTTTTGCTCATTTGTTTAACTCCTTTATCGCTTTAGCCGCACCGATTATTTGCTCCATTGTGTGTTCGCTTGATAATGCTACCCTAAGCCTTGCTGTGCCTTTGGCTACTGTGGGATAGCGTATTGCAGGGATATAATAGCCTGCTTTTAATAGTTTGTCCGATACTTCTACCGCTTTTTTTTCGTCACCTATTATAATAGGAATAATAGGTGTTTGACTAATCGGCATATTAAATTCTTTACAAAAAAGTGCGATATTTTGCTTTAATCTTTCTATCCTTTCAGGTTGGCTCTTAATTATATCCAACGCTTTACCTGCGGCAACCGCTTGGGACGGAGCAATCGCAGTAGAAAAAATAAAACTCCTTACGCTATTAGTCAGATACTCAATAAGCTCTTTTGACCCGCAAACAAAACCGCCCTCTGTTCCCAATGCCTTACCGCAAGTCCCCATAATTATATCAGGATTACGACACCCGTAATGTTCGGCTATCCCTCGCCCTGTAGACCCAAGCACTCCTGTAGAATGTGCCTCGTCTATCATCAAAAAGTATCCGTATTTGTCGGCTATCTCTAAAAGTTTAGGTAGGTTAGCGACATCGCCGTCCATACTAAACACCGCATCACTAACTATCAGACCGCCCTGCCACTTGTACTGCTTTGCCTTGTTTTCTAGGTCCGTCATATCGTCGTGACAATATACGATTGTTTCTGCCTTACTTAACTTACACCCGTCAATAATACTTGCGTGATTAAGCTCATCACTTAGAATTACACCACCCAAAGACGCTATCGCTGGTATGACTCCTGTATTAGCAGCATACCCCGACCCAAAGAGCATAGCCGACTCTGTTCCCTTAAATTTTGCAATCGCTGACTCAAAATCAATGTGCGGCGGCAATGTTCCTGTTACTAATCTTGACGCTCCTGCACCTACCCCGTATTCCTTAACCGCATTTGCCGAGACAGCAACAACCTGAGGGTGTGTCGATAGTCCTAAATAATCATTTGACGCCATTATGACCGTACTAACGCCGTCAAATGATGTGCTATTGTTTCTAACTCTAATATTTCGCCAAATATTCGTCTCTTTTTTTTGAGCAATTGCTTTTGTTAGTTTGTCAGTTTTACTTTCAATAATAGGACTCTCAGGCACACCTGTCACAATAACAGGTGTGTTTTCTAAGTAATCAATGCATTTCTTTATGTTGTCTTTCGACCCGTCATACAAATAAATCCTACCCCCCCGTTTTTCACCAACTTCCTTTAGCTTTGTTATTCTCACATATCCAAAATACTTAGACGCTACATAACCTGTTACATAATCCACATCATCAGAAAAACAAATCTCCCCAACAATTACTTTTGCATTAGCCGTTTTACTCGCAAGCGTTAGAGCTTCGGCAAAATGATTTTTATTAGCGTATGACCTCGCATTGTCAGCACCCACACACGACACACGCACACCTCTTATCGGGTCAGGTGTTATACACTTGTTTTGTCTTATGTCATATATTATTGCACCACGCATTTTGCCTGTGTTTTTTAGCGTTGCTATTATATTATCAATGTTAGATGCGGGGCGGCTTTCTAATTTCGCAAAAATATTACTTAATTGCCTTTTGACCTCTAACCAACCTTGCTCCGCACTATCAACTGTGAGAGTTGTGACAGGTAGTGCTGACACCTTGTCTATCTTTGTCTTAATTTCCTCTACCTTAATATTGATTTCTGCAGACGCACCATTCGGGTGGCTCAAAGCACGCACCAAAAGTTGTTGCGAAAGTTCTTTTACTCTGTCACTCTCAACAATTTCTTCTGCACCTGATATATGCTCACCGTCCTTTGACGCCCGCATTTTGACGCTAAAATTTTTATTCTTATCTTTCAAAGCTTAATTTTTAAGTCATTTTCTATACTTACTCCGGGGGTTGTAAGCATATCGCCTGTAATGGCAGCATTAAATCCCGCACTAATAAGTCCGTGTCCACCGCCACTATATAATCCACGACCGCCCGACAACCTCAAATACTTGTCAGGCATAATAAATCTATATACCGCCGCTACTCGCCTTGCCTCATCCTCTATAAGAGGTGTACGCTCTGCAAGCGGTGTACCTTTGATTGGACTCAAAAAGTTAATCGGCACAGACACAACTTTTAGCCTTTTTAGCTCAAAAGCCATATCAAGCCTATCGTCTACTGTTTCGCCCATACCCATTATACCGCCGCTACAAACATCCATTCCTACCTTGACGGCGGCACTAATGGTTTCCAATTTGTCATCATAAGTATGAGTTGTACAAATATTAGAGAAAAAGCGACGCGAGGTTTCAAGATTACAATGATACCTCGTCACCCCTGCTTTATTTAGCTTTTTGAGCTGTTCGTAATTAAGTAACCCTAAGGACGCACATAAAAGTAATGGTTTATCTAAATTCTTATCCACCATTAGCTTGTCCGAAGCAATTCTTATCGCTCTATAAATTTCACAAACTTTATCAAGCTGACTTGCCGACAAAGTACGCCCGGAAGTCACCAAACTAAACTTGCCGACCCCTCGCTCATAGTTACTTAGTGCCTGCTCAACAGCGACATCTATATCTATAACATCATAAACATCAACACCTGTGTTACTGTGTTTGCTCTGCGCACAAAATTTGCAGTCCTCGCTACAAGCACCGCTCTTTGCATTAAGAATCGTACACAAATCAAAATCCTTACCACAAAAATGTTGCCTAATCTCATCAGCTGCTTTAGTCAACGCACCCAAATCACCGGCATTATACAATTCCACAGCTTGCTCACGGCTAATATCTTTGCCGCTTATCACTTGTTTCTTTAGTTTTTCAATCACATATTAAGTATAAAGGTAAATAGACTCTTTTGTCAAATAAAATCCGCCTTAAACACTTATTTCTTCGCCGTCATGCAAAACTATTATTGACTGTCTATTCCTAAAGTCTCAAAATTTTCAGGCTTTTCCGAATGTATCGGAATAATTTTTTTTGGTTTGGTCACCTTACACAGTCCGATTATATCTTCAATTGTGGCGTGTCCGCTTGTATGAAGCAACTCAAACTCACCTCCTGCGACTTTGGCATATTCAATAAAATCAAAAGTTCTTTTATCAAAACAACCTCTTCTTTTTTCTAAATAACCACCCCACATTGAATAAATCAGCAAATTGTCGGCAAAAGCATTTATTGCCTGCTTACTTACAGAATTTATTCTTGCCATAAAACAAAATCCTTCGTCTCGCATAAATTTATGTAAATTTTTGCCATAAACATACGGCTTAATTCTTGTAAAATTATAAAAAGATGACCGACTATTTTGGGCTATAATTTTCAAAATATCCGATTGATATTGGTCGCAAACAATGAAAGGTTTTTTGAGTCTAACAGCAGCATTATAAAACATCGCTATCCTGTCAATATTTGTAGAGCTAGCTAAAACAAATATGTTCTTTTGTTGCCGCATTAATTCTTCCGCTTTAGCCCCCACTTCATACTCTGTCATAACCTTTTCGGTAGCTCGACTAAGCATACTCCCCTCGCAAATAAGAAGATCAATATTATTAGCGTACTTCTCAAGCATTGGCAACATTTTTCTACCTTTAGCTCCATGCATCCTAAAGTCACCTGTATGCAATATTCGCTTCCCCTCCGCTTCAATCAAAAAAGCATACGCATCAAAAGCAGAATGGTCAACACAAAGCGGTGTTATTTTTATGTCTTTAATCAAAAAGGATTTACCCGCTACAAAAGTCTTAAATTTGTTCACTAGTATGGGATTGCCTTTGTCTACCTTTTCTTTAAGAACCTCTTGTAATCGCAAAAATATTTGCTTTGCAGTATCACCCATATATATAGGTACTTCGGGCAATACTTTTTCGAACATTCCGACATGGTCGCCATGATAATGCGTAACCAATACAGCGTCACAATTCGGCTCACCTTTTGTTACTCCCTCTACTTCAAAAGCATCAATTTCAAGTCTATCAACTGACGGCAAATCTAAACCTACATCAATAATAATGCAGGCTTGTGCTGTCTTAATTTCACAAATCGTACCACCTATTTTGTGTGTACCTCTATGGATTTTTACTCGCATAGCGCCTCCCATATCTCATCAATAGTAAGCTCTATTCCTGCATTGCAAAATACAACATTATTTTTCTTTAAGCCTATAGTAATTTTGTCAATGCTAGCCTGATTATTATTTGTTAAATTTGGGGGAGTTTCCATAACAAGCAATTTGCAAGACGGAATAAGAGTTATGTGAGGATTATATATCGTATTCTCCTCATATCTGCCAAACAATGCATTTACAATTTTTATATGCTCTGCGTACTGCTCTACAATTTTTGCCTTTTGTTCTGTAATTGCCGTTGTATAATTATTTATTTGCTCTATAACTTTTGGCATACTGCTTGCCAGTGTATTTACCCTATTGTCAGAAAAAACCTTGCCCTCAACAAACATTAATTCTTGAGTAGCTGTATTTAATAAAACCATATCACACTTTCCACGCCCGTACACTTCCCCATTAAGGCGTACTTCAATATCAAGCATAACAACCTTTGTCTTTCTTGCTATCCCAAATGTATGGTTGTTAAGACGGTCCAAAAGCATTCTTTCTGTATCTAACCCATTCGCACCTCTAAATTTATTCTCATTTTGCTTCTTAGCTTTGCTGTAAAAATCTAGTCCTGTCGTCCCTTCGGCATATTCGGGCTTATTATAATTATCATTTCTTTCAAATGATTTCTCTCTAAAGCTATAAAGACATCCGCCTCTATGATAAAAATCTATTCTTCCCGCTCTAACCGCAGGGAAAACTAGTCCTTCAAAAACATCTGCTTTTAAGCGTGTGTAAATCTCGGCATCTTGCCCGACTAGTCCGCGTAGTTTTGCAATGTCAAATTTTCTTATAAATGCCATAATAGTCCTTTTAATTATAGCAAATATGTTGATACAAGTCCACTAATAACTTGCTTTTGCCAAACAAAAAAGGTAACGACTATAAAAATCGCTACCCTTTCGCTTGTTAAGATATTTAATTCCACTTTTTGACAAATTCATCTATCATATCAAGATATCCTAATTTGTTAATGTCGTTCATTGCAACCAGGTCGGTTGAAGATACCTCTGTACCGTCTGCTTTGAGTGTTACTGTGCCTACTACATCGCCTGCTACTATAGGAGCGGTTATGACATTAAGTGTCACCTCGGTAGTTAGCTCTTTGCCTGCTCTCTTACGGTCAAAATGTGCCAAATCCTCTCTCGCCATAACAGCCAATTGTTTTTCTTTAGAGTTAGACACCTCAATAGGGTCACCGAATTGCACTCCGCCTATAACCTCTACCTTAGTTTCGTAGTTGCCAAACATATCGTTAAGAAGTTCCGAATTTTCAAAAAATCTTACTTTTGAATCAGGTGCACCTACAACTACAGCAATAGCACGCATTCCGTTACGAACAGCGGTTGACGACAAACAATGCATAGCATCTCCCGTAAAACCTGTCTTACCGCCGTCACAACCTTGATAGGCTTTAATCA
>Ga0123355_10013371_pt1 | contig 12765 bp, 7 predicted proteins | sample TergutEmb28metaG_3_FD_89872 | JGI IMG/M metagenome (GOLD analysis project Ga0123355, IMG submission 89872) | Embiratermes neotenicus P1 segment gut microbial communities from Petit-Saut dam, French Guiana - Emb289 P1 | ecosystem: Host-associated > Arthropoda: Insects > Digestive system > Gut ...
TAACGGCCGAAACATGTTGAGCATTGAATGAGTATTGAATAAATAATAAAATAAGTGGCATCAAGTTGGTTTTCTCTTTACTCAACTATAAAGATGATGCACGGTCCCATAAACATAAGATCTATAAATGTAATTTTATCCACACCTACAAGAAGAGTTCGTTCTTCACTACTCCGGAAGTCGGGGAACTCACAGACACTTACCAGAATAATGTGCAAATCTGTTATACGATTTTCAAATAAATCGAAAAATAAATGCTGAAAGTGCGGGTGGCAATTCATATACTCCTCTAAATAAAGTATATGACCTCGATTTTTACTAAAGTCACAACAACTGAAAAAAAAAATTAATAGATGTCTCTACCGACTTTTTCTGAATCGAATAATAAGTGTATAAAATGGTAGCAAACTTTAGAATAATCCCTCAATTATAGTTTGTCTTTCTTTATAACGATTTTCGTGAAACTTACAGTAGTCGACTGGCATTACGTGGAAAGCCTCCTTACAGAATTTCACCAAACTCGGCCAGTAAATATTGAGGTACGGGTAAAAATTCTATTACACACTTCAGTACAGTGTGATTGTCAATGAACCGATGTTTATGAAAATCTTACTCGGCTAATCTTAGTAATTAACCAACTTAATGCACAAATTCTTGCTTTATAATAATAATAATAATAATAATAATATTTATTTACTGCAATTGGGTTGTTACCCCGTGGCAGTGGTTATTTTACATGTAAACAAACATAAGTTTATTATATGTCTCAACATGTTTCGAGCACTATGTGCTCATCATCAGGAGGTCAAAATTGTATTATACAGCATCTAGTATCATCACACCTGTAGGTGACCGTCCGGTGCACAGGTTGATAGAGGACTGTGCATCGGACGGCCACCTACAGGTGTGATAATACCAGATGCTGTATAATACAATTTCGACCTCCTGATGATGAGGATATAGTGCTCGAAACATGTAGAGGCATATAATAAACTTATTATAAAACAAGGTTTTGTGCATTCAGTTGGTTAATTACTAAGATTATACTGAGATGCACGGTCAGCAAAGCATAAAAACTTACTAGGCTACTCTTTCCAAAAGAATCTCAGGGTTTTGTTAAAACTGTTTCAAAGACGGATGGACGGACGAACAGTCAGATGGCCAGACTGGGCCTCCACATGAGGGCGTTCTTCGTATTATTTAATAAAAATGTTTACAAGTCTATAAATTTGGAGGAATGCGGGATGATCGTAATTATATAGACCGTGTTATATTCCTAAAGTCAATAAGCATGGTCACATCTGCTGTATTAGGGAGATAGGCATTTGTCAACTGAAGATTCACCAGAACAACGTGACGATGGACTGCACACAGTGTGACGGTCTATGTGGTTTATACGTGACTGGGTAACATATCCGTTCTCCGTTATTGCTGTGCTTCATTAACATCGCCATTTGTATCCACTGACAATGCGATTTGTGTGCTACGACATTTCCTGGTGGTAACTTCTGAGTCTCACAGTTGCTGCTGTTCAAATTTTAATTTCTGGGTGCCAGAATGGCTCGCTCACAAAGGTAGTTGTGGTCCATGAAATAATGGCGTATATTCGGAAGGAAACTCGTTAACTTCCTCTGCTGTTACAGCATGACAAAATGATAAATATACGACGATGTATCAAACAAAACCAACTTTATTATGTTTATTATTGTATTAGGGCAATATGTTTCGATTCTTATAGAATCATCTTCAGTCCTTTCTAAGATACACATCCTTACTTAGCGATGTTTAAAATTAGCTGTGGGATCCCAAACTCTTACATTCTTGATATAAATATGTATAAAATGCATGTGTCGTTATGTTCTTATTATACAATCATCAGAATACTTATTTCTAAAATTTTAACCGGTACATATGTAGGAGGTTACACGTATGTATTTAAGATATGTTGTTATAGAACTTTGGATAATTTTATATATATTGTTGCTAATTACAAAATATGTATGTAACGTTAAAACGTTAAAAACTTTAAAAACCTATGCAGTAATGTTGCGCTTGGTAAGTGACATCTTCCTTATGTTGATATTATATTCTTGACGAACGTTTAGGCTCTTATCTCTAGTGTTGAGTGGGTGGATTTCTATAACGACAGTGAAGGCGTAAAAAACGACAAAATGAGTTTTGAAGTTTCATACGGCCACTGGATGAGTTAAATGATAATTCTTTTGCCAAGAGTGAATAAAATTTTGTGCAAGTTATCCAGCAAGCACAATACCTTGCAAGAGCACCCGCATGTTCTTTGTGAATTTTAGTTTTTGTACCCCCTTCCAACCACTGTAGTTACAACACAGTCATCGGTACTGGTTAATTAGTATGGGGCTCTCTACCATTTCCGGCATTCTTTCAGGAAGTATGTGAAACATGAAGCAGACAATCAAGTGCACAATGAACAAACCAACGAAACAAATTTGTTTTGTATTGACAGATATGAAGCTCATGTTTGTTGCACTCGAAACGTAAAGCATGTTCTGCCCAGATCGATGAATGGTACTAAGGCTTTGGGACTCCTTTCCACTCTTGTCGACTTTTACCTGCGAGACAATTTGAAGGCCATTATTTATTGGAAAGGAGTCAACACACGGGATGAACTTTGGCGTGCGTTTGAACCGACTGTGACAAGTACGTAATACATGCGCGGAATATTTCAGTTATTCGGAAATTCTTCGTGTCACAGGATTTAATTATCCATTCAGACTAACGGAAAACATTTCTAGGCGATGTTATAAGCATCGTTTTAAGGCTGAGACTTTGTGATGTTACAATATGATAAATAAATTAAACAAACTTGCTCCTAAATTGCGCTGTTAATAGTCCCATTTTATCTCGTAACGCCTCTTTTACTTCCTGTCAGAACTGTCACAACCCATATTTATAAGAATATTTTACTTAGGAGCAGAAAAGAGTCCTTATATGTATATACTGCATGCAGTTAATAATCATCCTTTGTTTGACTGATACTTTCGATCATCTAGTCCGAAAAGCTCGGTTTAAACTGAATTGAAATCTACTTAATAATTTTGGAGCTAAAACGTATAGACAGGCGAAGCTTCCCATAAATACTTTCCCTTCATGCACTAAGCATCTGCGTAACTTGTACAACGCAACTTATAACACAAATTATTTACTTCAATGACTGCAGATTCTCCATCAATTTAAAAGTTACAAGTTAAGTTACACAGTTATTTATGATCATGTTTGAACTGTATGTGAAGCAGTGATAAACGTTGTTAAATACAGCGATCGAAATCTGTGCAAATCCCAAGTCGCTTATTTTAGTGGGAAAGGATAACTTAATTCTGAGTTGTTTAGCTTTTACTTTATACAATTGTTAGAAATGTTAATAGAGGAGGGTATTTTTTTTTTCAAAATAAAAAGCTCATCGGTATTCATAAAAAATTAGGCATGCAAATTATTAGAGCCTCTAGGAAAATGAATCTGGTGTTGTAAAAGGGAAAGAATGAGTAGAGAAAAAGCGCCATGCAATTTGTTCCTTAAGACTACGACTGGGAATTTAACAGGATATGGATAATTAGTTTACGGGCGTTTTTCTTTTAAAACTTTTGTGGGGATAGCAATAAATGGAAATACATAAATTCTGGGCTTAAAAAAGTCCTCTCTCCCTCTTTATTGGATTTCTCAAGTCATTCAGACGAACAATCAGACCTGATTGGAGGAAAATAGTATGAGGGGTGGGAGGAAAGATGGGAAGGAGGGAGGAAATAAAAATTGTGTAAAAACGGGCATCCCGCTTGTGGCCATGCCACAGTCAAATTTGGTATTTGCAATTCTATTGGCAATTTGCATTGGATTGTACTGTTTGTTGTACCTTTCCTGGCTCGGTGGTGATACGACAGAATGAGGACACAAACGGATGTGATATATCGTGTTTTCGTTTAGTGCAGGCGTGGAATAAGGCGTAAAGTGTATGGTGTTGTACATTTCTGCATATGACTTTGGCACTATTCGACTGTGAATATATTGTGGTAAATTACGATTCAGGTACCCATAGCATTAACATTTTCAGTTGAGTACGAAGACGCTCAAGACACGCTTTATGTGCTTCATATTGTTGCTACCATGGGTATCCGAAGGAACGTGAATGCCTGTAACTTCCATTCAAGGACTGTAGCCTCTTGCAAGGCGAGTTCTCCACAGACTGCGACGGAGTGATTACTCTTTCTCCCGTTCTTGAGTATTATCTTTTCCTTAAGGTCATCCAATATCAGCTTGCTTCTTCTTCCTCTTCTTCTCGTCCCTTGTATCTTTCCTTCAACAACGTTTCTTACAAGGCACTTCCTACACCAGATATCCGGTTACTTCGTTTTGTGTAGGATGTTTCTTTCCTTCTTGACTATATGTGCTACTTCTTCATTTTTCATACGATCGGTTAAAATTGTACTCCAGCATTACAATTCAAAATTATCAAGGTTTTTCTGATCTACTATCCGAAATGTCCAGTTTTCAGCACAATACAAAGCTATGCTCCATATTTAAAATAATATAATCTTTCAGTTAAGTTTGCATTCAAGACTGAAGTGCGTAACCTAAAAACAACGTGTCATCTTGACTTCCACTAGGAATTTAGAGCACTTGACTAGATAATTGTATCGTATATTCCGTTATACACATAAGCGACTGGATAAACATCAGGGCTGCAGGAGGCAAAGACGGGAAAATGATACGTGGTTTATCTTGTCATGAAAGCGGGTCACAAGTGTCGTAGAAGGAAGTAATGAATTCAAGAAGACTAAACTTTTGTGCTCTTGTTTGTGAAAAATGTGCATGAATCTGTAATGTAGGGTCATCAACATGTAGGTGTATAGGTCTGGTTAGAATTCAGAACGTAGAAATGCAAAGTTTGATTTACAACCCACTCAATGTTTCTGCCCGCGTTTCTTTTAGTTTCCTTTAGAGGATGGCGGTATTTGCTAAAATTGTCTATCGTCACAGTTTTACTCATTAATGATTCATTAAATAATAGGCAACTTATATTCGATGGGACATAGGACATGGGCTGTTGATTAAGGCTCTGAATTAACTGCAGTGCTAGAAACATTTTGGCTTTGTCGCGTTGTTGATACTACCCATTTACGTGCGCTTCAGATGTAAGACCTTTCACACACACACACACACACACACACACACACACAAATACACACAAACACAAAATACGTTCATCAGTATCAAGTCACAAATGAGTGTCTTCTTTTGGCATCGTTCTGTTTTTCATGTTACATACCAGCTGAGTGTGATAATCGTTATGCTTTCGTTTTGCTTCTTTTGGACAGAAATATAAGTATTTATAAAAGTACTAACATTGGCAATAAATAATTTAACACAAGAAATTATTGGGCTAATGCCAGACCGAGGAAGTTTGCATTGGATGAAGAGCGAAAAATTTGTAAATTTTCAGTTTGATCGTCAGTGGTCTCTGTAATTACCTTATTGTAAAAGGCCGCTAAAAAGCCAACGAGTGAAGAGATCTTACATGAAACTGATTTCATAGCAACACGCCTTTACCTGCTGAGACATAAACGTTTTACATTATCTACTTTTTATTACACGGAAGGTCCCTGGTTCGATCCCAGCTGGTGTCAGTGGATTTTTCATTGACATAAAATCCTTCCGATCCCTCTATGGCCCTGGGGTCGACTCAGCCTCTAACAGAAATGAGTACCAGGAGTATTTCCTGGGGGTAAAAACAGCTGGTGCGTAAAGCTGACAACCTACCACCACCCTGTGCCGTTGTCACGAAATCTGGGAACCTTAACTTCCCGGAACCCTCTGGGCCTGTCCAGGCCTGTAATGGGACTGCTTTACCTTCAACTTTTACTTTTTATTATAAGTTACTTGTTCAGCTACTTATCCCAAGCCCATAAATTTCTTCATGCACGACCTGGATGCACATTGTAATGAATTCCTAGGTTATTTAAGATAATGTCTTATTTTCAGAGCTTATAGAATCACGTGACCTGGAAGTATGATCAGTGACTAGTCACATGTACATTTCTTCAAGAAGCCGTCGGTCCTGGCCGTTTGAATTAGCGTATTATCTCGGTATTTGATTGGAAAAACTGGAGAAAAACATTGGTTTAAAATGTACACATAAGTAATATTAAATTAGTCATTATACATCTTTATCACCTTAAATATTTTTAGTATGTATTTTGTAATTTATTTTGAAACTTTACTTTAGCACGCGTTTCTAACACATGGTTTTTGTTTTCTTTGATTTATTAAATGATTTCATTCGTGGGGTTCACTTTTGGGCTCAAATATTCTAATTAAACGTATCTAAATGTGGTAAAGATAAATTGGAGTAACTCTGTATCTATATATTTTGTTGACGTGCTGTATAACTAGCAGTTCCTTTGGATACACATATGTTTCTACTGAGACCTCATATCTGATGTTCTTATTTGATATAATTACCAACAACAGAAAACATATATTTTCTATTGTAATCTATATGCCACTCTATCATTCAACCACTGACATACAAAAAGAACCTCGGGGTGTGGTTATCAGTCATATCCGACTTGGTATCCATACCAATCAAGGGTATGATTTTCGAAATAGTGCCACAAATAATCAAGTGTGAAGAATTGAATGAAAATCGTATTAGTATTCGCCTCAGTAAATACCCTTTCATTTCTTGGATGTCACTGTCGGTTGGCATCAGGCTACAATGGGGATTCGTGGCACTGCAGCCCCACCGAACACTGGTTCTACACGTAGCAGAATATACAGAGAAAAAAGAAGATAAAACTAAACCCTTGAGGCGATGTGGTTAGTTCCATTTAGTGTTCTGGATGTGTCGGATTCGAAACCTTGTCCGGAATTCATCCGACGTGTTTGCTCATGTTCTTTACAAATATGCTACCATAATATTACACAGCAATCGGTTATAAAAGACTGCAGAAGTAATCAAGATATTTTGAGCCCGAATCTGAAGTGAAGGAACTGCTCTAAGACTTCGATAAATTGTAGGGTCAGGATTCGCGAACTTCTTATGAAGTGAAGATGACCTGGAACAAGACACAGTGATGACCCTTGAAATATTGCTGCACAACTAATGCCGGAATAAATAAATAAATACATAAATAAATAAATAACAATTTCTTGATGGTATGTGGGTTTTAATTTTGGCGACGGTAAATTGTTTATATCTTTTGTAATTCTTTATTCAAACTATGCCAAGATGTTTGATGTTAGGAAATATGCCTATAGCATAACATTTTCAATTAACAAGATATCGTTAAAAATCCAAAAATAAAGAATGTAAGACTATAAGCGATCAAACAAACAAACAAAGTGCACCGTATTTTCTCACGTACATTTGTTACATATATTTTCTTCTGGGTTGTGACACCGTGCTGTTTTGTACAGACTATCGATATTTGTGAGCAACTCACTGTTTATTTTGTGTCTTCTGCCCTGAAGAAGGAGGTAGCAGTTTCTTTCACAAGTCGATAAACAATTACAAAACGGCACTTTGTTAAAAAAAAACCTGAAGGCTTCACAGAAGGCATCACGAAGTGCTAGAATGAACATGTAATGAAAACAACTATATACGTCAGCACTACTTATTTATTAAAACATAGGCTACATGTTTCGACCCATCATTAGGTCATCCCTAATTATGGGTCGAAACATGTAGCCTATGTTTTAATAAATAAGTAGTGCTGACGTATATAGTTGTTTTCATTGCTGAAGACTTCAGTTTAAACCTCAAATTCATGTGCAATTTTTGTTCTCTTCACAAATAGCATTCACGTATTCTTTGGCTGTGTTTAGTGTTTTGATGTTGCCTAACTGATAGAATTAGCTTCATATGACGAACAGTGTAGAAGATGTATCTTTACGCTGTGCATGGAAACAAAGTCAGTGTGAGTTCTTGAACTGTCACGTGGGCCACAATTTAACTACTAAATTTATTTGTGGTTTATGTAAAATACTAGAATTATCTCGGACTATAGGCCTCTGGCCTAGCATTGTGGGGGGGATACTCAATGATGAATTTGAAATGGCTTTGTATTGGCCCAATATAGCTACTGTACCAGTATTTATATGGTGGGATTGAGAAAACGTAGTGTAATAACTGTTCCAGTCAGAATTCGAACCGGTCACCTCCGGAATGCAAGCCACAACCGTTACTGCTTGGCCAAATTTAGGCCCATTCATTAAGACATGCAGTAGTACTGGCAGTGGACAAAGAAACCTTTCGTGAAAATACCAATTGTTTGTCTGGGACAACTGTAACAACACAGTCTACATAAATGTGGTCGTGGCGTATTGTGATTTTTATATGTTTTTTTTAGCCACGTTAAGTACCGACACTTTTTAATATTTACAAAATAACGCGTACTTAAACATAAAGGAGTTTTCTGATTAAATTCATGTCGGCCTTTTCTATTTTATTTATACAAGTTGTTTATGAATTTCTGCATTCAGTGCGTATTATATGTAACACGTACCATCAAAGAAGATATTAGTATACACAGCATTTCTTTACATTTAGAGGTGTTTTTTAGCAATGGAAGATTCATACAGGGTCATAAAGAATAACGGCGTTTTTTACTTCCTATAAACGCGTTGGGTTCTACTCGAAACAGTTCATAATTTGATGTAAGATTTTCTTCCGTATGACCAAATTGTAGAGGTTAGTTTGACCTATTTTTAACGTGATTCTTCTTCCTCCCCGTCCCAAATTGCAGCGTACTGATTTTAGGGAAAGTATCATGGTTTCATTTGTTGCAGTACAACGTAATATACTTGAATACTTCAGTCACAACGATTGTTTAATTTTGCGAATCATTTTAACGCCCCGATAACTAGCTCATAGAAATGGGTCTGATGTACGCGTAAGTGGAGAAGGAAAGGATATTTATCAAATTTGAGGTGCAGAATTTGAATAACTCATTAATATTAATAAGAAATGCGGGCAGTTTTTTGCGAAACATACATGCATTTACAGGAATGGATTTGCTGCTTAGTGAGACTTAAAACTTCTAAAAATTATTGGATATGTTCTATAAATTTTTGAATGGAAGTGATATTTGTACTGAGCAACAAGGAAATAAAGACTTCTTCAATGCCAGTGTTACCGGCTAGAACTGAACGGGCTTTATACTAGTAGCACAATAAATACCCTTGCTTTTTGCATAACACAGCGGTATTCGTTTTTATGACAGAACATATTTTCTGCGTGACGGTATACCAGGCTCAAGGACATCGATGTACATCATCGATTTATATCGCACATCCCTATTCAACAAAACGATTGCTTTCCAGTTCTTATTCTGTGTGTTATTTTATTGTCATTGAAATATTAATAGCCATGTAAATAAGTTGCAAGAGTTTAGTGCTATTGAAAGTTTTTTTTTTTGTAATGGTAATAATTTTTTTTTATTTTTGTTGAATTTTTATTGAGATTAGCTAGTTTAACCTCTAAAACCTACTGTTTACTAGATGCACCAACAGGTTTAACATTTCAAAATTTTACGCTGTGCCCATAGATCGTATTTACGTGTTGCGTATTTATCTCAGAACAAACAGCTACTTCGGTCCTATTTAATATAAAGTGACTGGTTTTTATAACCGAGATAAAAAGTGTTTACTGCGCGGTACGATCTGGGCCTTTAAATAGAACATTTTACGCTTGATCTTTAAAGGCTAAACGAAATTTGTTAAAAATGTTACAAGTGTGCAATGATTATTTTCTCAATAAATTTTGTGTTCCTGATTAAATAATTATATTTATAGCCGCTAATATTTCTCGTTGAAACTTCAACGGGTTTTCTGCTAGAAGCATTATAACTACAATTCCATCTTCATGGGAACGCACAGTTGATGTAAGACGGCGTATCACGTTATCGGCTTTATTTATAGAGATCGTACGTGTGTCTAAACGTGATTAGGAACATGTGACTGTGTTTGGCGGATATGAAAATACGTAACACTCTATAGTGCTACTATGACGATGTTAGCTAAGTCTTATAATTCTGATTCTTTTGGAATTCTTCTGCAATTTAAATTTTAATTCCCAGCAATTTTTTTAAAAAATGGTGCCCCTCCCCCCTTGACAGCGGATTTCTGCAAGGTGAATAGGAACAGTTCTCGCAAAAAGATTTTAATAGGGTATAAAAATGGCAGTTTAATTATTTTTATTGTTATCATCATCATCATCATCATTTCCTTTATGCAGGGTATTTATACTTACATTCCTGAGACAAACTATGTCCATAGGGAATACAGTGTTGCAGCTATTCTGTTGTTACTATTAATGGTGCTTATATCGTTAGTTTCAGTGTTGAATCTATTGTACTTTTACATTAGTACTTTCCGAAGTGTGGGCCGGGTAGCTCAGTCGGTATGGCGACTGACTACAGGCTGGACGGTCCGGGATCGAATCCCGGTTGGGACGAGATTTTCCGCCCGTCCAGACCAGCCCTGGGGCCCACCCAGACTCCTGTAAAATGGTACCGGGTCTTTCCTGGAGGTTAAGTGCGGCCGGGGCGTGCTGCTGACCACTCACCCCCTTCTAGTGCCATGGTCATGGAAGAGTAGAGCTATACCTCTAACCACTCTCTGGGCTACATCGGACCTGTAACAGGATCATTTGACCTTTAACTTTTTCTTTTCTAAGTATGTGTGCAGTGCCCAATATGGCTGTTTTTTTTTGTAGTTCCTTGACTCCATATCTTCCCGGTATGTTGCGCACGTATTCTCTGAATGACTTTGAAATAGTCCCAGTCGCCCCTATTATTACTGGTATAACCTTTGTTTTTACATTCCACATGCGCTGTATTTCTATTGTAAGGTATTTATATTTTAGAATCTTCTCGGCTTCTTTTTTAATCACATTTCTGTCTCCTGAGATTGCAACGTCTATTAACATACATGTTCCCTTTTCATTATAACGCATGATAATATCTGGCTTGCTGTTGGGGATATTTCTGTCAGTTTGTACTTGTTGATTCTACAATATGGTTACCTTGCCTCCTTGACTTGTTTCTACTGATTTTGGCACATGTTCATACCAGTGTATTTTGTCCAGTTGTACCCTTGTTTTCTTGCATATGTTGAAGTGTAGTTGTGCACAAACTTTATCACGTCTTTTTATGTACTGTTCTTTTGCCAGTATTGGGCATGCTAATATTATGTGGTCTATTGTCTCGTCAAATTGTTGACAAAGTCTGCACTTGTTATCTGTCTCTGTGTTCAATATTTTTGTCGCGTAATATTTTGTTTGTAACGCTTGGCCTTGTGCTGTCACTATTTCACTTTCAACTGTCTATCTATATTTCTAAGGTACTGCTCATGCATTACTTTGTTTTTCCATTATTTCGGTAGGGACTGTCCAAATTTTGCCTTTGTGTGTTGTATTCCATCATGCTTTGCGTCGCTCTCCTCGTTTGGTTGAATTAATTCTTCTTTGATCTTTGTTGCTGTCTTAATTATTCAGTTCATATTTGGTTGAGTGCTTTCATAGCTTTTAACTATATTTACAAACTGATCTTCTTTATAATTTGTGTTAAGGTATTCTGCAATATTATTTCTATTATTACTGTTATTATTATTATTATTATTATTAGTAGTAGTAGTAGTATAAATTTTATGTAAAACAACTTTATTTTTGGCAGTGATTTTTCTGAGTTGTTGTTATATTCGAGTAAATGTAATTACCATTTTCAGAAAATCATTGCTTTGTTGTGGAATTGAATAAATATTCTTCTTGTATGTTTCATATTTGTAGGAATCAAATGTTTGTCTCTTAATATGTGGAATTGCATATATTCATATCCTGCTCTTGTTTAAAATGTGATTATCCTCACCTTTACTTACACGTGGTCTAATTTTCTGTCTTCAGTTTCAAAAACTTTATCATTAGTTTCTGTGAAGATTTAAGATTATTAACATGATCCGTGACAATTAAACTGGGGAACACTGATCTAGATTAGTGTTACTCAACCGCAGGGCCGCGAGAGGTTCTCCTGGAATTTGTCATTGTAGTTTTCTGAGCAATTTTCGTGAATAAATGTTTTATAGTGGAAATATTCTGAGGAGAAAAATATTCGTGAATGTGTCGGAAAACTCAAACCCAGATTTTGGCCTGAGGAAACTACAACATGCTACAAGATTACATTAGTCCAGTGATTGATAACTAATTTAAATGCAATTTTATATTTGTCAACATGCCACACCGTATACTAATACTCTGTGTGATTATGCCGTAATTAATTATTAATACTTATGTTAGTTTAATGTACGAACTTAAAAAAAATGGAAAGGTATTTACGAGTAAATTTATTGGGACCGGGTCTTCGTCTTACGAAAAAAGAATTTACCGGGCCGCGGTCTCACAAACATTGAGAAACACTGATCTAGATTATCAAGAATCAGTGGCAAAGACAAGGCCTTCACAGACACTGCGGTGGGGGTAAGGGAATGTTTTTGGAATGGAGTCTGTTCTTTTGACAGAAGACAGCATTCTGATATTCTGGTATGAGTTCTGGTAGTAACTTCGCTAACAATTACAATTATATCGAATCCACCGATTATCGAGTCGCGGAGAACCCCCCCCCCCCCCCCCCCCCCCCCCCCCCCTCTCCCCCCTCTTTTTTTTTCTTGTTTGTGTTTTTTTTTTTTTTTTTTTTTTTTTTTTTTTTTTTACCCAATTTTCCTTTCCTTCCTCTACAACAAAAA
>Ga0123355_10013372_pt1 | contig 12764 bp, 11 predicted proteins | sample TergutEmb28metaG_3_FD_89872 | JGI IMG/M metagenome (GOLD analysis project Ga0123355, IMG submission 89872) | Embiratermes neotenicus P1 segment gut microbial communities from Petit-Saut dam, French Guiana - Emb289 P1 | ecosystem: Host-associated > Arthropoda: Insects > Digestive system > Gut ...
CCCTCCCCCTCTAAACGCTCTAAAGCGTTTCTGGTATAGTATGTAAATTTAAATGTCCCGTGAAAAAACTCGGCTCTTCTGCCCAGGCACTAGCGATTTAAATTGAACGGGGAAAGGGTTAATAATCATCATGAAACAGACATATGAATATTTAGAGAAATACAAGAACTAAGCATTTGTAGCCTTTCTTTTATAAAAATACAGTAGAACTCCACTTATTAAGACGCTAGTTATCCAGATTGCCAATTGTCCACATAGGCTTGCCTAATCAGATCAAGTAGTGCAGAGTATTATGGCTTCTAGAACTTCAAAACAGGCGTGGTCAAAAGGTTTAGACACAGGTACATACTGCAAACAGTAACAGACAAACTTCAAACCATGACTGTAACCTGCTTTCATAGAAAAATCCATTTATCCAGATTTTCTGCATATCCAGATGGCTCACCATCCCAATTAATCCAGACAAATGGAGTTCTAAAGTACTTCACAAAATATCAAATGATCAAATGCTCATTATGTTAACGCACCCTGAACATGCTAGCTATTTGTAACAAATTTCTATGACTCATGGCAACATGGAGTACAGAAAGCAAAGGATCAGGTACAAAGAACCAAATGCATAATGTAGAATAAACCATTATGTATCACACAAAATTACCACACTGTAGTCTCCAATCATGAAATAACATTACATGCCACTACACTTCCACTTCTATTATCTGAGAAGAAAATATTTAAAACTGTCTCCAATATAAGGCAGTCACTGCTTGTGAACTTAAAATCATGCATCCATTTTCCACTTATGGATTCCTTCAATACATCACACACCACCACCAGCTGCTATGTACTTATAGTACTAAGCCAACCTAAAAGATATTAAAAATTATGTCATTTAGTAAAATTTTGCTGTACAAATTCATTTGACAGGTTTTACAAATATTCACAGAGGTATACCTTACAAAACAATGTTATATCATCTGAGGATCCCCTCATTTGGTAATCACTGCAGATCTCAAACATTTCTGTACACACTGGATATGCATTACATGCTTACTCATTCCGATTCCTGACCCAGAAAACTGTATTGTATGTAAAAGGATTCCTAATGCCCTGCTATGTACATGTAATTTTGTCTCTGCATGTTGGCAACATTTATTCATATATCCTAGAAATACAAAGACACAATACTGATTTTACACAGACAATTCCTTAGATTATACTAAGAACAAAGTGAATTATACACACTACAGGATTATGGATGCTGCCCACAACATAAGAGAACGTGTGTCTTCAAATTATGCTTCACAGTGAATGATTTATTACAAACATCACATGTGTATGGACGTTCTCCACTATGTATGCGTTGATGTCTCTTCAGATCACTCTGCACCCTGAATGACTTATTACAAATACCACAGGTATATGGACGTTCCCCACTATGTATGCGCTGATGGACATTCAGATCACCCTGCACCTTGAATGATTTATTACAAACATCACACACATATGGGCGTTCTCCGCTATGTATATGCTGATGTCTCTTCAGATCACTCTGCACCCTGAATGACTTATTACAAATGTCACAGGTATGTGGACGTTCTCCACTGTGTATGCGTTGATGTTGCTTCAAATTACCCTGCTCCCTGAATGGTCTATTACAAACATCACAGGTATATGGACATACTCCACTGTGTATGCGTTGATGTACATTCAGGTTACCCTGTTTCCTGAATGATTTATTACACACATCACATGCATATGGACGTTCATCACTATGAATGCGTTCATGTCTCTTCAGATCACCCTGGTCTCTGCATGACTTATTACAAATATCACAGGAATATGGATGTTTTCCACTATGTATGCGTTCATGTCTCTTCAGTTCATTCTGGTCCCTGCATGACTTATTACACACATCACACATATACAGGTGCTCTCTAACACATACACCTTGCTGTCGCCACAAAGTACTCTGCTGACTGAATGTTGTATTAAACACACCACTGGGGCCCAGACAATCAATAGTAGACAGGAGATGATGTTCATTTAAAATACTCTGGCAAAGAGAGAAAAGACATGTCAAGTTCAATCTTAAAAGGAAGTGGAGTATACAAAGGCAACATTTTACACACACACACACAAATAAATATAAATACATACATACATTACAGGTGTACAATATAAAATGTAACCTCATGCTGTAAGCCATTATTCATTTTTACGTCTACTTTTTCAAAGATACCAAGGCAGCCAAAATGTCTAATTACAGCAGATAATGAGAATATCTGCCACCTCCTTGAAGACAATCATTCACCCTTTTCATACTGCTTTTTCCATTTTTTCATGGAGGTGGTGAATGCCAGCATAAGCGTGTTCAGCATCAAGTTTCAATGTATCCAGGCTGCTTGGGGTACTGTTGTACACTCTTTCTTTAAGAAATCCAACAGCAAGCAGTCACGTGGCATAAGGTCTGCAAATCATGGTGGCCAAACATCATGCAACCAACAGCAATAAGAAATTCATGGAGCTGCATCACGAGCTTGAAACTGATACACAGGAGAACAACAACCATGGCAGTGCACCTATAATGTAACATGGAGGCTTGTTGAGGAAACTCCTGCTGCAGTGGAAAAACAATAAGTAATACATAAACTGAGCGTGTATTAGCCTCAGGTACACAGCATGCAATGTGCATGTGCCATTTTGCCATCTGTGGCCTACCGGGTTCTTTCAAACTTATTCCATATTATCTAATCAATGACATGATTTTTTAAATAGTTAATGAACATAAAGTGTGTTTTGATTTTCTCTACAACTTTTGTCTGAAACATGGGAAGTAAGATACACTCATTAATGTATATTGGTCTGCATTTAAAGCATTGGTTGTTCTTGTCACACTTTACTGAAACTTGAATTTTCTCAAAAGATTCTTGAAAAAAAAACTCCATTATCAAATTTCACGAAACTGTCCATGTGGAGCAGATTTGTTCCATGCAGACGGATGGACAGACAGCCATCCATGACTAAGCTAACAGTCGCGATTTGCAATTTTGTGAATGCGCCTAAAGACGGCCATAATTTTATATTTTGGTTGCTCAACAACAATTTGTCTTAAATACACACATTTCCCTTCACATTCTTCATAAAGACCTGCATGGCAATTGTATCGGCGTTTCTACAAAAATGCGCTCCATACTGTGTTAAAACTGTCACAGACCTATCAAGTTTCTTGCCGCAAAAATCCCTGAATACTGTTCTTTATTTGGATCCTCTATGTCAGGATGGACTAGGTGAAACACTTCAGAATAAAGCCGAGATTTATTTGTGAACTAAGATACAAAATGAACACACACATTTCTTGTGAAAAAACATGATGTCAATTACAGTACTTCCTCCCAACTGGCAGCCAAAAAAAAAAACTGAAGCAACACAGTGGACTTGTGCTACACTATTCAGCAATGGTTGGAACAGTCCACTGCAGTGGGGACAGGCAGCTTCATGTATGCTTCCTTCAGTACTTATACATGTTTGTGATCTTTTGGTTGTGTGTTTTATGCTACAATCTCTATAAATATAAATTTAAACACTTCTCACGCTACATGACTTATGCTGTGTTCTTTACAAGTCATTTTGTCTTCCAAATACTCCCAGTCTGCACAAAATTATCCATTACCAGAAGTCTTCCCTCCCTATTTCTAAGTCAATATCTCTTATAAGTAACATAGAAATTTCCGTCAACACAACTATAATTATGTAGGTTAAAATTACTACAACATAATTATAGTTGCGTTGACAGAAATTTCTATGATATTTATAATAAGCTTAATGATTTTCACACAATGGGATGAATTCTATTAGAACAATATCTCTTAGCAAAATGATCATGCCTTACTAATGAAATTTAACTAGTATATTCTCTTATCAAGAAACAGCAACCTGTCAGGCACAACAGCCATACGAAGAACTTGAAACCTCATGTGGGTCAAAAACCAATGCTTATTTTACAAATCTTACTGTCCAGAGAAAATTTATTTTATGCTCAGTGATTAAAAGAATGTAATTAGAATTATTAATTATTAGTCGAATATCACAATTAATAATAATGACTTAAATTATTTTGTAAGAAAGGAAGATGCCAATATACAGCTCAATATTGTTCTTCATCATTGACATCCATTAGAAAATACTTGGAATTCCAGTCTGATACAGTATGGCTGAAACACACTTGCTATGATCATCAGCACAATGTGTAGAGTGACAGAGATGGTGATGTTTACCACTTCACACTTCATGTTGTTTTCTCTCCTCCTGCCATACAGTTTCCGGCATACAGCATTTTACTATGCAACATACACAAATCCTCTTACAACATACAATGTTCATCAAATTTAACTGTGCGTGCAAAGTTCAAAAAGTCACTAAAAAGGTGTACTTTGCCCTGATTGGAGACTACAAATTTTCCTGAAAAATGACCTGGGCTGCATACACAACCTCAGCCAGCCACATGCCCCCTGCCGGTTGCTCATCACTGCTCTATTTCCACATAAAGACTCTCCAAATCAATAACCATTGGCACAATAACAAAATCAAACAACCTTTTAGTGTTACCAACCAGCAACACACACTGCAGTCTTAAATGCTAATATCATTCCATCATGTACAGAGAACCCTGTCCCAAAATGAAGGCTATCACTCGCACTGTCCAAAAGTTACCTGTTACTTCCCGCCTCTTAGCTCCACATAGTTTCTTCAGCACTGTGTTATCAAACATACTCAAACCCCTTTCATCTTCTCTTATGTTTCTACAGCCACACAAAAGGGCAATTGGAAATACAGTTTTCTTTATACTTTATGCTGCCACTGGTGACAGGAAGATCAATGTTTCTTCACTACACAACATTTTAGAAGGATTTATTGGTAATATTTAGGCGACAGTTTTCTGCTACTGTCTGCTAATGAGATAATCAACCTCTATTTACTGTTCTCTAGATGTACATGCACACAAAGTCCCTGCTAGAGTTTCAAACAACCCAACAGAAATATAATCATCACAGTGGAGCAGTTTGATGTGGCCAGACAGGCAAACAGACACACAGAGTGTTGGAGATCACAACAGGCAGTAGGCATTATGGGATATTTGTAAAATGTATCAAATAATGGACAAACACACATGAAACTCACCTGATCCTCCACAGCCTTTACTGTAGGAGAGGTTACATCCCAAGGAAAATCTTCTTCTTTTATATCCATGGCTGTCTCATCCTCAAATTTTACAACAGGAATCTCCTCTACTTTAATATCCATAACTGTGACCTCCTCAACATTTGTACTGACACCTTCATGCATATCATCAGACAATGTTGCCCTTCTCTCACTACACAAGCCCCACACAACTTCCGTTGAATTTGCACAGCTCTGTAAAATCAACATAAAATTCCTTGTCACTATGTCCTCTATCATAATAACAAATGTGACAATCTTTCCAGAAACCTGACAATACTCTAGCAGGTTTGTAGATTCTCTCCATTGCAGTTCTCAAAACCACTACTAACAGATAACTCCATGGAACACAGTGTTTCCTAAGAAGCCATCAGTTGCTCAGATAGTCACAAAATTCCCTCACTTTCATCTAACATGAAAGTTCATTATTGTGTTCACTACAGTCTGCCACATGTCCAGTCTGCACCCTCCACACACTTTCTCTAATACACCCATCAACACTTCACATGGGTGTTCTTTCCTTAACACTTTCCTCACCAAAACTTTTTATCCATGCATCATGTCACATGCTACATAACTCATTCATAGCATCTTCTTTGTTTTCATCATCCTCAAGGAACCAACCCTCTCTCTACACACACATACTACTTCTGACTACCGAGGTCCAATACCTTGGACATTCTGGACAAGGAATTGACTTGGAAGGCCCAGCTGAAAAATTGATGAATACAACCTACAGGGCTTCTTGGATCTCTAAGGGCACATTTGGTAAAACCTGTGGTATGAAACCCAGAGTGGCACACTGGATCTACACCATGGTGATCAGACCCACACTGACATGTCTGCATGGTTGAGTGGCCAAGGGTCACACACTGTCTGAAAGATGGAGCTCAAAAGTTACAGAGATAAGCCCATCTGGCTATAACAGGGGCGATGAAGACAACCCCAAGAGCTGCAACAGAGGTCCTCCTGTGACTTCTTCCTTTTCAAGTGATGATTGAGGAGGAGACATAGGCAGGGATCTACACACTAACATGCAGCCAGCAGTGGAGACCCAAACCCACTAACTTTGGTCACACCAAAAAATCTCGTGATATGGAGCACAAACCCATCTGACACGATGTTTACAAGACATGCACACCACACGCCATTCACAGTCAAATTCTCTGACAAGTCTGAATGGCATAATGGGTTCAACAGAGACAATAAAAGGACCTGGTCTGGTATATGGACGGGTCCAAGACCAATTAAGGCACTGGAGCTGGGATATAGAGATGGGGCTTGAGGACAGGGAACAGCTTCAGTCTTGGGCTCCACACCATGGTATTGCAGGGTGAAATATGTGGCATTAAGGCTTGTATAATGCAGAAAGCAGGAAAGGACAACACAAGTAGGTACATTTACATTCTTTCAGTCAAGCAGCCTTCAAAGCTTTCCAAATAAATTCCAAATTACTCTGAGACTGCCATCAAACCTTGGTCAAATTGGAACTCACTTCACTTCACTACTCATTTCACTTCGCTTCACTCGCTGTCACTGACGATTGGACCAACTTCTTGTATATTATCATTATCTTCACAACTAACTGTAGATTCTGACGTGTCATCATTATCATCATCATCGTCATCGGCGTCGACTGTGATTCTTTCCATGACGCTGTCCATCTCGTGCTCTCTACTCATGTATTCTTCTTCCACAGCTTTAGCATGTCTGCATACAGCAGCCTACTCTTCCATTGTCACAACGGCAAAATTCTGCTCTGCCAGTTGCTGAACATCTTGCAGCTTAAAAGTAACATTTTTCGCACCTATTTGGTCTTCACGATACCCCAAATTTGTTCTCTGGGGTTTAAATCAGGATGGTAGGGAGGTAGCCTGAGCACTGTACAATGAATTTCATGTGCTATGACCAGCATGGACGATAATGAGACGTCATCATTTGGAAACAGGAGCCTTCAATCCTGCTCCCGACCCGTCTTCCCACACATAGGACGTTGTATATGAGCTGTGTATATACGTTTCATTTGCATACACAATTGGTCTCCCTTCCTCCCTATATGCTGTGATAGCATGCAGGTACTTGACTCTGAGTGACCGGATATCGTGTCTTTCCATGATAAACTTTCGGTTATCAGAAGTCTTCTTCCACCTACAATACAAAATGTTCCAAAATTGAAGCATGAATATTTAGAAGCAGTATGTAACTAAAGTTCAGAATATACAGGGAATCTTGGCAGAGTGCCAGTATTCATAATGCACACTTATTCAGAGAATTAAACTTGCCTACATTCCATTTTTCTCAGCACCAGTCTCAGTGAGGATACACATTTTGCTGTGGATTGCCTTCAGAGTTGGTCGTTGTTTCTCAGTGAGGTAAAAATTATGAACTATTCTTCTCAAAACAGCCTCATCAAAATTATCTAAGACACTTTCAGTGCAAACTTTTGGTCTGAGTTTGCGCGGAGTTGAAAATGCCACTGTGACACCATTTTCCACATTTTCACCTTCTTTCAATACCCTACATAAAGTTCTGCTAACACACATTGCTTCAGTGACTCTCTTCTGCACTTTTGAAAGAGGGATTGTGATACCCACCTCAGATTCAGATTTCATGAATTTGTACACATTGTAAACTATTTCACGCTCACCACTCCTTTTTACCCGCTACTTCCTGCCTTGTAGCGACATTTTCAAGCTGTGATCTACATACTTGCTAAAGATAATACAATCGCTGTCCGCTGATCCACGCCCCTTGACTGAACTGACACCCCCACCGATTTAAATGGACTCGTCTGTTTCGCTGAAAGACCAAATCTGGTTTCCGCACGTGTGCCAACACGTTTCAAACGTGCTATACTTCTTGCCTCTTAATTCCACATATTTTCCCCAGAACCCTGTTATTAGACACATTCAATCCCTTTTGTTCTTCTCTTATGCATCTACAACCATAAAAATGAGCAAGTGGAAATACAGTTTTCTTTATACTTCATGCATTTACTGGAAACAGAAAATCATTGTTTCTTACCAAACATTTTATAAGGATTTTCTGGTTATATTTAGGTGAAAGATTTCTGTTACTGTCTGGTGATGAGATAATCAAGATCTATTTACTGTTCTCTGTATTTACTTGCACACAAACCTCTTACTACAGTTTCAACAACACAAAAATAAACATTTCCATTCATCACAGTGCAGATGTTTCACATGGCCAGAAGGACAGACAGACACAGATACAGCTGGAGATGACAAGATGGCAGGCATTATGGAATTTTCATAAAACATATCTAATAATGGACAAGCACATGAGTAACTCACCTGATCCTCTTCAGCCTTTACTGTAGGAGAGGTTACATCCCAAGGAATGTCCTCTCTTTTTATATTGATGGCTGTCCCTTCCATGAATTTCACAACAGGAATCTCCTCTTCATTAAAACCTATAAATGTGTCCTCTTCAACTTTCACCACAGACATCTCCTCTACCTTTATATCCATACTTGTGACCTCAATGTTTATACTGACAGCTTCATGCACATCACCAGACAATGTCGTACTTTTCCCAGGATACAAGCCAGCTACAACTTTCGGTGAAATTCTGCAGCTCTGTAAAACCAACATACAATTCCCTGTCAGCATGTCCTCTGTCATAACAACAAATGTGAAAACCTATCCAAAAACCTATTAATATAGTAGTTCGTTTGTAGATTCTCTCCCTTACAGTTTTCAAAACCACTACTAACAGCTAACTGCATGGAACACAGTGCTACCTGAGAAGCCAAGAGTTGCTCAACTATTCACAAAATTCCCTCATTTTTTTCTAACATGAGGGTTCATTACCGCGTTCACTGCAGTCTGCCACATGTCCAGTCTACACCTTTCCACACAATTTCTCTAATACACCCAGCAACAGTTCACACGGTTGTTCCTTCCCAAACAGATTCCTCATCAAAACTTTGTATCCATGCATCATGTCACATCCTACACAAGCCATTCACAGCATCTTCCATGTTAACCCTAACAATTTTTGGTGAACAGTCAAACCATGAAGCTACTCAACATGCAGCTTTCACCAGGTGCTTGTTACTTGCACCCTCTTACTGTCAAATGTTTCACTCAGCACCTCGTTCTGTAGCACATGCCTGTCAACAGTATGCCCATTCAAAACAATGGGTAAATGCACATATTTTTATACTTCTACTCTTTCATTTTCAGGTAGCAGATGGGATACAAATGCACTGTGAATTATGCTGTAGCAAGCATTATCCCAAAGTAATCCATTATCAGTTTGTTCACGATGTAATCCACATTCCTTAGCACTTTTCCCACATATGGTGTCTTCTTCATTATCTGTGTGTTGATTCTGCAGTTTGCGGATTATCCGTGCACAAACATAAGCTGCTAACAAATAATTATAAGGTGGGAAGTAACTTTATTTGGCACTAAGTTATCAAACAAAACCTTCAATACAAAAAAAATCACGTATTTTTTATGTACACAATAAGTGTCCGCTCATAAGCTACGTATGTATTACACGCATAATAAAACAGTTGTCTTTTCTGTTTGTGGCTCAATAAATTATATATGTTTTGGTCTATCTGTGAATCTCAATTATCCATACACTACTCTCCCCACCATTTCCCTGGATGATTGAGACTATACTGTATTTATTTGCCAGACTCACAACAAACTAAAGGGCTGGTTGTCTCCTTGCACTCTAGTGATGTGACATTATTATATAGATAGTTCTCTTTGCACTTCCTTGCACATCAAACCTCTACCTGGTACACCTACAAACTTTTCTTCATCATGTTGTCTACTGACACATCAGCACCACCTGCATAGGACCTAGAGTGATGTGTGTGCCATGCAGCTGCAATTTCTGATATTTCTTCTTGAGCCTTTCTATCACCGTATTTTGAAATAATGGTTATAAGGCATCACAATGTTTATAGCAATTCTGAATATAAAATGCATCACACAGATTTAATTCAGTTTTCATTTCAACATGTGTTAAATACAAAATCATCTCACATGACAAGCCACATACATTCCTTACACAAGCCCAGCATTTCAGGAAGGTAATGAATCTGAATCATTAGGGAATATGACACAAGTCACATAGTATACATAAACAGTGAGGCCCTACACAGAAGCGTCCTCCAACTGTTGCCTACCAGTCTGTTGCTTCACCTACCTGCAGACACAATACAACCATATGTAACCTGCATGCTGTTCGTTCTCCACTGTGCACAGTAATGCTTTCTGTGACATAATGAAGAGCAAATGCGCCCTCAGCTAAGCAGGAATCCATTACATGAACTCATGTGGCAATTACTGGAAAGAGTTCTATCGCTCAAAATGAACATCATATTGTAAAGTCTTGCATTATCCCAGGTTCAACAAATATTACAAAAATCTTGAAGCCACCTCGTCATTCCAAATACCAGAAGTGGCATTCATTCATTTCATTGGCATGTGCAGAATGCGACGATTCCTTGCTGTTCTCAGGAGCTTCTTCCATTCCTCTGTTACATACCCTTTCCATCCAGCCTTTCCCACCAACCAGTCTTCCATCCTCCCTCACTTCATCTTGCCATCTATTTCTTGGTCTACCTCTTGGCCTCACTCTTTCCAAATTCATATTTTGAGAATTCTATTTTCTTCCATTCTCTGTATATGCCCAAACGAACATAATCTATTTAACCTTATTATCTCCGTTATAGTGAGTTTTTTAACCATTGCATAAATTTCTTTATTGGTTAATATTCTACAATTTTCTTTTTCATTGTCATATACTGGGCCTAAAATTCTTCCATACACTTTCCTTTCAAATATGTTTATTTGTTTTCTATCTCTCTATGTCAGTATCCAGGTTTCTGATGCTAATGTTAAAGTTTTGTCTATTATTGTGTTTTTAAGTCTTAATTTTAGTCTTTTAGATATATTTTTATTTCCAAAAAATTTATGCAGCATAAAGTATGTTTCGTTCGGGTAGGTTAACACCCTGCCTGCGCCGAAATTTTGATGTTTTCAATAAGTCTATGAGAAAGAAAAGCCGCACTGACTATCTGTTTACGAACCAATGCTCTCGAATGAAGACACGAATAGGACAATACAATGTCCGAACATTATACCAAAAAGGTAGATTGGCCCAGTTAAATAAGATAATAGGAGAATATAAGCTTGCTGTCATGGGTGTTAGTGAAGTCAGATGGAATGGTAGTGGAAGAACGGAGACTACAAATGGCAATGTTTTTGTATATTCGGGAATGCCTAACGTAGATGACGATCATATAAGAGGAGTGGGGATCTTAGTAAATAAAAATATAAGGGGAGCATTCTTGGAATGGAACCCAGTATTAGAAAGGATCATTACAGCTAGAATCCAAACCAAGTTAAGGAAAATGTCTATAGTACAATGCTATGCCCCTACAGAGAATGCTGAACTTGATGAGAAGGAAGCCTTTTATAACCTCCTGGATAAAACCTTATTGGGCATAAAGAGAAGTGATATAATTGTAATGATGAGAGACTTCAATGCACAAGTAGGAAACAATAACCAAGACACTGAGCATATAATGGGTAGGCATGGAATGCCCTGTGATAAAGAAAATGAAAACGGACAACTCTTGATTGAGCTTTGTGGGAAACACGGCCTCATTATCGGCAGTACGGTTTTCCCACATAAGGAAGGACACAAGGTGACATGGATACCCCCAGATAAAGACAAGCAGGGGGGAAACCAAATAGACCATATATGTATAAGCAGAAACTGAAGTAAATCACTCTTAGATGTCCGAAACAAGAGAGGGGCAGATATAGGGTCGGACCATCATATGATCATGGGGATACTCAGGGTTAAGACACAAAAGGTTATAAGGAAGACTATAACTAGAAGGAGGTACAATCTGAAGAGCCTCGAAGATATTGAATGTCAAAAGACATTTAAAACTAAGCTACGAGAAGGGGCTTCCGTTCTAAGGTACAAGATACCTGAAGGAGTAGAAGAAAAGTGGGAAAGAATAAAGACCACTTTCCAATCCATCTGCGAAAACACACTTGGGCGGGAAGATAATACAAGAAGAGAATGGATATCTGACAGCACTTGGAAGATGATAGAGAGAAGGAAACAAGTGAAAGGTAAGATGTGTGCAACATATGCAAGAACTAGGAAAGGCAAGGAGATGGAAAAAGAGTATGCAGCCTTGAGTAAGGTGATAAAGAAAAGTGCCAGGAGGGACCACAGAGCTTATGCGGATGGGATTGCGAATGAAGCTCAAAAAGCCGCAAACCAAGGAAACATAAAAGGTATGTTCAATGCTGTGAGACGGTTAACGAACAATGTACGGCCAACTATAGTCCCTATAAGAGATAAAGAAGGTAAATCTATTACATCTATAAAAGGACAAACCCATAGATGGAAAGAGTATCTGGAAGAGATACTCAATATTTCCACCACTTGTATGGAAAGAAATGAATTGGCAAGTATACTAACAGAGCTACCAATAAGTATTAGATCTCCTTCGAAGAGAGAAATTGTTAATGCCA